>Ga0315551_10001605_pt1 | contig 17058 bp, 18 predicted proteins | sample SalMarSW160290MG_FD_203678 | JGI IMG/M metagenome (GOLD analysis project Ga0315551, IMG submission 203678) | Salt marsh sediment microbial communities from the Plum Island Ecosystem LTER, Massachusetts, United States - Salt Marsh Sediment SW1602-90 ...
CTGCAAGGAGAAGGCGTCAGACCAACAGTGCTTCCGCTGCAATCCAAGCTGCCTGGTTCACCCGGGGAACTAGCCAGAAAAGAGGGTGAAAAAGATGATTGAGCGCTATTCCCGTCCACAGATGAAACGGGTGTGGTCGGACGATAATAAGTTCAACAAGTGGCTGGAAGTGGAGATTGCCGTCTGTGACGCCTGGGCAGAAATCGGCGTCGTGCCCCGCGAGGCTGTCCCGAAAATCAAGCTGGCCAAGTGCAACCTCAGGCGCATGGAAGAGATACTCGCAGACACCCACCATGATATGACCGCGTTCCTCGGTTCGCTGGCGGAGAGCCTGGGCGAGGAATCGCGCTTCATCCATCTCGGACTTACCTCGTCAGACGTCATGGACACGGCGCTCAGCCTGCAACTGGTGGAGGCCACCGAACTGCTCACTGAAGACGTGAAAGAGCTCACTACGGCGCTGGCACAGAAAGCCATGGAGCACAAATATACCCCGATGATCGGGCGCACCCACGGCATTCACGCCGAGCCGATTACCTTTGGCCTGAAGCTGGCGATATGGGTTGAAGAGATGAGGCGCAACCTGCAGCGCCTTGGCGAGGCGAAAAAAGTCATCGCCGTGGGCAAGATATCCGGTGCCGTCGGTACTTACGCCACTGTCCCGCCGGAGGTGGAACAGCGGGCCTGCCGAAAACTGGGGCTCCTCCCCGCATCGGTATCCAGCCAGGTATTGCAGCGCGACCGCCATGCCCAGTTCGTCACCGCGATGGCGATCATCGCCAGCTCGCTGGAGAAGTTCGCCATTGAGATCAGAGGGCTCCAGAGAACGGAAGTCGGTGAGGTGGGCGAGCCCTTCGGCACCGGCCAGACAGGGTCATCGGCCATGCCCCACAAGCGCAACCCCGAACTCTGTGAGCGAATCGCCGGCCTGGCCCGGCTGGTTAGGGGCTACGCCCTTACCTCAATGGAGAACATCGCGCTCTGGCATGAGCGTGATATAAGCCATTCCTCCACGGAACGTATTATACTGCCTGACTCCTGCCTGCTCGTTGATTACTGCCTGTCCCTCTTCACCTCAATAATCAAGGGGCTGCAGGTTTTCCCACAGCGCATGAAAAAGAATATGGAACTCACCAAAGGCCTTATCTTTTCCCAGCGAGTGATGCTGGCGCTCATCGATAAAGGCCTCTCCCGGCAGAAAGCGTATGAGCTGGTGCAGCGCAATGCCATGAAGTCCTGGAAAGGAAACAAAGATTTCCTCAATCTGTTAAAAGCCGACCCTGAAGTCGCCGAGGTCCTGCCCCAGCCAGAACTCAAGGCTTTGTTTGATTACCAGTACTACCTGAGACACGTTGACGAAATATTTGAGCGATTGGGACTGACCAAAGCGCAGTGGAAAAGTGCCATACCCGAATCAACAAATTTAGCACCGAGAGCACTCTAAATATACGTTGGCAGAGGTTGAGGCATCATGAAGGCAAAAGGATCGACCGAAGAGATTCGCAAAGTGGCCATGACACTGGACGAGGCCATAGAAAACAGAAGGCTGGACGCGGTCTTATCATGCTTTGCCGACGACTGTGAAATCGAGCTGCTGCGCCACAGCCTCTATGGAAAAGCCGGTGTAGAGAAGTGGTTTGACTGGCTGTTCAAGAACATCAGGCAGATTAAATTTCAGCCGATAGTAATCATGGCTGAGGGCAACATTCTGTTCGAGGAATTCATCCTCCGGGCACGACTGCACAGCGGACCGGAGATAAAGTCAAAACAGTCGGAAGTCCTCGTCTTTGAGAATGATAAAATCAAAAGTCTGCGCTTCTACTTCGACAGGCTCGATTTTGTGGATACGGTGGCCAAAGACCCGGTGAGCAAAGCCGTGGTGAACCGGGTCATCAAGAAATCGGTGGAGGGTTTAATAGATTAAAGATGAAGGACACGGGAGCTTAAGAAATGGGAGATGGTTTACCAGTGCTCAGGGAGACAGCCCTTCCTCTGCCATTGTTCATCAGAGGCAAAGTGCGCGATACCTATGACCTGGGAAATCATCTTCTCATCATCGCCACCGACCGCATCTCTGCCTTTGATTTCGTATTGCCCAGCGCCATTCCGTGCAAGGGTTTCGTCCTGAACCAGCTGTCTGTTTTCTGGTTCCGGCAGACATCGGAAATCGTGGCCAACCATCTGGTGGAGGCGATTGAAGATGTACACAACCTTGACACGTATGTGCCTGAAGACAATCGCTTCCCCTATCCTGCCTACCTGGCCGGGCGCTCCATGGTGGTGAAAAAAGTAAAGCGCATCCCGGTGGAATGCGTGGTGCGCAGCTACCTCGCCGGCTCCGGCTGGGCGGAATACCAGGAATGCGGCAAAGTTTCCGGTTTCACGCTGCCCAGGAGACTCAAAGAGAGTCAGAAGCTGCCTGAGCCCCTGTTCACCCCGACGACCAAGGCGGAAACCGGGCATGATTTACCAATTACCATGGAGGAAATCGAAAAGCTGGTCGGCAAAAAAAGAGCCCTCGAAATAAAAGAGAAAAGCCTAGCCATTTATAACTACGCGCAGGAATATGCCGCCAAACGGGGCATAATCATCGCCGATACCAAGATGGAATTCGGACTTGATGAAGACCGGCTCATTCTGATTGATGAACTTTTAACACCGGATTCATCACGGATCTGGGAGTCCAGCCTGTATAAGGTCGGCCAGGCGCAGCCCAGCTATGATAAACAGCCGCTTCGCGACTGGCTGGTGGCGTCAGGATGGAACAAGGAACCACCTGCCCCCTCGCTGCCATCCGATGTTGTTGAGGCAACGTCCCGCAGGTATATCCAGGCGTACGAGAGGATTACCGGCCGGGTATTAAAATAACCGCTCAGGTTGTACTGAACCAAGGGCAAAATATCAGGAAAAGTCTTTCATTTCCCGCCAATATACTTTACAGCAAACAGTGGAACGTATATACTATCAGCAATATTTTAATAGCCACTTAACCTTTCAGCTTCAAATTATAAGAAAGGAGTTGAAATGGATAGATTCTTATTAGGCTCACCCGAAATCACCCGCCGGGACTTCCTGAAAATAGCCAGCGCCTCTCTGGCCATGCTCGGGCTGAGCCAGGCGCTCACCCCGCGAGTGGCCAAAGCCCTGGAAGACTCGCTGGGTAAAACGGCCGTGGTGTGGCTGGAAGGTCAGGACTGCGCTGGCTGCACGGAATCCTTCATCAACAACCTTGAGCCGCCCGCCGCCTCCATACTGCTGGACACCATATCGCTGCGCTATCATGAGACGGTGATGGCAGCCTCCGGGCACAAATCTGAAGAAGCTTTAGCCAAGGCCATCGAGGAAGGAGGCTACGTGCTGGTCATCGAAGGTTCCATTCCACTGGCAGAAGACGGCCTTTTCTGCACCGTGGGCGGCAAGCCTTTCAAGGATATCGTGCGTGAAGCCGCCCGCCGGGCCGCGGTTATCATTCCGGTTGGCGCCTGCGCCACGTTCGGCGGCATACCCCGCTCCGGCCCCACTGACGCCGTCGGCTTCCTCTTCCGTGGCACCAGAAAGCACCACCACTATGATGACGTCGCTGCCGGCAAGCCAGTAATCAACCTGCCCACGTGTCCGCTGCATAACGAACGGCTGGTGGCGGTGCTCGTTCATTATATAACCTTCGGCACGGTGCCCCCGCTCGACCGCTTCTACCGTCCGCTCGCGTTCTATGGCTACAACCAGCATGAAAACTGCGAGCGTCGCGGCCACTTTGACGCCGGCCGTTTCCTGACGGACTGGAGCGACCCGAAACAGCAGGGCTGGTGTCTTTATCTGAAAGGGTGCCGCGGGCCGGTGGCTTTCCAGGACTGCTGGAAGCGCCTGTGGAATAACCGGACCAACTACTGCATTCAGGCCAATACTCCCTGCGCGGCATGCTGTGAGCCCGAGTTCTACGAATCGTTCAGCCCGCTGTATGAGCGCCAGGTTGATGTTGAGCTGCCTGGCATTGGACGCGTCGACATCGACAAGGTAATGGCGACCGTTGGCGGTGCCGTTGCCGCCGGCATCGGTGCCGATATGCTCATCAGCCGCGCCGAGAAACGCAGTAACGGTAACAAGAACGCTGCCAGAGCAAAGCCGGAGAAGAAGGAGAGTTAAGATGGCACAGCGCATCGTAATCGACCCGATAACCCGCATTGAGGGCCACCTCAAGATAGAGGTGGAGGTGGAGAACGGCCGGGTAAAAGACGCCTGGTCCTCCGGTACCATGGCGCGGGGCTTTGAGGTGCTGCTTCAGGATAGAGACCCGAGAGATGCCCCGTATACATTAGGCCGCGTCTGCGCCGTCTGCGAGGGCGTTCACACCATTGCCGCCGCCCAGTGCCTTGACCATGCCTTCGGCATCGAGGTCCCGGAAGCGGGACGCCTGATGCGCAACCTCTTCTGCAGCGGCCTCTACATGCACGACCATTTCATCCATTTCTATGTCCTTTCCGCTCTTGACTATTTAGATATCCTAGCGGTGGCCCAGTACAAGGGCAACGACCCGCAGTTGCTGGCAGTCCGGGACAAGATAGTCGCCCTGGTGGAGAAGGGCGATACCGCCCCCTTCACCCCCCGCTACGAACCAGACGAGTTTTCCGTAAATGACCCGGAGACGGTAACCACTCTGGTTTCCCATTACATCAAGTCCGTCGAGATGAAGGCCAAGTCGAGCAAGATGCTCAACATCATCTGCGGCATCCAGCCCAACCCGGCCACCATTATGGCCGGCGGGTGCACGGCAACACCAACCAGGGAGCAGCTGATTGAGTTCCGCGCGCTGTGGGAAGAGCAGGTTAAATTCGTCAACGAAGTCTACATTCCAGACGTGGTGGCGGTGGGCACCGGCCCGCTTCTGCCGCTGGCCACTGCCGGTCTGGGGGGTGCCCATGGCAATTACCTGTGCTACCCGATGTTCCCGCAGGGAAATCCCCAGGGCCCGGCCGACTACGCCCTCGGCGGCAGCGACCACCTAGTGAAAGGCGGCGCCATCATCGGCGGCGCTTTAAATCCGGCGCAGGCGGTCGACTTCAACAGCATCACGGAGGCGGTGGCCCATTCCTGGTACAACTACCCGCCGGGCGTTGACAGCCTTCACCCCAGCGTCGGCATCACCGACTTCAACCCGAGAAAAGATGGAGCCTACTCCTTTATCAAATCGCCGCGCTACGACGGACAGCCGATGGAGGTCGGCCCGCTGGCCAGGGGCCTGGTCAACCAGTATCCGGAGCTGATGGACCTGATAGGCAAGGGTGGCAAACCGGGAGCCGTCGCCAGGCATTTCAGCCGCGCCGTTGAAGCGAGAATCGTCGGCGAGGCCGGTCTTGCCTGGATAGACCGCCTGATAGAGCTGGCGACCGCCGGCCCGATTGTCGGCATGAGGGAAAAACCGGTGCCGGGTCGCGCGCAGGGAATGGGCGCCTGGGATGCCCCGCGCGGGGCACTGGCCCACTGGGTGGACATCGAGGGAAGCCGCATCAAAAACTACCAGCTGGTGGTCCCCACCACCTGGAATGCCTCGCCTCGCGACGAGAAAGGTGTCCGGGGTCCTTATGAAGAATCACTGCTCGATGCCCCCGTGCCCGACCCGGACAACCCGATCAATATCGTCCGCATTGTGCGCTCCTTTGACCCGTGTCTGGCGTGCGCCGTACACCTGATTGACCCTGAAACCAATGACATCAAGGTTTATAAGGTGAGCTAGGAGGTACACCATGGGAGCAACACGAATGCAAACAGAGCGCCACCCATTGTTCCATCGCATCCTTCACGAGATAATGATGGCTTCCATCCTGTTCCTCATCGTCACCGGATTTTATATTCACCGCCCCTTCATTGATGGCGGCGGCTTCCTCATGTCACTGACACGGGGGGTACACTTCTTCTTCGCTGGAATCCTGATAATCGTATTCGTGCTCCGTGTTATCACCATGTTTATCGGTCCGTACCGAGACTGGCGGTCGTTTATCCCGACCGGCTACGATTTCAAGCTGCTGCCCAGGTTCCTTCTCTACTATGCACACGCTGGCGACAAGCCGGAAACAAAGAAGAAATACAATCCCATGCAGATGTTAACCTACTCCGTGGTTTTCCTCCTCGTCCTCTTCCAGATTTTCTCCGGCTTCGCCCTCAATTATGTCAATAGCGCCGCCATGAGCTGGTTCAATTACGGACTCTTTGCCAACGCCATTGAGACCAGACTGGCACACTATATCATCACCTGGGCTTTCGTCCTTTTCCTGATAATTCACGTCTACCTCAGCATACGGGAGAACATTCAGGAGATGAAACAGGTCCACCTCATGCGCAAAGAGGCGGAGACGGAAGAAGCGGCGTGAGGGAGTCCGATTATGCGTAAGAACGGCGACACTGGAAAAACGCTGGTACTGGGTTTGGGCAACGTGGTGATGGGGGATGAGGGGTTCGGCGTCCACGTTGCCCGCCGTTTGCAGGACATCGACCTGCCCGGCTCGGTCAGGGTTGAAGAGGGAGGCGTAGGCGGTTTCAACCTGCTCGGCTCTCTGGAGGGGGCGGAAAGGCTGCTGGTGGTCGATGTCATGATGCTGGATGCGGCACCCGGAGAACTGCGGCTGATAAAAGCCGGGCCGGAACTGAGAGAGCCCGGCAAGCAGATTATCTCCTTCCATCAGGTCGGCATACTGGAAATTTTACAGATGCGGGAATTGCTCGACCACGAGATTGAAACCGCCTTCCTGGTGACCCGCCCGGTGAAGCTGGAGTGGAGCACCGAATTATCACCACCCGTTCAGCAGGCAGCCGAACGGGCCGTTCGGGTTATACCACGGCTATGTCAGGAGTCTTTCAAGGAAGGGAGTTATACTCTATGCTCACGGTAACCTTTGCTTTTGCCGCAGTAATAATCATCATCGCCGCAGCGACATTTATCATCGGGCTGGCCAGACTGGCGAGAAATGACCCGCGGGCCAGCAACACGCTGAGCGCCGGCTTCGGTATCGGCCTCTGCGGCATTATCGCCGCCGCCATTATCTTCGGCTTCTTCGCCTAGCCGTACAGGCCAAAGCTGTGATAAAATATAAGTGGCAGAGTGCGGCTCTGCAGTGTGGCTTGCGTCAAACCAACGAACCAAACGCTATCCATTTCATTCTTTGAAGCAGCCACTTTAGTTCAATCTCTGGGGTTTATTACGGGAGGCTATGAGCGGTTCCCCTTCGAAAGTTGCTACCAAAGCCAGGCTGCGCATTGAGGTCAAGGGCATAGTACAGGGCGTCGGCTTCCGACCTTTTGTCTATCGGCTGGCCAGGAATCTTCAGCTCAACGGATGGGTACGAAATACCTCGGGAAATGTGGCCATTGAGGTGGAGGGGCCTGAAGAAGGTGTCAGCCAGTTTCCGGCCCTGCTCAAGGAAAAGGCTCCCCCCGCCGCCCGTGTCCAGGAAGTTACCACCAGGAAACTGCCAGCCAAAGGTGAGAGCGGCTTTGCGATAAGAAAAAGCCAGGCCGAGCCAGGGAAATACCAGCCGGTCTCCCCTGACCTGGCCACCTGCCCGGAATGCCTGGCAGAGGTTTTCGAGCCGCAAAACCACCGCTATCTGTACCCGTTTACCAACTGTACCAACTGCGGCCCCCGCTTTACCATCATCAGGGACATCCCCTACGACCGCCCGCTGACCACCATGAGCCGTTTCACCATGTGCCCGGAGTGCCAGGCGGAATATGACGACCCGCTTGACCGCCGCTTTCACGCCCAGCCCAACGCCTGCCCGAAGTGCGGTCCCAGTCTGCAGCTTACCGACCTCGACGGTGCTCTATTACCCGGCGCAGACCCGCTGCGCGAAGCCGCCGATTTACTCCTTCAGGGTTACATCGTCGCGGTGAAGGGGCTCGGCGGCTTTCAGCTTGCCTGCGACGCCACGAATCAGAAAGCCGTGGCGCGCCTGAGAGAACGTAAAAGGCGGCCGGGCAAACCGTTGGCCCTCATGATGGCGTCTATCGCCGAAATCGAAAAACATTGTTATGTTTCACCTGAAGAGGCAGAATTGCTGCTCTCGCCGAATGCGCCCATCGTCCTGTTGAAGTGGCGAAAAGACATCTCAAATGTAACGCCGCTGGTCGCGGAAAATAATAAATATCTCGGCGTCATGCTGCCCTACACGCCCCTGCACCATATCCTGCTCCGCTATGCGGCACGGCCGCTGGTCATGACCAGCGGCAACCTGAGCGAGGAGCCAATCTGCCAGGATAACGACGAGGCGCTGCGCCGACTTCACGGCATCGCCGATTACTTTTTGCTGCACAACCGCGATATCCACGCCCGCTACGATGACAGCGTATATCTGGTGGAGAGAGACACGGCGCGCGCCATCAGGCGTGCCCGCGGCTATGCCCCGTCTCCCATCCGCCTCCCCTTCAGAGCCAGGCAGGTGCTGGCCTGCGGCGCCGAGGAGAAAAACACCTTCTGCCTGACCAGAGATGAGTACGCCTTCCTGAGCCAGCACATCGGTGATATGGATAACGAAGAGACGGTGGAGCATTTTGAGAACACGATTGACCTCTACCAGCGATTGTTCCGCGTTCAGCCGGAAGCGCTCGCCCATGACCTGCACCCGGAATACCTTTCCGCCAAGTATGCCCTGAAATACGCCGCTGAGAATGGATTGAAGACAATCGGCATACAGCACCATCATGCTCATATCGTGAGCTGCCTTGTGGAAAATAATTTCAGAGAGCCGGCCATCGGCGTGGCCTTTGACGGCGTGGGCTACGGCAGCGACGGCAACCTCTGGGGCGGCGAATTCTTGGTCGGCGACTGGGGCAGCTTCGAGCGCGCTGCCCATCTGGAATATGTACCGATGCCGGGAGGAGTTGCCGCCATTCGCAAGCCATACCGCATGGCGCTCGGCTATATTTATTCACTGCTCGGCCCGGAAACGCCGCTTGACGACCTCCCCATTATGAGCAAAATACCGGCTGCTGAAGCAGACATTATCAAAGCCCAGCTGGAACGGAGGCTCAACTCACCGCTTACCTCCGGGGCGGGGCGGCTCTTCGACGCGGTATCAGCACTGGCCGGCGTCCGGGGGCAGGTTGACTATGAGGCCCAGGCCGCCATCGAGCTGGAAATGCTCGCCCCCGACGATGTGGCGCATTTTGAACCCTACCCGTTCGCCATATCCGGAGATGAAAAGCCGGCCGTAGTTAAACTGAAAGAGCTTATTTCCGCCGTGGTGAAAGACGTACGAAATGGAGTCAAGCCCGGCCTTATCTCCGCCAGGTTTCATCTGACAGTGGCCCGGATTATTCTGGAGACCTGCTGCCTGATTTCCCGGCAGTCCGGCCGGAAAACGGTGGCCCTGAGCGGCGGCGTTTTCCAGAACCGCCTGCTGTTCCATCTGGCGATTGACGCCCTGGAAAGGGAAGGGTTTCAGGTGCTGAGCCACCGCGTGGTGCCGTGCAACGATGGCGGCATCTCCCTGGGACAGGCAGCCATTGCCAATCAGCAGATAAATGAGGGTAAGGAGTAAGTCGCATGTGTCTGGCCATACCGGTACGGATTATATCGATAAACGGGACCGAGGCCGAGGTTGAAATCGGCGGCGTCACCCGCAAAGCGAGCCTGATGCTCACTCCTGAGGCCAGGGTGGGCAACTATGTGCTCCTGCACGCCGGCTATGCCATCAACATCGTTGACCAGGCCGAGGCGGAGGAGACGCTCGCCATCTTTGCCGAGATGAGCGAACTCATGGAGAGCGAATGAAGTTAGTCAGCGAGTTCCGCCAGCCCGAGCTGGCCGATGGGCTGGTCAGCAGTATCCAGCGCCATGTTTCCAAAGAGGCGCGCTTCATGGAGTTCTGCGGCGGGCATACCGTGTCCATCATGAAGTTCGGCATCCGCCAGTTGCTGCCAAGTACGCTCACCCTCACCTCGGGGCCGGGCTGCCCGGTATGCGTCACGGATAATGCCGACCTGGATAAGGCCATCGCCCTCGCCTCGCTGCCCGATGTCCTGGTGGCGTCTTTCGGCGACATGGTGAGGGTGCCCGGAAGCCGCTCCAGTCTTCAGGAAGCTAAAGCAGCCGGCGCTGACGTACGCGTTGTTTACTCGACTCTCGATGCGCTCTCGCTGGCGAAGGAGAACCCGGATAAATCGGTTATATTCCTCGGCATCGGCTTTGAGACCACCGCCCCGACCGTCGCCGCCTCAATCATGCAGGCGGAGCAGGAGGGCCTGAAAAATTACTACGTGCTCTCCCTGCACAAGCTCTGCCCGCCGATAATCAAGGCACTGCTGGACTCCGGCGAGGTCAATCTGCAGGGTCTTATCTGTCCCGGCCACGTCAGCACCGTCATCGGCTCAAGGCCGTGGGAGTTCATCGCCCGCGACTACGGCATACCCTGCGTTGTCTCCGGCTTTGAACCGCTGGATATATTGCAGTGCATTGACATGCTGACACGGCAGATGGCCAATGGCGAAGCAAAAGTCGAAATCGCCTACCGGCGCGGGGTCAGCCAAGAGGGAAACCAGACCGCCATGAATATTATGCAAAAGGTGTTTGAGCCAGCGCCGGCGCGCTGGCGCGGCTTCGGAGAGGTGGCCGGGAGCGGCCTCAAGCTGCGCCCTGAGTTCGGCCGGTTTGACGCTGAGCTGAACTTTGACTTCGACCCCGGACCGACGGCGACCCCTAAGGGCTGTTTATGCGGAGAGGTGCTGAGGGGAGTTAAATCACCCGGAGATTGCTCGCTGTTCCGCCGTACCTGTACCCCGGCCAACCCGGTGGGCCCCTGCATGGTCTCGGCGGAAGGCACCTGTGCCGCTTACTATCATTACGGTGAAGACGATGTCCGATAAGATTTTGCTGGCGCATGGCAGTGGCGGGAAGCTGACCCACGATGTCATTCGCAGCTTTCTTGCCGCGCTGTCAAATCCGGTTCTCAACCGGCTTGATGATTCGGCGGTAATCGAGCCTGGCGGCAGGCTGGCCTTCACCACGGACAGCTACGTTGTCCAGCCCATCTTTTTCCCCGGCGGCGACATCGGCAAGCTCGCCGTCTGCGGCACGATAAACGACCTGGCCATGGTGGGCGCCACGCCACATTATCTGAGCCTGGCGTTCATTATCGAAGAAGGTCTGCCGCTGAGCGACCTGGAAAGAGTGGTGGCTTCGATTAAAGAGACAACCGCGGCCGCCGACGTGGCCGTGGTCACCGGCGATACCAAGGTGGTCAACCGCGGCACCGCCGATAAACTTTTTATCAACACCGCTGGCATCGGCACGGTACCGTCGGGAGCGAACATCTCCGGCCATAACGCCCGGCCCGGGGATGTGCTGATATTAAACGGACCGATAGGCGACCACGGAATCGCTGTGCTCAGCCAGCGCGAGGGCATCAGCTTCGCCACGGACTTGAAGAGCGACTGCGCGCCGCTTAATGGACTGGTGGCGGAGATGCTGGCGGCAAGTCATAATATCCACTGCCTGCGCGACCCCACCCGCGGTGGCCTGGCCACCACGCTGAACGAAATCGCCGGGCAGTCGGGCGTAAGCATCCGCATATATGAAGAGAAAATACCGGTCCGGGAGGAAGTCTCCAGCGCCTGCGAAATGCTCGGGCTGGACCCGCTCTACGTCGCCAACGAGGGAAAGCTGGTGGCCGCGGTAGCCCCCGGTGAGGCTGATAGCATTATGGAACGGATGAAAAGGCATAAATACGGGCAGGACGCCGCGATTATCGGCGAGGTAAAGGAGGAAAACCCGGGACGGGTGGTCATGAAGACCAGGCTCGGGACCACGCGCATTATCGACATGCTGGTCGGCGAGCCGCTGCCCCGGATATGCTGATTATGCACGAGATGTCGGTAACCATGAGCCTTCTGGACCTGGTGCTGGGGGAGGCCGCCAAAGCCGGCGCCAGCAAAATAGTCGGGGTTAACGTCGTGCTCGGCCAGATGACCGGCATCATCGACCATTATGTCCAGGCGAACTTCGAGCTGCTCAGCCAGAACACGCCCGCCGAGGGCGCCGCGCTTACCTTCCGGAACATACCGCGGCAGGCGCGCTGCCGCAACTGCGCTCATGTATTCCAGCCCTCTGACCTGGCATGGAGCTGCCCCAGATGCCAGTCACTGGAGATTGAAATCACCGGCGGCAATGAACTTTATGTCGAGAGCATTGAGGTGGAGTAATGGAAATCAAAGTACTGAAAGACATTCTGAGTGCCAACAGCCAGATTGCAGAGCAGAACCGAAAGCTGCTCGCCAGCAAGCGCATCATGACCATCAACCTTATGTCCTCACCGGGTTCCGGAAAAACAACCCTTATTTTGCGGACGGTCGAGGAACTTAAAAGCAAGGCCCGCATTGCCGTAATTGAGGGAGACGTCAGCTCCAGCATTGACGCCGAGAAATTAAATCGGGCCGGAATCGCCGCAATTCAGATAAATACCGGCGGTGCCTGCCACCTGGATGCGAGCATGGTGAATTCGGCATTGCCCAACCTTGACCTTGATGACATCGATATTCTCTTCATTGAAAACGTGGGCAACCTCATCTGCCCCGGCGGCTTTGACCTCGGCGAATCTCTCAGGGTGGTCATTCTCAGCACGCCCGAGGGCGATGATAAGCCGCACAAGTACCCCCTGCTCTTTACCCAGGCCAACGCGCTGGTGGTGAACAAGACCGACCTGCTGCCACATGTCTGGTTCGACCTAGAAGCTTTCACCCGCGTTTTCAAGGGCCTCAATCAGCAGGCAGCCCTTTTCGCCGTCTCCGGGCTTACCGGTGACGGTATCGAGGAGTGGGGCAAATGGGTGATGGCTAACCTAAATAAGCGGCGCACTCTGAACCCGGCAGAATAGACGGATGGAGCATAACCATGCCAGACCGAAAGATTGTAAACGTCGGCATCACCGGAGCCTCCGGTCACATCGGCACCACGCTGGCGGAAGGGCTCCCTGACCGCTACAGGCTTACCTTATTTTACAACCGGCGCGAGATAAAGGCTGACCTTGCCGGCAAGCATAAAACGGTACAGGCGGACTTTGCCAGAGCAGAGCAGGTACAGGGCATATTTGAGGGGCTTGATGCGGTGGTTCACCTCGCCGCCGACCCATCGACCGAGTCCAGATGGGAGAGCGTTCTCCACAATAACATCATCGCCACCTACAACGTGTTTGAGGAGGCGCAACGGGCCGGCGTTCTGAAAATCGTCTTCGCCAGCACCAATCACACCCAGCATGACTACGCTGGCAGAACTCCTCTGACCCTTGACCGGTTTTTTGTCCCGACCATGGGATTCGTGAAACTGAGCGACCCGCCGGCCCCTGATTCGTATTACGGCATCTCCAAGCTCTTCGGGGAAAACATGGGCTGGTACTACTCACGCAGATACGGCATTCAGTTCATCTCCCTGCGCATCGGGTCGACGTTCCCTCAGGATGACCCCTCAATCTGGAAAGGCACGGAAAGAGAGGACCATGCGCGGGCTTTATTCCTGAGCAAGAGGGACTGCGTGGAGGCATTTTCCCGAGCCCTCGCGGTCAATGCCGATTTTCTGCTGGCCTACGCCATCAGCAACAATGACCGCCGTTTCTTTGACCTGACCGAGACCAGGGAAAAGCTGGGCTTTTATCCCAGGGATAACGCCGAAGACTACTTCTAATGCGAGCCGAAGACTGATAAAAAGAGTCGCCCCGCCATACCGGCGGGGCGACTACATTTTTCGCTCCGCTTCCCGATTTTTCGGCACGTGGAGGTTATTCTAGTCCTCCCACTCTCCTCCTCTGCCGATACGGGAGATGCAAAAGCCCAGACCACCAAGCAATATCAGCCAGATAACAATGGTGGACACGATAGCTCCGGTTAGCATTTTCTACTCACCCCCTCCAGCCGTTTTGGTCTTTATCAGTGACAGCAAAATGCTGAATATCAGGGTTACACCGAGTAAAATCCATATGATGTCCGAGCCACCAAGCGCTCCAACCTCGTAGCCGCTATACTGCTCTTTAAGGTCCTTCATGAAGCCACCGACGACCATCACAAAAATAAGTCCGGCAGGAACTACTATTCTTATCAGCCAGTCCCACCAGGCACCGACTCTGATATCTGAAGTCTCGTTGGTATGCTCCCTAATCTTCCCGGGGCCGAATACCCAGCCGACGACGAGACAGGCCAGGGCACCGGTTATCAGCAGACCATAGAAGGATGCAGCGCGGTCAACCATATCCAGCCAGTACAGGCCGCCCTGGGTGGTGAATAGGATGCCGACCAGAAAGGCAACAATGGTGACAATCAGAGTAGCTTTTATCCGGCTCAGGCCGAACTTATCCATGAGCGGTACGGCAACGCCGCCATAGGCAAGGAAATAAGCCGAGGTTGTGCCCAGGAAGAACAGGCAGAGGAAGAAGAGCACGCCCACCAGAGCGTTGGCACCGGGCATCATGGAAACAGCTACCGGATAGGTGACAAACGCCAGACCCAGACCTGAAGCGCTGACCTCGCCAACGGGTATATTCAGGGCCTGCATGATAAAGCCAACGGTGCTGAAGACAGCAAAGCCGGCGAAGAAAGCAGTGGCTGCGTCAGAGAGTGAGGTAATGACAGCACTGTTGTTAACATCGGCTCTCTTGGCGATGAAGCTACCGTAGGCGAACATGCCTGCCATACCCAGAGATAGGGTAAAGGCGATCTGGCTAAAGGCGGCAAACCATACCTCCATATCGCCCAGAACCGCGAAGTCAGGAGCCAGGTAGTAATTCAGGCCGTCAATGGCACCGGGCAGGGTGACTCCCCTGATGAACAGTACGACCAGCAGCAGCCAGGGCAGGATTACTAAAAATATGGAAACCTTGCCTATTACCCGGGCGCCCCGGAACATAATCAAGAAAATGACCAGCCAGACAAATGCCAGCAGGCCAAGTATGAACCACACCGGAGGGCCGAGAACAGTTGGGCCATCTGAAAGTTGTAAAACGGTGCCGAAGAAGAAATCGCCGGCACCCTCAGCACCCGCCTGCCCCAGACCCCAGGCCACGGTAAGCGAACTGATGGCAAAACGCAGTGACCAGGCAATAACCACCGTGTAATAGGTCACAATCATGAAGGCAACCCAGACCGGCCACCAGCCCAGCCACTCCCACTTTTTCCCGATACCTTCGAATACTCCCGGCGCACCTTTCTGGAAATAACGGCCCATGCCAAATTCCATTATCATCCAGGGAATGCCCATAACGATGAGGCCGATGACATACGGAATCAGAAAGGTACCGCCACCATACTCGTAGGTCATATAAGGGAAGCGCCAGACATTACCCAGACCGATTGCCGAACCTATGGCAGCAAATATAAACGGTGCTCGACTGGTCCATCTTTCCCTAGTTACTTCAGCCAATTAAGTGACCTCCTTTCTCGAAGATAATCGTTGGGCAAAAGAACTTGAGAGCTGCAGCAGATAGGCACCTCCTTCCTCACGAGCAACCGTGATTTTATGCTACCGAAAGTGCGGAATTTGGGTATACATAAAATAGATCCTGTAGCTCAAGATTTTACACGGGAAAGGAGACATTGTCAATAGGGACGCCGGAAATATATTGACAATGAGGCCGAATTATTATTAAATAGTATATAGAAGCTCGTGGCTCCCGAATCTTAATTTGGAGGAGGTGATGCTGTGAGGCTTCATGGGCTCTTCGGGGTATGGCAGGTGGACGGGTGATGCCCTGCCCCCAGGGCAGGGCGGACAGACCTCGAACCCGGCTCGAGTTAGTGATGTAGAGGTCAGTCTCAGAGAAGAGAGACCACATCCGGCGGTGGTAACCGGAAGTGAGTCGAGTTCGAGATGAAAAAGCAACCAACGGGGGCACTTTTTAGTGCCCCCAATTTTTTAACCAGATAAACAACCGGATAATTCCGTCCAATCTTGATACTTGACACTGTATCTCCACGAAACCTACAATTGATAATCGAGTCCATCATGAGCAAAAACGCAAGAGTAGTGCCGGCCATTCTCACCGATGACCCTTCCGCCCTGGAGAAGATGGTACGTCAGGCAGAAAGCTTCACCGATTACGTTCAGGTTGATATTATGGATGGTCATTTTGTTCCCTCGCGGAGCGTTACCTGGGAACAGATTGCCGGCCTATCTATCAAGCTGAAATGGGAAGCCCACCTGATGGTTGCGCACCCTGAAAAGCACGGTGAGGGCTTCAAGAAAGCCGGTGCCAGCAAGATTGTATTCCACCACGAAGCCACGGCTTCCCCGCATGAGGTTATTTCTCAAATCAGAAACCTGGGACTAGATGTCGGACTGGCCATCAACCCCGAAACCCCCGTGTCCGCCACGGCGCCCTATATCAATGAAGTTGACAGCGTTCTTCTCCTTACCGTAACGCCGGGCTTTTACGGCAGCAAGTTCATCCCCGAGGTGATGGACAAGGTAGCGGAACTGCGAAGCATCCGGCCTGGAATTGAAATCGGCGTTGACGGCGGCATCAAGGAGAGCAATATCAGCGAAATCGCCAGCACCGGGGTCGATTATATCTGCGTGGGCAGTGCCGTCTTTTTGCAGCCGGACCCTGCGGAAAGCTACCGCCGCCTGCAGTCTCTGGTTCAGCCGAGCCGATAGTCAGTCGGGTATCTTCTTATTTCTCCGTTTAGCTTAAGCCAGATACCATTTTAACGAAAGCGGCCGTATCCCCGGAATCAAGATGAACCCTGACCACACGCCTCTTCAGCGACAGCAGGGTCTGAAGGTCGCCAAGTGCCTGTGCATCCGCCAGAGTATCAAACATATATGGCGCACCGGGAATAGGTATCTTATGCTGATGCGCCATGGTTACTTGAAGGAAAAGCCCCGTGTTGGGGCCTCCCTTGTGCAGCTGCCCGGTGGAGTGCAGTAAACGCGGCCCGTAGCCGGCGGTGGTGGCGATATGATGCTTCTCCATCGCCTTACGACGCAATTCAGCACACGCCTTTTCCAGCTCCGGCATCTGCCCGGTGTAAGCCATAATCGCCAGATAATCGCCCTGCCTGGCTTCTGCAAGCAACCCATCAAGTGAG
>Ga0315551_10001611_pt1 | contig 17002 bp, 10 predicted proteins | sample SalMarSW160290MG_FD_203678 | JGI IMG/M metagenome (GOLD analysis project Ga0315551, IMG submission 203678) | Salt marsh sediment microbial communities from the Plum Island Ecosystem LTER, Massachusetts, United States - Salt Marsh Sediment SW1602-90 ...
TTAGGTTACTTAGTGGGTCAAATCAGCTCCTACAAGGCCGGACGATTTAGATTAAGTGACGATCAGATAAAGAAATATTTCGATGACAGCGGCGTTGAGCATTCGTGTGAACAGGCCGGCAAATTCGTCCGTTACGCAACCGCAGCGGATATAAATGAACAGCAGCACCTGGAAAAAATCGCAAAAGAAGAGATAGAGTGCTGCAAGCGTTTTGCCAAAGAAATGAACCTGCCGATGAAAATTGTTGACGCAGAACACATATTGGGCGGCGAACGGCTCATCTTCTACTTTATGGCTGACGGCCGAGTGGATTTCCGTGAGCTGGTAAAAAGACTCGCCCAGGAGTATCAGACGAGGATCGAAATGCGTCAAATCGGCTCACGTGACGAAGCCAAGCTGCTCGGAGATATGGAAAGCTGCGGGCAAGAATGCTGCTGCAGAAGGTTTCTTAAACTGCTCAAGCCCGTCAATATGCGAATGGCCAAGATGCAAAAGGCCACGCTTGACCCATCTAAGATATCCGGCTATTGCGGCAGATTAAAGTGCTGTCTGCGATACGAAGATAAAACGTACGTCGAGCTTCGCAAGCGACTGCCCAAGAAAAATACCAGGGTAAAAACCAAGCAAGGTGAAGCCAAAGTTGTCGATACTCATATCTTGACTCAGCTCGTGGCCGTTGAATATGAAGATGGTAGAAAAGAAGCCGTACCCGTCGATGAGATAGAATTAATCTCCGGCCCTGCTAACAGCAAAAAAGGAAAGGAAAACACCAAGCAAAACATCAATGAAGACAACGAAGAATTTGAGGAACAGTAGTCTTTAAGGAAGAAACATGCCTCGCAAAATCGTCGTAACATCAGCTTTGCCTTATGCTAACGGTCCCATACATATGGGACACCTCGTCGAGTATCTGCAAACCGATATCTGGGTGCGCTTTCAGAAATTGTGCGGAAACCAGTGTTTGTATTTTTGTGCCGATGACACACACGGCACGCCGGTGATGATAAGCGCACGCGCTGCAGGTATCAGACCGGAGCAGCTAATCGAGAAAATGCACAGGGAGCATATAGCCGATTTCGCCAGCTTTTATATAGTCTTCGATAATTATTACTCGACGCATTCACCTGAAAATAAACATTTCAGCGAGCTTATTTTCAATCGACTAAATGAAGCCGGCTCAATCATTAGGCGAGACGTTGAACAAACCTATTGCGAGAAATGCAGGATGTCACTGCCGGACAGATTCGTTCGTGGCACCTGCCCACGTTGCAAAGCGCAAGACCAGTATGGCGACTCGTGCGAGGTTTGCAGCGCTACCTATCGCCCTGCCGAACTGATCAATCCGTATTGTGCTACTTGTAGGACGCCACCGACTTTGAAAACATCTGAGCATTACTTTTTCAAGCTCGTTGACTATGAAAAACAATTAAAAGACCTTATCGCCGGCGGATATACCCAAAAATCGGTTGCAAACAAACTTGATGAATGGTTCAAAACAGGTCTGAAGGACTGGGACATCTCACGTGATGGGCCCTATTTCGGTTTTAAAATCCCCGGAGAGGAAAACAAATTCTTCTACGTCTGGCTGGATGCACCTATCGGGTACATGGCCTCGGCAAAAAACTACTGCGACAGGAACAATCTGGATTTCGACAAACTTTGGAACGGCAATGAATACGAGCTGTATCATTTTATAGGTAAGGACATAATGTATTTCCACGCTTTGTTCTGGCCTGCAATGCTTATCGGCACGGGCTTCAAAACCGCCGACAAACTTTTCGTTCATGGATTCCTTACTATTAACGGCGAAAAGATGAGTAAATCACGCGGAACCTTTATTAACGCCAAGACCTATCTGAAACACCTGAATCCTGAATTTTTACGATACTATTATGCAAGCAAGCTAACAGATACTATCGACGACATCGATCTGAATACCGAGGACTTCATAAACAAAACTAATTCCGACCTGGTCGGAAAGTTCGCAAATTTAGCCTCACGTTCCGGGCCGATGCTGACTAAAAAATTTAATGGCCGGCTTGGCCGATTAGACAAATCAGGTATAGAATTAATCGGCAAGCTCACCGCCGCCAAAGAAGCTATTATTGAGAATTATGAGAATCTCAAATTTGCCGCCGCGGTCCGGACTATTGCTGCCTTAGCCGACGAAGCTAATCGATTTGTCGAACAAAATCAGCCCTGGGAAACTGTTAAAAATGATCCGGACAAAACACAAGCGACCTTAACCGCTGTGATAAACGCTGTCAAAATCCTGACTATTTATCTAAAACCTGTTCTGCCCAAATATGCTGAAAAAGTGGAAAGATTTCTTAATCTCAATGAATTAAGTTTCGCAGATGTGGATATAATATTGGAAAACCACGAAATAAATGATTTTCAAAGATTGTTTGAAAGGATTGATAAAAAACAGGTGATTACTATGATCGAAGAAAGCAAAGAAACACAAGGCGTCCGAGCATCCGGACCCGTGGCGGGCCAGCCACAAGCAGCCGAGCCATTTAAGCCGGAATGCTCCATCGAAGATTTTGCGAAGATTGATTTGCGAATTGCAAAGGTTGTAAAGGCCGAGCCGGTCGCTGGCGCCGACAAGCTGCTGCGCCTGGTCTTGGATGTAGGCGGCCCACAAAAAACCTGCATGGCCGCTATAGCCCAGGCCTATAAACCTGAGGAACTGGCCGACAAAACCGTAATATATTTTGCGAATCTAAAACCAAGACAGATGAAGTTTGGTCTGTCCGAAGGTATGATTCTGGCAGCCGGAACCGGCGGAAAAGACGTCTATATGCTCTCTGCAGACGCCGGTGCAAAACCCGGACAGAAAGTGCTTTAATAAAGAAGCGAAAATGAAAAAAACTCCTGAGGAAATTGCAAAAGAGGACAGCCGATACAACCCAAAGGCGATTAGGTTCGTATATGAGGGACTCGGCTATACGGCAAAAGAAGTTGCTGCCAAGCCCACCCACGTAAGCGGCCAAACACTATGTGAAGGGCTCAGAAAACTGGCTTTAGAAAAATGGGGCAGATTGGCTATGCTCGTTCTAAATACCTGGCAAGTCAAGACAACCCGCGATTTGGGTGAAATAGTTTACCTGATGATAAAACATGAGTGGATGAGCACACAGCCGACCGATTCTATTGATGATTTCAACGATGTTTATGATTTCAAAACCGTTTTTAAAGACCAGTTCCATTTCTAAATGACTAAGCTACTTTTTTACAATGTCCAAAGAAACTGACATAAACAAGGTTGTTCGTCAACATCTGGAAATGGAGCAATTTTTCACCGGCTTTTCTTTAAAGCGGGAAGGTAAAAAGTCTGAGCTCTCTCGAGGGCCTCGAGACGGGCCACCAGCCCGGCAGGATGATGCTTCTATTGCTGAAAAGGCCGCAGAGCTGGAGAAAATTGCCGAGGAGGTTCGTCAGTGCCGCCAATGCAGCCTGGGCTCGTCACGGACCAATGCCGTCCCCGGTGAGGGGCATCCGAACACACGCATATTGTTCGTTGGAGAAGCACCCGGAGCCGATGAAGATGCACAAGGCCGACCTTTTGTCGGAAGAGCCGGACGGCTATTGGATAAGGTAATCGAGGCTTGTGGGCTAAAACGAAGCGATGTTTTTATAGCCAATATTTTAAAATGTCGTCCGCCGGAAAATCGCGATCCACGTCCCGAAGAGATAATAAGCTGTTTACCGTATCTGCAAAGACAAATTGAGATAATAGACCCTGAGATTATAGTTGCTCTGGGTGCCCACGCCGCCAGGACATTGCTGAATACCAATAAAGCCATAGGCCAGATTCGCGGCCAATTCCACGAATACTATGCCGGCCTCGGCAGGCCGCCTATAAAAGTAATGGTCACATATCATACCGCATATTTGCTGCGGAATTATTCGCCGGAAAATCGCCGAAAGGTCTGGGAGGACATGAAAAAGGTCCTTGCTGAATTGGGCCTGCCGGTTCCATAACATTTAAAAGAAAATAATGGGGCCAAACCCCATTCTACGGTTAAACACATACAAATCTCAACAATCCCCGAAAAATAAAAGGTTGGAAATACTGCAAAAATCACAAAAAAAGAATAAAACCGTAATAAATTAGTAACATTTGGATTGTAAGCTGCCCCTATATAAAACGAAGATTTATTCATTATTCCTGATGAAATAATCTATGTCACTTTAAGCAAAAAAGTACAAAGTGTTTGTAATGAAGATTGCTTTTATTCGTCTTATTAAATGAACAACGAAACATTTTTGAAGATATGAACATGAAGGTAGAAGCTCACTTTAGTGAGGGCGCGGGTCGCAGTCAGAGGCCAACTCGGAAAAGGACAAGGATTATCAAAAATTATTTGCAAAGGCAACCGATTTTGTGTAGAAAATGTATGTAGCTATAACCCGGAGGCAGGTTATTTCACTTCTTATCGTCCCTGCTTTCTAACCTTAGCAGCCGTATAGCTATGTTCAGGAGTTGTTAACAAAAAAATAGAGAGGGAAAAAAATGAGAAAGATAGTTATTTTAAGCCTTACACTATCGTTTGTTATAGGGGCATTAGCGCCAGCGGCAACTCGTCAAGTCCCAGAGCAGTACGAAACCATTCAGATGGCTATCGACGATGCTAATGACGGCGATATCGTGATCGTTAGTCCTGGCACATATTTGGGGAATATAAACTTCAATGGCAAAAATATTGTACTTACAAGTATTGATCCCAACGATCCAGGAGTTGTTTCCGCTACAATTATTCACGGTAAGAACCAGGGAAGCGTAGTAACCTTTGAAAATGGTGAAACTTCTAAAGCAGTGCTGACTGGTTTTACCATCACCGGTGGATACGGTACCTTGTTCGAGGAAGGAGAAATTTTTGAACGAGATGCTATAATCATCGGAGGGGGGATTTATTGCCTCAACGCTTCTCCAACAATCAAAAATAATGTAATTACCAACAATAGTAACGAAAATGCCGAACAATTGCTTGGTATAGAAGGTTGGGGGGGAGGAATCGGCTGTTTGGATTCAAGCCCAATAATTACTCACAATATAATAAAGGGCAATTCTGCGTACATCGGTGGAGGGATAGTCACAGCCCCCGGAGATGCCAAAATCACAAACAATTTAATATACGACAATTCGGCAACTGCCGGTGGTGGTGTTCTTATGGTGGCCGGTCGCTTAATCAACAATACCATCTTGAATAACTATGCTGAGTCAGGCGGTAATGTTTATCTTGTTTCTTATCCTGAGTTTGGTTCCTGCACAACAGTAAGTAATATAATCAGCAGCGCTCGCGGAAGTGGAGGTCTATCTGGGGAAGGTTCATCCCCCCAGGATCGACTTGAATCTAACAATATATGGGACAATACCGAAGATAGCTATATCACTGGCAGCGGAAATAAAGATCCCCGCGGTAATATTTCCCAGGACCCGATGTTTGTCAATCCGCAGGCTAATGATTATCGATTACAAATGGATTCGCCCTGCATCAACGCCGGCGATCCGAACTACAGCGTCGAGCCGGATGAAAAAGATATGTATGGAAATGACCGGGTAATCCACGGTCGAGTTGATATCGGAGCCGCTGAATTTAGTGGTAACCTAAGACCTTTCGCCAATGCCGGTGATGACCAATCAACAGCAGAACTTCCTGATTCTGTTCTACTGGATGGAAGTGATTCATACGACCCGGATGGTAATAGAAATCTTACTTATAGCTGGTCTCAGATAGCTGGGCCAGCAGTTACAATAGAAGATGCTGATACATCAATAGCTGAATTCTCGCCGGACGAGTTCGGAGCATATTCGTTTGAACTTGTTGTCAGTGATGGATTGATTGAGAGTTTCCCGGATAATGTACGTATTGTCATAGGCAGTGCCCACATTCCTGTTGCTGATGCCGGATTACCTTTATATACAGATGGGCATGATGTGGTTCTTGATGGTACAAAGTCGTACGATCCGGATAATTCAGGCGCTTTGCAATATCGCTGGCAGCAGATTTCCGGTCCAGAAGCAGAAATTGCCGATTCAAACATCGCAGCTCCAACAGTCAGTGGCTTTATTCAAACAGATTCGCTCCAGTTGTGCGAGTTCCAACTGGTTGTGAACGACGGTCAGAACGAAGGTCTGTCTGATACAGTCAAAGTTTGGATTGTTCCAGACTCAACTGGAACCAATTTGCGATTAGAAAATAATGTTCCTTTTGATCCCAATAAGCCGACCGTGGTTTTTTTCGGCGGAGGTGATTGTATAACTGGCGGAGGTGGTTGGAATTCCGACGCATGGGAAGAGAAAGCCAATATTATAAGTTTTAGTTATCAACCGGACGTGCCCGGGGCCGGGCCGACTTATTATAAATGCGGTGATTTGATTATTCATTATCTGTCATCTGTTGCACCAAACTATAATCAACCCATTCAGACAATGGGGCACAGTACAGGTGGACAACCTACCATAGATGCTGCAATTCGGCTGAACCTGACATACAAGGATGCTCGATATGCAGTAAACAGGGCTACATTGCTGGATGGCCGCTGCAGAGATTATTCTTTAAGTATTTCCGCATTTTTGGAAAGTTCCGTTGACTCAGAGCAATGTTGGATAGACACCTACGAGGGGACAGGGCCATATTTCTACCCGGGCATTTTGAATGTCCAGGTTGCCTTAGGCGATCACGGCGCCCCTCCGAGGTACTACAAAGCTTCACTAACGACTCCCGCGATGAATCAGTTCAATGGTGGTCTTGTTGCCGGTGCATACTGGTCTGTTATTGGTCCGGGCAAAAACCTTCAGTTGGCCTTTACACCTGATAGAGAAATCTACAAATTTAAAGGATTTGATGCAATCGCTTTTAACTATGGATATATGGAATTTTTCGATGAGCCTAACTTTCCCGCAAAGCTGCCTGAGCCTGTCACGCTCCTCGGCCCCGTAGATGTCGGAGACCCCAATGGCGCGATACTGACTTGCCTGGAAAGTGAAAATGCAGTAGGATACCAGCTCCTGTTTGGCTCCGACCCCTATCGTGTTATGGACTACAATATCATCTCTGATACACCAACACCGCCCAGCGAAGTCATAACCACACTGCCATACGAAGAAACCTGGTGGACAGTAAAGGTCCGTGACCAGTATGGCTCTACTATATATGCCGACCCAATCTGCATCACCGCCGTTAATTTGACACTGCCGGTTCAGAACATAAATACAGGAAAAAAATACGCTTTTATTCAGCAGGCCATCGACGAAGCCGAACTCGGCGATGAGATAATAATCCGCCCTGGGATTTATCGCGAAAACATCGATCTTAAAGGTAAAGGCTTGACAATCAAGTCAATCGACCCCAAAGACCCGGCTGTCGTAGCGGCCACAATTATCAGAGGAGGTCTCCAGGGCCCGTCAGTGACTTTCTCCCACGGTGAAAATGCAAACAGCGTTCTTACCGGCTTGACAATTACCAACGGTAATAACGGCGTTTATTGTTCCCAGGCGTATGCCACGATTACCAATAGCTTCATTATCGACAATAGAGGAGCTGGTATCAGGTTATGGAACCGCAGTAATCTAACAATAGCTAACTGCATTATCAGCGGAAACCAAGGGGCCGGCATTGAGATGATGGCAGAGCAAACAACTCGCTTTGCCGGTTACAACAACGCTACAATCTCGAATTGTACTATTGCCGGAAATCTAAAACACGGCATTTTTGGTGAAAATCCTACAATCAAAAACTCTATCATATACTACAACGGCAGCGACAGTAAGAACATTCAAATAGCAAGTAATCTGGTCACGGTGACATACAGTAATGTCCATGGCGACTGGCCGGGTGCCGGCAATATTGATGCTGATCCTTCTTTTGTCGATTGGATTGCGGGAGACTATCACTTGCTGCCACATTCGCTGTGCATTGATGCCGGTGACCCGAACTATATGCCGCAGGCAAATGAAACCGACCTCGATGGCAATAGACGCGTAATGGGCCAGGCGATTGATATGGGAGCTTTCGAGTTCCAACCGTAAGATATTATTGTGCAAATACACAAAAAAGAGCCGCGACCGTTAGGGAGCAATCCGCCTATGGTGGACTAAAGTTTGTCTTTTAGGATTTGCTTAAGCTTCTCAAGCTCCCCTGATTTTATATGGTAACTGTGCTCGGCATCGGGGAACTGATTGCCCTTTACGTCTTTGCTATAGCTGCTGAATGCCTCGATTGTGCTCTCTGCCAAATTACTGTAACTCTTTGCAAACTTTGGACTTGGCCCTTGTGTTAGCCCCAGAATATCATGTGCGATGAGGATTTGTCCATCACAGCCATGCCCGGAACCGCAGCCAATCACGGGCACATCACAGCGTTTTGTAATAATCTCCGCAACCTCCGCAGCAGCGCCTTCAATTAACAGTGAGTCGGCACCGCCAGCTTCCATTTGCTCAGCAAGATTTATTAATCCCACCGCCATCTCTGCCGTTGTGGCCTCGGCTTTAAATCGCCCAATCTTACTGATACTCTGTGGTCTTATACCAATATGTGCCATAACGGCAATACCGGCATCGCTCACCGCTTTAATAACATCGAGGTATGCACTGGTGACTTCAAGCTTGACCATCTGCGCGCCAGCCTCAGCAACAAATCGACCGGCATTTTTCACCGCCTCAGCTGTGCCAGCCTGATAAGATAGGAAAGGCATATCTGTAACAAGATATAAATTTGGAGCACCTCGGCGAACTGCGGAGGTTATGGCAACCATAAAATCCATTGTAGCCGGCAGTGTTGAATCGAAACCGAGCATTACCTGTGCCGCTGAATCGCCCACCAATATCATCTGGACATCGGTCTGTGAAACAAGTTTAGCTGTAGTATAATCGTAGCAACTGACTGCAACGATCTTCTGACCCTTGCGTTTGGCCGTTAGCAAATCAACAATTGTAATTTTAGTCTCCATATCCTTCTGTCCGGAAAAGATTAACCAAAGAAGTAACAGGTTTTCGGTTAGAATATGAGAACAAGGTTCACTAATCAAGCGTAAAATAAAATGGTAAAAGATTCTGTTTTTACACTTTTCAGAAAAAACTATAGAAAAAATAGGATTTTCAAAATTAAAGACTTGAATTGTGACAAAAATAATGTATTGGTTCTAAATCTGCCTTTTTTATTAAAGAAATGTTTATCGTTAGTTCGATTATAGTTTTAGAGGAATCATCAAGATTAATATTTAGGAATGTACAAATAGCTTTTCATCACCCTCCTCCGAAGCCAGATTCCATTTTTTTGAGAATCTGGCTTTTTTGTACAAATGCTTGTCAAAACAGGCAATCTGCAAAAGTGTCCCTAACGTTAATTCGGGAAGCAATTTGATTGGCATGGTCATTACGCTCGATTTATAACAATCCATAGGCAGCCATTTCATCCAAACCAAATTTATTTATCGTCACTGTATTAAGACGGTATGTCTAATACTACAGCACAATCTAACTTCGAAAATCAGTTTTTTCTTTGCTAAAATCCGAAGCACGAAACAATAAATGGAAATCCGAAATCCTAAATTCTAAATCCTAAACAAACTCAAATGTCTAAAATACAAAACGTTTTGGTTATTTGGATTTAGGATTTGTTTAGAATTTCGATGCCGTCCAGGTCCGGCTCCGACGGATTAGGATTTAGAATTTTAATCAATTGCCATAGCTGCTTCTACAGCAATGCTTTGAATAGTTATTGTTGGATACCTTGCGCTGTAGTATTAGGTGGCTTATTCGTTTGCTTTCGGACAAGACATGATATAGTCCAGGCAATCATTTAAGTTAGCTGTTGCGACTGCAATGGTACAGTCAGCAGCACCGTAATAGAGGCAGAGCTGATTTGTCTCTTTGTGAACAACAGCCCCGGTGGGGAACACTACACCACTGACGTCACCGACTCGTTCATAGTACGCCTCAGGTCCTAAGACCCATTCATCACTTCGGCGCAGGAGCTTCCATGGAGCATTCAGGTCCAAAAGCGCCAGGCCGACACGATATATTTGACCTGCAGTAGTGCTGCGGACGCCGTGGTAGAATATTAGCCAGCCTTGTGGTGTCTCTATGGGTTGGCAAGCCAATCCCACTCTGTGGCAGTCCCAGTAGGCCGCTCTTGTTCTAATCAGCAATTGATGGTCACCCCAATGCTTTAGATCCGGTGAAAAGCTCAGCCAGATATGCGCTTCGCCTCTGACTATAGGACGGTGTATCAAAGCAAATCGCCCATTAAATCTGCAAGGAAATAGACACGCATCTTTGTCCTCCGGCGGCAGAAGAGCTCCCAGCCGGGCAAAAGTTCTGAAATTTTTGGTAATTGCCAGCGAAACCACCGGCCCACCCTCGCTGAAAGAAATATAAGTAACAGCGAATTGCTTTTGCTCTTCAAGCCAGATAATACGAGGGTCTTCCAGACCCCACCTTTCCTCACGAGAGCTTTGGTCGGCCTCTAAAGTTGGTTGAGGATCGATATGCCAGTTTGTAAAGCCGTTGGCGCTGCGGGCAACAGTCAGGTGCGAAAAACCCCGCATGTCCTCTACACGAACAAGCAGAAGCGTCTCGGAATTTAGCTTTGCCGATCCCGGATTAAAGACCGCGTTCGCCGGGTAAGGCCAATCTTTCGGGGACAAGATCGGATTACCATCGAACTTCTTAAAAAGATCGTATGCTTTTTTTGCCCGTGAAAGTTCAGCCATAGTCTTGATACCTGAATTCAGAATTTAAAAGTAAGAATTAAGAATTCAACATTCTAAATTATGCTTTTATCAACTGTGTTTCATATAAACTTTGATACAATGGGCAGGTCTGGATTAGCTCGTTGTGCAGGCCTTGAGCGATAATTTGCCCATCATCCATTACTACTATCACGTCTGCGTTAATAACGGTGCTAAATCTGTGAGCGATTAAAAAAGTTGTTCTATCCTGCATAATCTCCTCTATGGCTCTGTGGATTTTGGCTTCGCTGTCTGCATCAACCTGGCTGGTTGCCTCATCGAAAATCAGGATGGAAGGATTCTTCAAGATCGCTCTGGCTATAATGATTCTTTGTAGCTGGCCGCCACTAAGGCCAACACCTTGCTCACCGATAATCGTATTATATCCGTTGGGCAGTGGTAAAATAAATTCGTGAGCAAATGCACGCTTAGCTGCAGCAATGATTTCATCTTCTGTGGCGTCGGATTTACCGTATGCGATATTTTCCGCTATAGTAGTGTTGAATGTTACCACATTTTGTGTGACCATTCCAATCTGGCTTCGCAGGCTGGGTAGTATCACATCCCGGATGTCATTTCCATCTATTAGAATCTGGCCGAAATCGGGGTCGTAAAACCTTGGTATTAGATTTGCCAGCGTTGTTTTACCTGAACCGTTAGGTCCAACGACAGCGACATTATGTCCTGCCGGCACTATAAGATTGACACCTTTTAAGACCGGTTCATACATGCCCGGATATGTAAATACCACATCTCTGAACTCTATCTGTTCTTTCAACAGCGGCAGTCCCGCCGCTCCTGGTTTGTCAAACTCGACCGGCGAATCTATTACTGCAAAAACCCTTTCAGCAGCGGCATTTGCCTCCTGTATCTTGTTCCAGATATCAGAAGTCTTTCTCGCCGATTCAGCAGCGACTCCCAGCATAATCAACAATCCAAAGAACTCCGAACCATCCATCTCACCGGTGGTAACCCACTGCGCCCCGACTACCAGCGCTGCTGAGCCTGCCGCCATTCCAAGGACTTCCATTATAGGCATTGTAGCGGAATCAACCTTTGAAATCTTCAGCAACTGTTTTAATAATCTGTTATTTATCGCTTTGAAACTGTCTCGTTCATATCCGTGACGGTTATAAACTTTAACCACTTTAAGCCCTGCCATTGCTTCCTGAAGTTTTGCCAGCATTTGCGAGCTTGCCACCAGCGATTTCCTTGTGGCTTTTTTCATTCTCTGACCGAAGACAACCACCAGCCACAGCACAAACGGTGCACCACACAGGAAAATCACCGTTAAATGCCAATTCAGCCACATTGCTGCTGCAGTCGCAAATAAGACGTTCAACGGTTCTCGAAGCGCTTTGCCAAGCATTATTTTAACTGCCTTGCCCATAACGATAGTATCGTTAATGATTCTGCTAACCGTATCGCTTGGCCTCTCATTGGTAAAGAATCCAATCGGCATCTCCAGGGCGTGTCCGAAGGTGTCCTCCCTCAAGTGATTTATCCCTATTTGCACAACTTTTTGAGCCATGTAATCTTGATAGAATTTTGCCAGACATCGAATGATTGTGAAAATACCCATCACCACTATTATAAAAATTACCGTTTGGGTTTTATTTTCCTTGGTTTGTCCTCTTGGCAAAAAGCTTAAAGCTTTTTCCACATAGTCCACATAAAAAGGCTTTGTACCGGTAGCCAGCGTCAGTATTTTCGTACCAATGACACCTTCTGCGTTGACTCGCTTTAGCTGAACAACAAGGTCGGTTTTTCCGGGTGCGGCTGCGAGTGCTTCAAGCAGTTTCGCGCCAGGGACATCCTGTTTGCCCTGTTCTGCCAAAAGGGTCCCTGCTCCAATAATTATATCCATTTTTTGCAGGCCTACTTTTTGCGCAGGACTGTCTTCTTCGATATCTGTTATCAGCAGATAAGAAAGATGTTCAGAAATAGTAAAGTCTGTCATTCCTGAAACAGAAAAATTTAATCCGTATCGATGTGCGCATATCTTTCTTTCAGCCCAGCCGTGAAGCCCTTCCTCGCCCATCATCACTTTCAAAAGCGGTATTACCGTTATAAAACTCAACGATAAAAGAGATGAGACTACCAATGCGCTAATGAGGACAACAATAATTCGCGGCCATTGCGGCCAGATATATTTGAATACACGTTTGAAATTTCCCATTCAACAGTTTCCTATACTACTCTGTGAAGCAGCGCTTCCGGCCTTCGTCCGTCTTAAGCCGGACTTTGGTGTAGCAGGCTCGCTGCGAAGTACGAGTTGTCTATAGCACACAGGGTTAAAATTTCCTTTTACTCTATGCGATAGCTTTCTATTTCGGCTTGAGCACACTACCAAAACCGACCTTGTCGGTCAAGTGCAAAAAGACCTCTAAAGTAAGCTAAAATTATATCCACTATTTTAGGCACTTTAGTCACTCCAAACTTTAGCTCACTTTGGTTTATATTTTGCGGTTCAGTAATTTCCAGCCTGAAGGTAAAAGCAATGCCGCCAGCGCTATCTTCAATAAATCACCTATAATGAAAGGATATAGTCCCATTACTAACACGGTCCTGCTGACGCCTACCAGGCAGCACAACCAGAGCAGGCCAAAAGCGTAAATCACCATGTTTCCAAAAACCATTGCCAAGATGGTGGTCTCGATTCGCCGGTCCCATCCTCTCTCAGCTAATAGTCCCGTGATGTAGGCGGCTGCGATAAAACCAAGCAGATATCCGCCGGTTGTTCCTAACAATACCGAAAAACCACCGCCTAAAGCGAATACACCTAGCCCAGACATTCCCATTATTATGTACAAAATCACGGATAAACCTCCCCGCCGAGCTCCATATAATGCACCTGTCATCAGCACTGCAAAAGTCTGGCCGGTAATGGGAACGGGGCTAAAGGGCAAGAAAATCTTCATCCGGGAACTAAAGGCAATGAATAAAGAGCCGCCAATAATCAAAGCAACATCATAAAACCAGGCGTATGCCTTGTTGGACGGCCGAAACAAACCCGCGTATGTCATATTTGTCAACATATCTACTTCACCGGTAAAAGCCACTGGGTTTAATTACTTCAATAATTTGCCAGAGATTATATCCAAACTTTTCACTGTGTCAAATTCTGTAACTGGGTTTCTTGATCTATTTACCTATGCAGAACCGGCTGAATATATTCTGCAGTACTTGTTCATCGATTCCGCTCATGGCGGATTGCTCGATGCCGGAAATTGCCTGATAAGCGGCCCGCAGCATCATCGCTGCAACCTCATCTCGGCCGGCTTTCAATTCTTCTAAAGCTAAGTCTATATTCTCAATTGACTCGTTGACGGCCTGTCTGTGCCGGGCGGTTAGTGCTACACCGCTGATTTGTGAAACTTCGTGATTTTTGATAAGTTTGTTATCGATGGTGTCACGCAAGCTCTCCAGGCCTGCGCCGGTTTTGGCTGAGGTTAGTAAGAACTCAGCGCCAAAAAGCCCATTTAACTTACGCAGTCTTTCAGCCAAATTATCTTTTGAAATAAGGTCACATTTTGTTGCAATCGGCACAATACCTCTCGGCTCAATAAACCGTCTAACTATGACATCTTCAACCCAATCTTCTTTGGATATATCAACACAAAATATAACCACGGCGCTGTTCCTCAATGCCTCAATTGCCGCCTGCTGCGCCAGCTGGTCAAGCACACTTTCATTGTGTCCCGTTAGAAAATTTTCTCTTTTTCCATCTTCTTTCCCACGTTCTGGAATTTCTAACGGGGCGTGTGTCAGCAATCCGGCGCAGTCGAACAGCACGCATCTGCTATGCCGCAGAGTCAACTCGCCGGTAAGAACGTCTCTGGTAGTTTTACGCTCGTGCGAGACGATACTTCTTTCTATGCCGAGCAGCCTGTTTAGCAGGCTGCTTTTTCCTGCATTTGTAGCACCGGCAATTCCGACCGACGGCAAATCAACCACAGATGCCAATCGCCTGCTTTCTGAGAGTAACCGTTGAGATTGGTCTTTAATGTCCATCAGTCTTTCAATGGCCTCATCTGTTGTTAAGAATTCGATTGTCTCCTCGCTGAAATCCAGTCCTGCTTCCAGTAAGCTCAGACAATCTAAAATCGCCGAACGCAGCTTTTTCGTGGTTTGGCCTAAGCGTCCACTAAGGAGCTCCCGTGCCGCGGCTAACTGAAATGTATTGGAGCTGACTATGACTTCATTTACCGCCTCAGCCTGAGCCAAATCGAGCTTGCCGTTCAGATATGCCCGAGCAGTAAATTCGCCGGGCCCAGCCAAGCGAACATTATGAAAGGTCAGCAGATTATCCATTAACGACTCGGTGACAGGAGCACCGGCAAAGATGTGAATCTCAGCAACGTCATCACCGGTGTAGGAACGAGGGGCGAAAAATAAGTATAGAATCGCATCAACCTTGAGCTCATGATCAATAGAAACACAGCCAGCTATCAGACGATAGGCGAGGGACGAAATGACCGGCTCAAATATCTGCTCGCAGATTTCTATTGTAGAAGGACCTGTAATACGGACAATCGACCTTGTGCCCAAACCTGGCGAACTAACTGCTACGATAGTATCATTAAGGTTGTACATTGTTGGTAATCAGTAACTGGTGATTGGTTATTGGTGATTGATAATCGATTTTACCATTTAACCAGTCCCTAAGGGACCAGTTACCAATTACCACTTACCAAATGCCTAAGTTTTGAAGAACGGTTTTGGCTTTTTCTTTTTGACTTTTCCGCCGGCTTTGCTCGTTGTGGCGACTAATCCTTTTGATTCATCCTCGTCTTTTTTGCGAATGTGTTTTCTGATAACGTGCTGCTCAAAAACGCCGGCAAAGGTGCTCGTCATAATATACAAATTCACTCCGGAAGGCAGATTGTAAAACATCAGCGGCAGCAAAAACGGAAACATAATCATCATCATTTTCTGCTGCTGAGCCATTTGCGGATTGGTAGATGCAGTCGGCTGAGTGGGCGTTAGCTTCTGCTGCAGATAAAATGCCACGCCCATCAATATCGGCAACAGATTAAACGTATCTATTTTCCATCCTAATAAAGGTATGGTCACCGTTGAAAATCTAATTAGGGCATCCGGAACCGAAAGGTCGGTAATCCAAACCGGCAGAAACGCAGCTCCTCGCAGGTCGATACTGGTGTTCACAGCGCTATACAAAGCGAACCATATCGGCATCTGCACAAACATCGGCAGCATACCCATAATAGGCGAGGCGCCGTGCTCTTTATAAAGAGCCATCATCTGTTTGTTCATCTCTTGTTTGTTATTGGCGTATTTTTTTCTTATTTCCTCCGTCTTGGGGGCGAGCCTGCTCATCCTGCTCATCGATACCTGGCTTCTCTTGGTGACCGGATGCAAAATCAAACGCATCAGAAACACCAGGATAATGATCACTATGCCGTAATTGCGGATGAAGCCGTACATCCACTTCATTATAATCAGTATCCCAAATGCCAGCGGACGTATAATGCTGTCCGGACAACAGCAGCAAGGCATAAAATCTATCGCCTGAATAAAGCCCAGCTTTTTGTATTGCGGATTTTTTTGGAAGAGGTCTCTGTCTTTCGGCCCGATATAAAGCTGGAAGCTATATGTTTTCGAGGCGCCCTGCTGGCCGGCCTTATCCAAGGTAACGGGCGCAATCTGCAGGTCCAGCCCTACAGTTTCATCACCGGTGTTACCACGCTGGTCGCCGTCCGGATTGTAGTACCAGGCGGTCTTGTCTGCGATCCAGTCGCAATAGTTTTTGCCCTCATCCGGCTGTGGCACCAGTATCGAAGCGAAATATTTATTTGTGACAGCCGCCCATAAAAAATTAGATTGACGATAGCGGTCGGCAAGATTGCTGCCTATTCGTAAATTTTCCCTGGCTGCCGCGATTTGCGCCTTATCACCGCCTCGTACAGCCCTTTCGTATTCGATGGTTGCATTCTTTAAGCCCGATTTTCTACTAAGAAATTGGCCGCTAATACTGTGTCGAGACGACACTATCTGCCCATCTGATGTCAGAAAAGCACCGACGACCTTTCTCCAATCAGATCTAAAGTCCTCTTTTTCCAGTCCGAGTGGTCCCCGCAGGTCGAATTGTACCTCCTGCTCACTATCTGTTAGATTCTCAACCGTTATTGTGAACTCAGCAAGATAACTGTCAACAGCCACAGTATAGGCTCGCTTTATCTTTAGCATAGGCTGACCAGCCGAATCAGTGATAAGTGCCTCAAAGCCTGCCTTTTGACTG
>Ga0315551_10001613_pt1 | contig 16998 bp, 8 predicted proteins | sample SalMarSW160290MG_FD_203678 | JGI IMG/M metagenome (GOLD analysis project Ga0315551, IMG submission 203678) | Salt marsh sediment microbial communities from the Plum Island Ecosystem LTER, Massachusetts, United States - Salt Marsh Sediment SW1602-90 ...
CCTGCTAGTTTCCGTGTGGGCGGTTCGCCGGGCGAGCGCGCCGCTTTCCGTGTTCACCTCTGCGGCCGACCGCCTCGGCCTCGACATGAACGCGCCGCCGGTGACCGAGGAAGGGCCGAGGGAGGTCCGCCACGCCGCTCACGCCTTCAACAACATGCAGCGGCGGTTGCAGCGTTTCGTCCGCGACCGCACCCAGATGCTCGCGGCGATCTCCCACGATCTCAGGACGCCGATCACTCGGCTGAAGCTGCGCGCCGAACTGATCGAGGACGAGGAACAGCAGAAAAAGATGCTCGCCGACCTCGACGAGATGGAGGCGATGATCGCGGCGACGCTGGCGTTCGCCCGTGACGAGTTCGCCCACGAGCAGCGCGTCGCGCTCGACCTCGCGGCGCTGCTGCAGACCCTCTGCGACGAGGCCGCCGACGCCGGCGTCGATGCATCTTACAATGGTCCGGCCCGTTTCGCCTTTTCCGGCCGCCCGACGGCGCTGAAGCGGGCCTTCGCCAATCTGATCGACAACGCGGTGAAGTACGGTGGTGGCGCCGGGGCGGCCCTGACGGCGGCTCCCGGGTCGGTAACGGTCACTGTCGACGACGACGGGCCGGGAATTCCCGAAACCGAGGTGGAGAGGGTCTTCGATCCGTTTTACCGGATCGAGTCGTCGCGCAGCCGGGAGACCGGCGGGGTCGGCCTGGGGCTGTCGGTGGTGCGTTCCGTGGTTCGCGGCCACGGCGGCGACATCATCCTCGCCAACCGACCCGAAGGGGGTCTGCGCGCCACCGTTGTCCTGCCGACGACGGACGGCGGAAACCGGGTTTCCTGAACCGGGCATCGTTGGTCGCTGTTCAGGTCCGGCGCTCCATTGCGCCGACGCCGATCAACGCGACGGCGGATCCGGCCATTACCGGCTTCGACATCGAGATCTTGCCGGCCTTTTCATTCACCTTGCGGCCTGACGGCAAACAACCCATATAATCCGTGAACAACAGGACTATCGCAAAAAGTGTGGCATGCGCACTTTATAAGTTATAAAATACGCGTATATCCTTATTATTCTCCTTATAGTGGTTGGAGATATCGACTGGCATGGTTAGTGATGCATCGTATCGGTATGGGGTTCGGGCGGGGGAAAGGTCGAAGCCGTGTGTGCCTGCCATGATGATTCCCTTGATGGTTCGCGCCGGACAGGCTCCTGAGCCCCGGCGAGCGCGATTTCCTTTGATGTACCCGGCGACGATTGATGGTTGTGGACGGCGCGCCGGCCACGTCGGTGCCGACGGGCGTGACGATGGCGGATGCCATGAGTAGCCGCATCGTCGAGCTTTTCTTCGGTAAGGAGAAGAGAAGGCGAGTTACGGTCGCCAACGCCAAGGTACCGGATGGTGTTCGCGTCTATGCGGTCGGCGATATCCATGGCCGGGTCGATCTTCTCGATCGCCTGCACACGATGATCCGCGAGGACGCCGCGGACGTTCGGCCCGGTTTCGAAAAAGTCGTCGTCTATCTGGGCGACTATCTGGATCGGGGATTGTACAGCCGCGAACTCCTCGATTTGTTTCTCGATGACCCGCTCGAGGGTTTCGAGTCCGTTCACCTGCGAGGAAACCACGATCAGTGTTTCCTCGATTTCCTCGTCGATCCGGAAAAAGAAGCCAGTTGGCTGAGGTTTGGCGGTGACGCGACGGTGTACAGCTACGGGGTGCGGATCCCGGACGACGTGCCGCCGGAGGGGCGCATGGTGTATATCCGCGATCGTCTGCTCGAGACCGTTCCTCAGCGCCATCTCGGCTTTCTTGTCAATCTGGAGTTGACCCGGGTGATCGGCGACTTCCTTTTCGTTCACGCGGGCATCAATCCGGAGCGGCCCCTGTCCGAACAGACACCCGCGGACCACATGTGGATTCGCGGGCCGTTCCTCGAATCGGATCGGGACTTCGGAAAGGTCGTCGTCCACGGTCATTCGGTCACCAGCGTGCCGGAGGTCCGCCACAACCGGATCGGGATCGACACCGGTGCCTGTTACAACGACAACCTCACCTGCGTCGTGCTCGAGGGGGCGAACAAGCGGTTTCTTTCCACATCGGAGACCGCGTCGAGCTCGGTCCGGGTGGCGTCGCTCTAGCTCTCGTTCGGATTGGTCGCTGAAGGCGGCCAGCGGCCCGCGTGCTTGGCGGCGACCGCTTGGGCGAGGGCCAGTTCGACCTCGGCGAAGACACCATCCCAGTCGCCAAACCGGCGTTGCCGGAACAGACGCATCGTCGGGTACCAGGGAGTGTCCGCTCCCTCCATTCGATACAGCCAGTACGGCGCAAGGTTGAGGACGTTCCAGATCGGCTTGCCCAGCGAACCGGCCAGGTGGGCGACGGCGCTGTCGGTCATGATCACCAGGTCCAATTGCTCGACGATCGCGGCGGTGTCGGCGAAGTCGCCGACGATGCCGCCGAGATCGACGATCAGCGTACCCGCGCCGCCGAACTCGGCGATCTCGGTTCTCGGCGGCCCCTTCTGCAGGCTGAAAAGCTGCACCCCGGGGGTTTCGGCCAGGCGAAGGAATCGGCCGAGGGACGTCGAGCGGTTGCGGTTGTCCTTGAAGCTAACGCTTCCCGACCAGACGATGCCGACGGTGAACCGGCCTCGGTAGGGGGCGATCAGCGTTCCGAACCGCTCCCGGGCCTCCGCGGGCACATGCAATCGCGGCGGCGGCGACGTGTCCGGCGAGGCGTCGACGATGCCGGGCAGACTCATCATCGGACTGTGAAGGTCGGCGGCCACTGTCTCACCGGGAGCGACGAGACGATCGACCCCCTCCAGTCGGGAAAACAAGCGGCGCAACGCCGATTGGCACTCGACGACCACGGTTCCGCCGCGTTGCTTGACGAGGGGCAGGAAACGGCTGGCGAAGATGCAATCGCCGAACCCCTGTTCGGGATGGACGAGCAGGGTCCGGCCTTCGAAGGATTCGCCGGTCCATCGCGGGCTGGGGTGGGGTCGCGGCGGAGAGTCCTTGAGCCGGAAGCGGCACTCATAAGCGGGCCAGCCCTCGGCGAACCGCCCCTGCTGCAACAGCATCAGGGCGCGATCCCAGGCCGGCCTCGGAGCGTCGGGGGAAAGGCGCAGGGCCTCTTCGAACTCGGCGAGCGCGGCCTCCAGATCGCCGGCCTGTTTGAGGGCGATGCCGTGGTTGTGGCGTGTAGCGGCGTCATCGGGTGATGCGGCGACGGCAAGACGATGGGCGACGAGGGCTTCATCGATGCGGCCGACGTCCTTTAGCGCGTTGCCAAGATTGCCGGTCGCGGAACAATCCGGGTCGATCTCCAGTGCCCGTTTGTAGCAGGCGACGGCGGCGGCAATGCGGCCGCTGGCCCGGAGCGCGCTGCCCAGGTTGTTCCAAGCCGGGGCATATCCGGGAGGCACGGCGAGCAGCCGTGTGTAAAGGGCAATCGCTTCGGCGTGCCGGCCGGCGCGCTGATGCGTCAAGGCCTGTCCGAACGTTGTGTGGAATTCGGCCGATCGGCGGTCGGGGGTGCAGCAATCGTTCATCGCGAGCCTTTCGTCCCGCCAAAAACAACATGAAGGCGATCTTCCGGAGCGTCCTGACGTCCTTCCGATATCGCCAAAAATAAAAGAAAAATCCTAATAAAATGTAAACACAAATTCATTGCAAATAAAAATTTTGACTTATTGGCCTGTTGTTGAGAACATACAAATAACGAACGGGGATAAATTTACAGTAAGTTAGATATAAAATCACCTAATGAACGCTAATGGCGCCTTTTTCGAGCGTTAGCGAAAAATTAGGGAACCGGATGGTAGGGAAGACGTATCGGCAGCATCAAACAGGACGCGAACGATGATGGTTTCCGCGCTCTCACCGCCCGCATCCGTCTCTTTCAGGAGCGACGGGTCGGTTCTTCATCTCGCCGACAAGCCTCGTGGCGGTCGTAACCGCCGGCGATCGCCGATGATCCTGCGATCCGTGGCGGTAACCGCCGTGGCCGCCGCATTGTTGACCGGCGGTACCGAGGGGGCGGTGGCAACGACCCTTCAGGAAGCCATCACCATCGCCGTTTCCTCCCACCCGACGGTGCAGAAGGCCAGGGCCAGAAAACGCGCGACCGCACAGGATATCGACGAGGCTCGCGCGGAGTATTTGCCTAGCGTCGACGCGACCGGCGACGTCGGCTACGAGTACACCGACAACTACTTCACCCGAAACGAAGGCGGCGGAGGCGGCGGCACCGAAGAGAAGCTGCGCAACATGTTCGGCGGTGAAATCCGGCAGAATTTGTTTCAGGGGTTCGGAACCGTCAATCGCACGCGAAGCGCCCAGGAACGGGTAAGCTCGGCCAACCACAACCTGATGGACGCGCAGCAGGCCATCGGCCTTCGCGCCGCCGTCTCTTTTCTCGAGGTGTTGCGCGGCAGGCACGTGGTCAATCTCGCCACACAGAACGTGGCATCACATGTTCAGGTTCGCGACGACATCAAGTTCAAGGCGCAGAAAGGCAGAAGCGATTCCGGCGACTTCAACCAGGCGGAAAGCCGGTTGGCGCTGGCACGTACCCGGCTGACCCAGGCGCGCGGCCAACTGCGCGACGCCGAAACGGGTTATCTCGAGGTTGTCGGCCAAACGCCGGGGACGCTGGAGACGCCCAGGCCTCCTTATGAGTCGATCCCTTCCAACATTGATCTCGCCGTCGCTGCGGCGGAGGATAGCAACCCGGCGCTTCTCGCGGCGCTCGACAACGTCAACGCCCGGGAGTTCGAAGCGAGGGCGAAAAGAGAGCCGTACTATCCGAAGTTCGGTATCAAAGTAGGCGGCCGTCGCGGTCATGACGTCAACGGTGTCAACGGTGACGACAATGCTTTCACCGCTTTGCTGGTGATGGACTACAACCTGTACCGGGGTGGCGGGGACCTAGCCAGATACCGCCGCGCCATCGAGCAGACGAGCGAGGCGAGGCAGCGGGGAGCCGAAATCCGGCGGATGGTCCAGGAACAGATGCGGATCGAGTATACCGGCCTGTTGACCGCCCGCGAAAACCTGCCGATCGCGGAGTCCCGGGCGCAGGCGGCGGCCCAGGTGGTGTCCGCCTATCTCCAACAGTTCGAACTCGGCCAGCGGTCGCTGCTCGATGTCCTCGACGTGGTCAGCGAGTTGTTCCAGGCAAACGTCGGCGTCGTCAACACCGATACCGATATGATGCGCGCCTCCTATCGGGTGCTCGCCACCGCGGGGACGTTGCTGTCCACCCTCAACGTCACCACCGACACCGCGTCGGCCTGGTCCGGCCGGCCGGCCTCCGGGCGCCAACGCGCAGCCCTCCCGCTTCCCAGCATGACACGGTAATCCTCGGGGGCGCCGCACCCGGCGCCCCGGTGATTGCCCGTGCGGACCGGCGACGTCGCATCGCCGGTCCGTACCGTTTTCGTGCCGATAGCGATTGACGAAATCCCGCCATCGGGTAGAAAGCACCGGTCGGTCCCTGCCGCCCGGAGCAAAAAACCATGCGCGTTCTCTTCATCACCAACGAGTTCCCCCCCCACATCTACGGCGGCGCCGGCGTGCACGTGGAGTATCTCTCGCGCGAGCTGTCCAAACTGACGCCCGTCGAGGTCCGCAGCTTCCACGACCAAGCCTACGTCGAGGGGCGGTTGACGGTGCGCGGGACCAAGGTGGAATCCTCGCAGTTCGCGGGATGCCCGGTGCCGTTCGTTTCCCCGTTGCGGGCGCTTGCCACGTGTCTCGCCTTCAACGGCCAGGGGATCGACGCGGATGTCGTCCATTGCCACACCTGGTATGCACACTTCGGCGGCATTCTCGCCAAGCTTCTTTATGATTTGCCGCTGGTGGTGACCGTCCATTCGCTGGAGCCGCTACGGCCCTGGAAACGCGAGCAGATCGGCCGCGGCTACGAGTTGTCGAGTTGGGTCGAGAAGACGACGCTGGAGATGGCCGATCTGGTGATCGCCGTTTCGAAGAGCACCGCCGAAGACGTGCTGAGACTGTTCGACGTCGATCCGCAGAGGGTCCAGGTCATCGCCAACGGCATCGACACGGAAGAGTACAAGGCGGTGGACCAACCCCAGGTGCTCGACCGGTTTGGGATCGATCGCAACGCGCCATACGTCTTGTTCGTCGGCCGAATGACTCGCCAGAAGGGGCTTCTCTATCTGTTGCAGGCGATCGAGCATATCGATACCAGGCTTCAGATCGTGCTTTGCGCCGGCGAGTCCGACACCCCGGAATTGCAGGCCGAACTGGAAGGCATGGTCACCGACCTTCGGAGACGGCGCTCCGGCATCGTCTGGATCCCGGAGATGGTCAGCCGCGAGACGACGATCGCCCTCTATTCCCACGCCGCCGTGTTCTGCTGTCCGTCCGTCTACGAGCCGTTCGGGATCATCAATCTGGAGGCGATGGCCTGCGGTACCCCCGTTGCCGGCAGCGCCGTCGGCGGCATTCCGGAAGTGGTGGTGGACGGCGAGACCGGGTTCCTGGTCGACGCCAAGCTGTCCGATCAGCCGCCCCACGATCCCACCGATCCCGCCGGCTTCGCGCAAGGGCTGGCGGCGGCGATCAATCGTCTCGGTACCGATCTCGGGCTTTCGCGGCGCATGGGCGAGGCGGGGCGCAAGCGCGTGGTCGATGTTTACAGTTGGCAGAGCATCGCCAAGCAGACACTCGCCGCCTACCAAGGGCTTGTCGCTCAAGCCAAGTAGGCAGTGGAGTCCATCCGCCACTCGATAACCATCGCATACAGGAGGCCGCGCCATGGGGCAGTCCCCCGAGGGAGCACGTATCTATAACCTTTTTCCGTTGCTTGCCGGGTCGATCGACCAGTGGGAGCCCCACCTCGAACGGATCGCCGCGATGGGGTTCAACTGGGTTTTCGTCAACCCGTTCCATTACCCGGGTTTCTCCGGCAGCCTGTACGCGGTCAAGGACTACTACCGGCTGAACCCGATCGTTCAGGGCGCGTCGAAGCGCTCCAACGACGAACTGATCGCGGGTTTCGCCGCCGCCGCCGAGAAACGGGGGCTTTCGGTGATGATGGATCTGGTGGTCAACCACACCGCCAAGGATTCGGTCCTGGCCCGGGAGCATCCCGAATGGTTCGAGCGCGCAGCGGACGGCTCCTTGCGATCGCCGTTCGCGGTCGATCCCGACACCCACGAGAAGACGGTGTGGGCCGACCTCGCCGAGATCGACTATCGCGATCGCCCCGCCCGCGCGGAACTGATCGAATACTTCGCCGAGGTGATCCGTCACTACGCCGGCCTCGGCATCCGCGGTTTTCGCTGCGATGCCGCCTACAAGGTGCCGAAATTGGTCTGGCGGAAGTTGATCCAGGCCGGCCGCAAGGTCAGCGCCGATGCCGTGTTCGCGGCCGAGAACCTGGGCGGCATGCTGGAGGAGGTGGAGGCCCTTCGCTCGTCGGGCTTCGACTACATGTTCAACAGTTCCAAATGGTGGGACTTCCGGCAGAGCTGGCTGCTCCAACAATACGAGCAGTTTCGCTCCATCGCGGCCTCGGTCTCGTTTCCCGAAACCCACGATACCCCGCGGCTCGCCGCCGACCTGGCCGGCCAAGGTGTCACCGCCGCCAAGGATGTGGAGCGGCGATACCGGCAGGCTTATCTGTTTGCCGCCGTATTCTCCAGCGGGGTCATGATCCCGGTCGGTTACGAGTACGGTTTTCGCAAAAGCCTGCACGTGGTCGAGACCCGGCCCGAAGACTGGGAGAAACCGAGTTTCGACCTATCGGGCTACATCGGCGAGGTCAACAGGATGAAAGCCGCGCAACCGGTGTTGAACGAGGAAGGTCCACAACGTCTGGTCGCCCAGGCCAACGACCGCATCGTCGCCTTGCAGAGGAAGCCTTTGCGGGGGCGGACATGGGTCGTTACCTTGGTCAACACCGACCAGAACGCGTCCGCTACCGTTCGGGTGGGAGGGTTGGACCCGGACATCAGGGAAGGACGCGAGATCACGCCCGGCAACGAGGGACCCGCTTTCACTGCCGGTGCTGCAGTCTCGTTGGCGCCGGGAGAGATCAAGGTGTTCGCGAGCGCTTAGAGCATATTGTTCGTCGCCTCATTAACCTATTTGAAGGTCCTTCAAGCGCGCAGCTCTAATATCGATGGTCATGGATAGGGCAACACTGTGACTGCGATAGACGCTTGCCTTTGTAGGCTCAGTCGCTACCCTATCGCGACAAAATAGCATGCGGGGAGGGAATATGACGACCGAGACAGTGGTGAAGTCCGGGTCAGGTGGGCGGGTGGTGGGCAGCGCTCTCACCGCGGGTCTGAGCAGCCGACCGATCGTCATTCAGAGCGTCTGGCCTGAACTGGATTGCGGCCGGTATGCGGTCAAGCGCGAAGTCGGCGATGTTCTCGAGGTGTCGGCCGACATCTTTCGCGACGGCCACGACAAACTGACGGCGGTCGTTCTGTTTCGTCGCAAGGACGAGGCCGAATGGCGCGAGGCGGCGATGACCTGCGTCAATCCCGGCGTCGACCGGTGGTCGGGCGGGGTCAAGCTGGAGGACAACACCTCCTACGTCTACACCGTCGAGGCCTGGACGGACGCTTACGAATCCTGGTGCGGCGAGCTCGAGAAGAAGCTCGAGGCCAAGCAGGTCGTGTCATTGGAATTGATCGAGGGCAAGGCGCTGATCGCCGATGCCGCCGGCCGCGCCAAGGGCAGCGATGCCGATCGCATGAGTGTCGTGCTGAGGGCGTTCGACGGCGCGGACGACGCAGGCCGGGCGGAGCTGATGCTCGACGCCAGTCTGCGCGCGGCGATGGGGCGGTGGCCCGACCGAAGCGGCGCCGCCCGCTACGACCGGGAGCTGGAGGTCTTCGTCGACCGCATCGAAGCCCGGTTTGCGGCCTGGTATGAGATGTTTCACCGATCGCAAGGAACCGAGCCCGGGGTAGGCGCCACGTTCTACGACTGCGAGGATCGTTTGCCCGAAATCAAGTCGATGGGCTTCGACGTCGTTTATTTGCTGCCGATCCACCCGATCGGGCGGGCCCATCGCAAGGGCCCCAACAATACCCTGACCGCCGGTCCCGACGACCCGGGCAGTCCCTACGCGATCGGCTCCGAGGAGGGCGGTCACGACGCGGTTCATCCCGATCTGGGAACGCTCGAGGATTTCCGCCGCTTTGTCCGGGCGTGTCATGCCCAGGGCATGGAGGTTGCGCTCGATTTCGCCATTCAGTGCGCGCCCGACCATCCGTGGGTCAAGGAACACCCGGAGTGGTTCATCTTCCGCCCCGACGGCACCATCAAGTACGCCGAGAACCCGCCGAAGAAGTACCAGGATATCGTCAACGTCAACTTCTATGGCCCCCACCAGGATGCGTTGTGGCGGGAGCTTCTCAGAGTGGTGCTGTTCTGGGTCGAGCAGGGGGTGAAGATCTTCCGCGTCGACAATCCCCATACCAAGCCGATGCCGTTCTGGGAGTGGCTGATCCGCGAGGTCCGGGAGAAGGATCCGGAGGTGATCTTCCTCGCCGAGGCGTTCACCCGCCCGCCGGTGATGAAAATGTTGGCCAAGGTCGGGTACAGCCAGTCATACACCTACTTCACTTGGCGGAATTTCAAGCAAGAGCTGACGGACTACCTCACCGAGCTCACCCAAACATCGGTGAAGGAATATCTCAGGCCAAACTTCTTCCCCAGCACGCCGGACATCAATCCGCCTTTCCTGCAGACGGGCGGGCGTCCGGCGCATCAGATCCGCTTCGTCCTCGCATCGACGCTGTCGAGTGTCTACGGGATGTACAACGGCTTCGAGCTGTGCGAGGCGACGCCCATTCCCGGGAAGGAGGAGTTCCTCAATTCGGAGAAATTCGAATATAAGGTCTGGGATTGGGACAGGCCCGGCAACATCAAGGATTTCATCACCGATGTTAACCGGATCCGCCGCGAGAACCCGGCGCTGCACGAGTTGGAGAACCTCCGGTTCTACCCGGCCGATGACGACAACGTGCTGTTCTACGGAAAGATGACTCTCGACCGGACCAACATGGTGTTCATCGCCGTCAACCTCGATCCGTTCGACGAACACAAGGCCATACTGGAATTTCCGATCGCCGAAATGGGTCTGAAGGAAGGCGACACCTTCGAGGTGGAGGAGCTACTGACCGGTGCGCGCCATCTGTGGCGCGGTTCCCGGCAGCGGGTGCTGCTCGACCCGCAGGTGAACCCTTGCGAAATCTATCGCGTGGGAGGATGGGAGCAAGTCGACTATCGTTCGCCGTGCTTCTAGAGACGCCGCGCCGCTGATTCGGGCTTTGGGAGGGCCCTCGGACATGACGCCAAAGCAGTTCAACAACCACGTTGAGAAGATCGTCTCCGCCCAACACGGCGATCCGTTCTCGTTCCTCGGCATGCACGAGGACGGGAAAAGCGGGCTGGCGGTGAGGACGTTTCTTCCGCATGCCAAGCGCGTGCGGGTCATCGAGACGACCAACGGCGCCGTCGTCGCCGAACTCCCCCGAATTCGTAAGCAAGGTTTGTTCGCGGGACCGGTGAACCGTCCCGGCGGCGACAGGTTTCCCTACCGGTTTCGCATCGACACCGAGTCCGGGGAGCAGGACATCGAAGATCCCTACCGGTTTCCGCCGATCCTCGGCGAGATGGACGTCTATCTGATCGCCGAGGGCAAACACCTTCGCCTCGATGAAAAGCTGGGCTCGCGACTGATGACCGTGGAAGGCGTGCAGGGGGTCGGTTTCGCCGTGTGGGCGCCGAACGCCTCTCGGGTCAGCGTCGTCGGCGACTTCAACACCTGGGACGGCCGCCGCCACCCGATGCGCTTCCGCGCCGAATGTGGGGTCTGGGAGCTCTTTCTTCCAGGCCTGCGGGAAGGGGAACTCTACAAGTACGAGATCGCGTCTAAGGACGGCAAGGTGATGGCGCTCAAGGCCGATCCTTTCGCGTTCTTCTGCGAGCAGGCTCCGGGAACCGCCGCCATCGTCTACGACCTCTCGCGCTATTGGTGGGACGACGGCGAATGGATGAAGCGGCGCGGCGCTTCGATCGCCCGTGATGCGCCCGTCTCCATCTACGAGGTCCATCTCGGCTCGTGGAGGCGGAGCGTCGAGGAAGGCCGTCGCTATCTGACCTACCAGGAGCTGGCCGAAACCCTGGTTCCTTACGTCAAGGACATGGGTTTCACCCACATCGAGGTGCTGCCGATCTCCGAGCATCCGTTCGACGGTTCCTGGGGTTATCAGCCGGTGGGGCTGTTCGCGCCGACCAGCCGGTTCGGACGTCCGGACGAGTTCCGCAATTTCGTCGATCGCTGCCACCAGGCGGGGATCGGCGTGATCAACGATTGGGTGCCCGGGCATTTCCCGTCCGACCCCCAAGGCCTGGGCTGGTTCGACGGTAGTGCCCTCTACGAGCATGCCGACCCCCGCAAAGGCAAGCACATGGACTGGGGTACCCTGATCTACAACTACGGGCGTTACGAGGTTTCCGACTACCTGCTCAACAACGCCCAGTTCTGGATCGAGGAATACCACGTGGACGGGCTCCGGGTCGACGCCGTCGCCTCCATGCTCTACCTGGACTACAGCCGCAAGGCGGGCGAATGGATCCCCAACGAGCATGGCGGCAACGAGAACTTGGAGGCGATCGCTTTTCTCCGGCGGGTCAACGAACACCTCTACCAGCAGTGTCCGGACATCGCGACGATCGCCGAGGAATCGACATCGTGGCCGATGGTGTCCAAGCCGGTCTACCTGGGCGGGCTCGGTTACGGCTACAAGTGGAACATGGGGTGGATGCACGACTCGCTCTCGTACATGAGCAAGGAACCGATCTATCGCAAGTATCACCATGACCAGTTGACCTTCGGGCTGATGTACGCGTTTTCCGAGAACTTCGTTCTGCCGCTCAGCCATGACGAGGTGGTCCACGGCAAGGGCTCGTTGGTCGGCAAGATGCCCGGCGACCGCTGGCAGAAGTTCGCGAACCTGCGCGCCTACTATGCCTTTATGTGGACCCATCCCGGCAAGAAGCTGATGTTCATGGGCTGCGAGTTCGCCCAGGAGCGGGAGTGGAACCACGATGCCAGCCTCGACTGGCACCTGCTCGAGGACGTGAGCCATCTCGGGGTTCAGCGGCTGGTTCGCGACTTGAACAGCCTGTATCGGCAGGTTCCGGCTCTGCATCAACTCGACTGCGACGCCGGGGGATTCGAGTGGATCGACTGCACCGATTGGGAGAAGAGCGTCATCTCCTACCTGCGAAAGGGTCGGGAACCGGATGATATCGCGGTCATCGTCTGCAACTTCACCCCCGCCGAGCGTCTCGCGTACCGAGTGGGCGTCCCGCACGGAGGCCTGTACGCCGAGCGATTGAACACCGACTCGGAGGTTTACGGCGGAAGCAATGTCGGCAATGCCGGCGCCGTGATGGCCACGGAAACGCCTTGCCACGGCAGGCCGTTTTCCGTGTTGCTCAACCTGCCGCCGCTGGCCGCGCTGGTCCTCGTTCCGCAAGAGATTACCGACGCGATTGCTTGATCGGGGGCGGCGTTGCTCGAGCTGTTTGGAAGTTGACGGAGCAAGAAATGACCACCAATGATCCCCTTTGGTACAAGGACGCCATCGTCTACCAACTGCACATCAAGGCTTTCTTCGATACCAGCGGAGACGGCATCGGTGATTTTCCCGGTCTTACCCAAAAGCTAGACTATCTCAGCGAACTTGGGGTCTCGGCGATCTGGCTGCTGCCGTTCTATCCGTCGCCGTTGCGCGACGACGGTTACGACATTTCCGACTACAAGAACATCAATCCGGCCTACGGCACCATGCGCGACTTCCGGAATTTCGTCCGCGAGGCCCACAAGCGCGACCTCAGGGTCATCACCGAACTGGTGGTCAACCACACCTCGGACCAGCATCCGTGGTTCCAGCGGGCGCGCGAGGCGAAACCGGGTTCGGCGGCGCGGGACTTCTACGTTTGGAGCGACACCGATCAGAAGTACCAGGGCACGCGGATCATTTTTTGCGATACCGAGGTGTCTAATTGGGCCTGGGATCCGGTGGCCAAGGCCTACTACTGGCACCGTTTCTTTTCCCACCAGCCGGACCTCAACTTCGACAACCCGCGCGTTTTCGACGAGATCTGCCGGGTGATGAAGTTCTGGCTCGATTGCGGCGTCGACGGTCTGCGACTCGATGCCGTTCCCTACATCGTCGAGCGGGAAGGCACCAACAACGAAAACCTGCCGGAGACCCACGACGTCATCCGCCGGCTCCGGCATTGGCTCGACGACAACTTCGCCGACCGCATGCTGCTGGCCGAAGCCAACCAGTGGCCGGAGGACGTTCGACCCTATTTCGGCGACGGCGACGAATGCCACATGGCATTTCACTTTCCCCTGATGCCGCGCATGTACATGGCGCTGGCGCGCGAGGACCGCTTCCCGATCACCGACATCATGCGGCAGACGCCCGAGATCCCCGAGAATTGCCAGTGGGCGATTTTCCTGCGCAATCATGACGAACTGACGCTGGAGATGGTCACCGACCGCGAGCGCGACTATCTCTGGCAATTCTACGCGGCGGACCAGCGGGCGCGGATCAACCTCGGTATCCGCCGGCGGCTGGCGCCGTTGTTGGAGCGGGACAGCTCCAAGATCAAGCTGCTCAACAGCTTGCTGATGTCGATGCCGGGGACGCCGATCGTCTACTACGGCGACGAGATCGGGATGGGTGACAACGTCTTCCTCGGCGATCGCAACGGCGTCCGCACGCCGATGCAGTGGTCGCCGGACCGCAATGCCGGGTTCTCCACCGCCGATCCCGAACGGCTGTATCTGCCGCCGATCATGGATGCGATCTACGGGTACCAGTCGGTCAACGTGGAGGCGCAGCGGCGGCGGCCGACCTCCCAGCTCAACTGGATGAAGCGTCTGATCGCCCAGCGCAAGGCCCACCAGGCGTTCGGGCGTGGCACCCTGACGTTCCTGTATCCGCGCAATCGCAAGGTTCTCGCCTATCTGCGCTCGTACGAAGGCGAGACCATTCTCTGCGTCGCCAACATGTCGAGGGCGCCGCAGGCGGCCGAGCTCGATCTCGTCGCTTACAAGGACCGGGTGCCGGTGGAACTGCTCGGCCGGAGCGCATTCCCGCCGATCGGCGAACTGCCGTATTTCATCATTCTCCCGGGACACGGTTTCTATTGGTTCCTGCTGGCCGACGAGGCCGAGGCGCCCAAGTGGCACGACCCCTATGAGGTGCCGCTACCCGAACATCAGACGCTGGTCGCTCCCCACGGTTGGCCGAGCTTGGTGTCGGGAGGGAATGCCGAAGCCTTGCTGAATCACATTCTGCCCGAGTTCCTGCCCCATCGCCGATGGTTTGCTGCCAAGGGAAGCCCCGTTCAGCGCATCGAACTCGTCGACGAGAGCGTTCTACCCGACGGCGACTTCGGTTTTCTCATCCCTTGTCTCAAGATCACCACCATGGATGGGGTCGAGCAGACCTACAGCGTACCGATGGCGGCCAGTTTTGAGACGATCAGCGACGATCCGTTCAGCCGACTCCATGCCGGCACCATGGCGCGGGTTCGGACCGGCCGCAGAGTCGGTGTCGTCTACGACGCGCTCACCGACCAGCCGTTTACCGCCGCGGTTCTGCAGGCAATCCGTGACAAGCGTGAAATCGGCACCGCCTCCGGGGGGCGGATCGCGTTCACCGCGACGAAGGCGCTCGCCAAGGTCGATCTCTCCAAAGAGCTTCTCATCGAGCGGATGGGAGGTGAACAGAGCAACACCTCGATGAAGATCGGCGACGAGATGATCCTGAAGGCGTACCGTCGGATCGAGCCGGGAGTTCATCCGGAGCTCGAGATCGGACGATTTCTGACCGATGTCGCCGGTTTCGAGAACACGCCTCCTCTGTATGGCGCCGTCGAGTTGATCGCCGCCGACGGCACGCCGACGGCCCTCGCCGTGCTGCAGGGCTTTGTCCGCAACCAGGGCGACGGATGGGCGTTCACCAAGGACCACCTCCATCGAGTGCTGTTGGACCTGGAGATCATGCCGGCCGGCGAGGAGGCGGAAGAGGTGGACCCCCATGCCATGTACTTCATCCTGGCCCGGATCCTGGGTACCCGCATCGGTCAACTGCATCGGGCTTTCGCTCTCGACGTGGACGATCCCGCGTTCCGGCCGAAACGGGTGACCGACAAGGATTTGGCGGCATGGGCCGGACACGTTCGCCGACAGGCGGGCTTGGCCCACGAAGCATTGACCAGAGCGCTGGCAAGCGGCGCGCTCTCCGACGATGCGCGCAACGAGGTGGAGGCTGTGATGAAGGGCTGGGCCGACATCGAACGGCTCGTCGAGCAGGCCTTGCCGAAGCGTCTGGATGTGATGAAGAGCCGCCATCACGGCGATCTCCATCTCGGGCAGGTGGTGGTGGTCCGGGACGATTTTTACATCCTCGATTTCGAGGGAGAGCCGGTCCGTTCCATGGAAGAGCGTCGCGCCAAGAATTCGCCGCTCAGGGACGTCGCCGGGATGATCCGCTCGTTCGACTACGCCGCGTCTACCGCGCTGTTGGATCACACGCTCCCTCGACCCGCCACCGGGGAGGATCTTCAAGCGGCGGTCGAGGTATGGAAACAGCAGTCCGTCGACTGTTTCCTCCAGGAGTATCGCCAGGTCACCGAAGGATGCTCCACGGTCCCGGCCGATGCCGAGGCCTTCGACCGGTTGCTCGATCTGTTCATCTTGGAAAAGGCCCTCTACGAAATCTGTTACGAGGCCGCCAATCGGCCGGATTGGCTGCGGATACCGGTGAGAGGAGTCAGGCGGCTGCTCGAGGCGCCCTCGTAGACGACCAAGCGGTTCAAGCAAGATAGGCCCCGTCTTCGGGGCCTTTTTTGTGGTGCGCCCAGCATGGGCGCACTCTTGTGGGTGTAAGTCCCACCGTGAGCTGGTCACGGCGAGCGAAGCGAAGCGCAACTGCACGAGGGCGACCGAGTGTGGGGAGGAAGCGTGGAGCGAAGCTGTGGGCCGATGAACAAGAACCGGATAGAAGGCGCTGCGGACCAGGGCGAGCGGGCCATGAACCGCGAAGCTCTCGTGACCAAGGGGAAGCGGCGTAGATCCGGCGGTCGTGCAGTGAAGGAGTGCGTTCTTACCTGGGGAGATCTCGCCTTATGCCTGAAAGGGCGACGGTGTCGAGCCGGAGCGAGAAGTCAGCAGAGGTCGTAGTAGTCGGGGACTTGGTCGCGGACGAAGGACCGAACGAGGAGGAGTGTTTGCCGTCATGGCGATGCGGAGGGCAGTGCGTCAGATGCCTGCGCCAGCGGGGCGGACCGGGGAAGGGGGCGGTGAAGCCGCGTCTGGCCTGGTCAGCGACGAAGCCCGCCGCCCGCGCCGTGAGCCGGGGAACACAGGGCCAGGGCTGCTTTTGGCGGTTCTGGCGAGAGAGAACCTGCAACGGGCGTGGAAACGGGTACGGGCCAACAAAGGGGCAGCCGGGATCGACGGACTGGACATCGACCAGACCGCCGCCCACCTGCGCACGGCGTGGCCGGAGATCCGCGAACAACTGTTGTCGGGAACGTACCGGCCGCTGCCGGTACGGCGGGTGACGATTCCCAAGCCCGACGGTGGCGAGCGCGAGCTCGGCATCCCGACGGTAACGGATCGTTTGATCCAGCAAGCCCTGCTGCAAGTGCTGCAACCGATCCTTGATCCGACTTTCAGCGAGCACAGCTACGGCTTCCGACCGAACCGAAGCGCGCACGACGCCGTTCTTGCGGCGCAATCGTACGTGCAGTCGGGCCGGCGGATCGTCGTGGATGTGGACCTGGAGGCTTTCTTCGATCGGGTCAACCACGACATCCTCATCGACCGCCTTCGGAAACCGATCGGGGACGCCGGCGTCATCCGGCTGATCCGGGCCTATCTGAACAGCGGGATCATGACGGGCGGCGTGGTCCAGGAG
>Ga0315551_10001614_pt1 | contig 16995 bp, 12 predicted proteins | sample SalMarSW160290MG_FD_203678 | JGI IMG/M metagenome (GOLD analysis project Ga0315551, IMG submission 203678) | Salt marsh sediment microbial communities from the Plum Island Ecosystem LTER, Massachusetts, United States - Salt Marsh Sediment SW1602-90 ...
TGACGTTTTGTGCCTCCTTAGCTCTGCATTATATCTTGGTACATTGCACAAGGAACTATTGACAATTTGTTAGATAGCGGTACAATGTGGAGTAGTCTTTTAAAGAAATAGTACTTCGAGTACTAACATCAAGGTCGGTGGTCAGGTGTTTGCCATAGAGGATTGCGTTAATTCCCACGATGTCCAGTCGAGCATATGTAGATATGTGAACTGGACTCCTTTTTCATGCCATAGTGAAGTAGATCCTACCTCTCGGAATTTAGGGATGGCCAAAGAGGTAGTTACCTAACCTATTGGGCGACTGGGCTTGATTTAAGAACGTAACTAATGTGATTAAGGGAGTAGAGAAAAGGAAACATGGAGGAAAGCTAGCGTGCTTCTAAATGAAGATGAAGAAATCCGTGGCATCTATGAGGTAGATCGCTTCCTTGGAGAAGGGGCTTTTGCGGAAGTGTACCGCGTTAAGCATAAATTCCTGGGGCGACAAGCCATGAAGGTGTTCAAATCGCCTAGCCCACAATTAAAAGAGATTGAAAGAAACTTAGCTGAAGCCGTATTGCTGTCAAGAATTGGACATCCTAATATCATTAGGGTGTTTGATGCAGGTATCTTGGAAACTAATGCAGGAAAGCGTGGGTATTTCACAATGGAGTACGTTCCTGGTGGTACTTTGGAATCACTATGGAATTCTTATCGAGATGGCTTTGTTCCAATTCTGGATACTGTTGATATTATCCGGCAAGTTTGCATGGGAATGGCTGTTGCTCATAGCAAACAGTCACCGATAATCCATCGCGATATCAAGCCGCAAAATATCCTTGTTGGCTATGATGTTGAAGGACTCCGTATAAGGATTAGTGATTTTGGACTTGCTAAAGCTGTAAATCCACTCACACTACTAGCAAGTGCTAGAGGGACTCCCGTATTCAAACCTCCAGAGTGCCTGCAAAACATGGACTCTTGTGCTGGGGACGTATGGTCTATTGGTGTTACGCTCTATCTTCTGCTAACAGACAGACTACCTTTCCCGGTTGAAAACAGGATGGATTTATCAACCGGTAAATGTTGGAGGCACAAGCTTATCCCTGCAGTAGAATTTAATCCTCGTGTAGACGACTGTCTTGAATCCATTGTCTCGCGATGCCTCAAGCTCAATCCTGCTGAGCGCTATTCTAACGCAATGGAGATGCTTGAGGATGTTAGACGATGGGAACCACCGAAATCAAAATCCATAACAAAAGGTAGAGAGAATGTAGATGAAAGCAAAAGTGCTCTTGGTATTATCCCAAAATCTGAGGAAGGCGACCCAGAGACTATGGCAGCAGAGGCAATGAAAATCGCGCGAGATCCACGTAAGCTTATGGAAGCAGCTGATCTCCTGGAAGAGGCGATGATTAGGCAATCTGGTTTACGGGAAAAGTACGAATACGAACTCAAGCTGTGGCGACGCGGGATTATCATGTGATATATATGAAGGGAATAATTACAGACAATGGAAACAGGTGACCCAATGGGATGGAATGAGACGCTTCTCAAGATGACGCGACCTGATATCTATCGTATCAATGCTTTCCGCATATTGGGCCTCCCTGTGACTGCTTCTCCAAAGGAACTATCGTCTCATATTCGAAGGCTTGAGCTTACTGAAAAATATGGGAATATGGGACAGCTTGACAATAGCGTTCTCGGACTAAACATAGCACATGATAGGGATACTAGGCGGGAAGCGCAACAAAGACTGCTCGATCCTGAATTGAGATTTATAGATGAATTCTTCTGGTTCTGGCCGTTATCACTTAATTCGACCGAAGAAAATGACGACACTCTTGAGGCAATTAAACAGAATGATATAGCGCGAGCTTTGACCATCTGGGGGCACCATGAGGCTGAAGGTAGTGAAGCTAATGTCTCTATGCACAATCTCGCTGTTTTCCATCATGCCATGGCATTGGATTTCGAACACATGGAAACGGAAACGAAAGAGATTTCCAAGCAGCAAATTGAACAGAAACGGTCCCATTGGCAACAGGCTTTTTCTAGATGGAAAAAGCTACTTAATGAAGAAGGGTTTTGGCAAAGAATGAGAGAGCGTATTCGTGAATTTGATGATCCTCGTTTAACAGCTGATACAGCCCGTCGGATTCGCGAAGGATTGCCGAAAGCATTGCTTTCAATCAATGCGATGCTTGCAGTAGAAGCTTCAGGAACGAATGACCCCACAGATATGGATTTTCACCTGGCAATAATACGTCAATCTGGTTTTGATAATGCAGTTGCCGAAGAGGCCAAACACCGGGCGATCGTACCGATACGAGATAGGATTAAAGCCATATGCTTACACTCTGCCGAGGAAATAGTTAATGCACCAGAGCGTGGTAAAAAAGTGGCCTCTAGTCTTGTTAGTGACACGGCTCAATTATTCAAGACTCTTGATTCACTACTAGCCGAAGGAGACTCAACACGCGAATCAGTCCACGATGAGGTAGCGTTGCAGGTAAGGTCATGTCTAATTGCATTTGGGAATGAAACTGAGAATTGGGGGGCAGTGTTAGGAGTTGCTGAGAAATCTCTCAATATTGCAGAAAGCCCCTTTCTCAGACAAAAGATTAAGGATGACCTCGAAACCATAAGAACAAATGTAGAATATGCGACTTGCTGGTTCTGTGGAGGAGCTTGTACAGACAGTGATTCCTACGTTACGGTGATGATGCACGGTAATGTGGAGCGTGAACGCGTATTTCTCCAGACGCAGGTTAGATGGCAGTACCTACCTGTAATGGTCCCAAGGTGTACAAGATGCAAGTCGGCTCACAAACAGACTAAAGCCTGGAGAATAGGAGGGACGATTACCGCCTTTTTTCTTGCTATCTTCATTGGAATTGCGAGCAGTAGTTTTTGGGTAGGTGTCCTGGTTCTGGGCGCTATCATCGCTGTAGCACATGGACTAGCAGCCGCGACATTCCCTAAGGGGGTAAAACCCGAATCTTACAAAAACGAATTCCGTACTGTAAAAGAAATGCTTTCCCGAGGCTGGAAAATGGGAGGAAAACCTTCAGGTGTTTGATAGAAAAGTGTTAAGGGAAACCATGGATGATCTTAAGCAATGGCTGCGTTATCCTCAAGAGTTCAGGATAAGTACGCGGACATGCACCGGGTTATCAGAACCCTTGGAAGCACTAGCTGACTCAGTAAAAAACTCTGAAGCTAGTTCTCAAACGAAATCCAAGACAGAAGAGGAACTACTTGATATGGCGGCTGATGTGGGGACTTTGGTATGGCGAATCCAGCATAGGTTAGATGCTACAGAAGAGCTCTCGAAACCACTGCAAAAATTATCTCGCGATGTAAAACGGACGTGGGATACTCTCACCCAGGGTGGGATAGAGATTAAAGACCACACTGGTGGAGACTACGAAGGTGGCATGGCTTTGCGTGTGATAACATCCCAGCCAGTTAGCGGATTAAACCGACGACAGATTATAGAAACGCTTAAACCCACAATATATTATAAGGATAAAATTATACAAATGGGTGAGGTAGTTGTTGGAGTACCTGAAGAAACCGAGACAACAAAGCCAACAAAGGAAACAACCGAAAGTTAAAACACAAGGAGGATAAAGCTATGGAAAGACAAACAGTAGACTTTGGAATTGACCTTGGTACCACCAATAGTGCAATAGCAGTGTTGGAAGGCACAACGCAGCGTATTATCAGAACGAACGAAAACACTGAATACACTCCGTCTGTGGTTTCATTTAACAAGAAGGGCGAGTTAAGAGTGGGAGAGACGGCAAAAAACCAGAAAATCAGCACCGACGAAGCGGAGCGCTCTGATGTCTGTCTGAGATTCAAGCTGCAAATGGGGCATCCTGAACCCTTTAAAGCTTTCAAGGCAAATGGTAAACAAATGACCCCGGAAGAACTCTCTGCTGAGATCCTGAAAAAACTTCGAGCGGATGTTCAACGGAGGGATAGAGAAGAGATTACTGCCGCTGCTATCAGTGTCCCTGCCGTTTTTGAGTTACCTCAGTGCTCCGCTACAAACAGGGCAGCGACTTTGGCTGGGCTATCGTTCAGCCCGCTGGTTCAGGAGCCTGTCGCCGCTGCCATGTCCTACGGATTTCAAACCACCAGCGACCGCGTCTTCTGGATGGTCTATGATTTTGGCGGGGGCACATTCGATGCAGCTATCCTACGGGTGCGCGACGAACAGATACAGGTGGTAAACCACGGCGGCGACAACCACTTGGGTGGCGGACTGATTGATTCGGGGATCGTCGACCAGATACTGGTCCCTGTGGTCGCGAAAGAGTTCAATCTATCACCTGATGACAAAAGGTGGGAAGCTGTTCATTCCACACTTGAATACTACACCGAGAAGGCCAAAATTATTCTTTCCGTGGAAGATAAAACTGACATTGAAATACAGGACCTATTTCTGGCTAGAGACGGAGTAAGCACCCCCTTTGAGTATGAACTCAAGAGAAGAGATGTTGAACGATTGGCTGAACCACTTCTCGAAAGGTCAATAAACTTGTGCAGGTCAGTGTTGGAAGAGGAACGACTATCACCCTCCGATATTGAGAAGTTGATTCTGGTCGGTGGCCCCACACTAACCCCGCTATTTCGAGACATGTTAACCCAGAAACTGGGTATTGCATTAGAATTCCGGGTGAATCCACTGACTGTAGTAGCATGTGGTGCTGCAATTTTTGCTGGCACGCAGATAATACCCGAGGCGTCCAGACGACAAGTGTCACTCCCCACTGGGCATTTCAAACTGGAACTCGACTACAAACCTATCGGGGATGAAACAGAGCCTACGATTGGAGGAAGAGTGACTGCTCCTCAGGGGCAATCTCTACAAGGATATACTCTTGAATTCGTGGAATCTAAGACTGGGTGGCGCTCTGGAAAGATCGATGTTGGGGCAGATGGCGCATTCATTTCTGCAGTCTACGCAGACAGAGATCGCAAAAACGAGTTTCTGATTGAACTCACAGATGCCAGCGGAACCCGTTGTCAAACTATGCCGGATCGATTTTCTTACACAATAGGAATCACGATTTCTGCTCAAACTCTCGTCAATCATATCGGTATAGGGCTTGCCAATGGAGACGTGGCGTGGCTGCTCAAAAAAGGTACTGCGTTGCCGTGCAAGAAGCGGGATACAGGAGTTTACACAACGGAAGCCCTCAAGAGCGGCGACTCTGGGACTATTCTGCGCATTCCTGTTGTGGAAGGCAACAAGAAGCGTGCTGACAGAAACATGCTAATTGGATGGCTAGAGGTAACCGGCCAAAAGGTTCCTCGAGACGTTCCCGCAGGAAGCCCTATCGAGGTCACCATTGCTGTAGATGAGTCACGCATAGCAAAAGTCCTTGCCTATGTCCCAAGATTGGATGAAGAGTTCGAGAACATATTAGACCCTAAGTTTTCGCCAATTGACGAACCAATACTGACAGACCATGCAGAAAAGGCAAAGATACACCTGCAAAAGGTTCGTGAACAAGCCAAGTTGGCCGGTTCTGCTCGGGCCGATGATCTGCTCAAGAGGATCGAAGACGAGCAACTGACTCGTCAAATCGATATGCCACCGATGGTAACGCAGCAGGACAAACGGGAGGCTTTAGATACGTGTGAGCGGCGCCGTGTCGAACTTGATGCAAGATTGGATGATATCGAAGAGTTGATCAATTGGCCTGTTTTAGTTGCTGAGGCCGAGGCACAAATTACTGGCGGACAGGATATAGTGAAACAGTATGGCGATTCACAGGACGTTGATGATTTTTCTCGTCTTGCGGAAGAGACGAGGAAGGCTATAGCATCAAAAGATGCTGATTCTGTTCAGCAAAAGACTAGAAACCTTTCACAACTGGTAATACAGGTACTAATGAAACATCCAGGCTGGTGGGTGGCATCACTTGAACACTTGGAAACGGAGTACATGGACAATATGCGTGATCAGGCTGAGGCGGAGCGGCTTTTTGCACAAGCACATCGGGCTATCGATAATCAAGATTTCGAGAACCTCAAGATAGCTGTTCGCCAGCTTTGGGGATTATTGCCCGATGAAATAAGCGAACAGTTACGCGGCTACAGAAGTACTGTTATTAAGGAGGGATTCTAGATTTCTATAGGGAAACTGAATGTGCGAACATGAAAGAACCTGAGTCATATCCGTTGAAACAAGGGGTGAAGCCTGTTGAACAAAGGAGCATATCCAACGCGCAAGCTCTGGTAACCGATATGCTTATCCGTGCTGCAGATTTGGCGCGGAGAGGAGACCTCCTCCAAGCGGAAGATTTACTCAGAACCTTGTCTGATAAAGATAGCTCAAGGGTAGAAGTGATTGATTTGCTTGCCAAAATACATGTACAGCAAGGTAAGATTGACCAAGCGCAAGCTCTGTGGCTTAAAGCATTACGGGGAGATCCCTCTAATATACACTTTCTGTCGGCTCTGAAATTGTGTGCATGTCTCAAGAAATCAAGATTTGAACAGTTCGTCTTGCGGTACCTTTGGGTACTACTTGTTGTAGTTCTTTGGTTTCTGCTTGCTACGGCTATAATTTTGAGCACTGTCTTGTAGAAAGTTCAATAAGAAATGAGGATATAGTGGATAGGGGGAATGTAACAGGAATCGTCGTAGGTTGTATTATAGCTGTCATCGGAATAGTTGGCATAGCAATGTCAGCTGAGCCTTCAACTTCGACAGAACCTGAATCTACGTCTACCTACACGCTTAGTGTAATTACTAGCCCCTCCGGAACAGGTTGGGTCTCTTCGTCTAGTGGCGAATATGAATATGGTGATCAAGTGACTCTTACAGCCAGTGCAACTAGCGGCTACACCTTTGACCACTGGGGTGGTGATGCCTCGGGCACTTCGCCTACTACTACCATCACGATGTACTGCGATAAGAGCATCATTGCTAACTTTAAAGCTGTTACGGCAGATACTGGGGTATTGTTTTCAGATGATTTTAGTGATGAGGTTGGTGACTGGGATATCTATTCCGATGACTTTGGTTCAGTCTTCTACGAGGATGGCTGGCTTCATCTAATCAATAACAATCCCGCTGCATTCGCTACTGCTACTTGGGCGAATAAACACTTTACTGATTTCATTTTGGAAGTGGAGACCAAACTTGTTGGAGGCACTGATGATAACTGGCATACGGTAGTATGTCGATATCAAGACACAGATAACTCTTACTACTTTCAGACTAGCGCTGATGGCTATTATTCCATATACAAGCACGCTAATGGGAATTGGGTAACCCTCGGGTCAACAACCCACTCATCCTACATAAACCAGGGGGTGGATGCTGTCAATTTAATCCATATTGAATGTATCAGTAGCGACCTAAGTCTGTCGGTTAATGGGCATCTACTGTGGGAGGGTACAGATGCCACCTTCACTGGTGGTGATATCTTACTACTCACCAGCGCACTGGCAGGCACATATACTGAAGTCGCCTTTGATAATATTGTAATTACTAATCCGTAGGTTTAGCTTCAACAGTGGTTAAACGCTGGCTTATGTAACTGTGAGGGTGCTAATGGAGGGCCGTTAGTAAATGCCCATACAAGATCGGGATTACGTTAGAGGTAGGCATCCTCCCAATTGCTCTTGCGCGGAATGTACCAATAGAAGACTGAATAAGATGCGTGGAGGAACTGATGAAGACTATAAGTACAGCCAGCCGATATTTGGCAGAGGCCATTCTGGCAAAAGCGCTGACAACACGGGCGGCCGCAAAGCCTACAGCCATAGGCCTCGCATTCCGAATTGGCTGAAGTCTATCTTGCTGATTGGTGCGCTTTCCATTGGTGGGCTAATAGCCAGCCGGTTTGTCGAAAGTCTCATTCCCTTCTGGCTACTTTTCGGATCTTCTGTCTTTTACTCCATCGATAAGTGGTTGGGTTATTACACTCGGAAATATAGGATTGTCGGGAAGATCTATAGATTAATCTTGAACCTCTCTGCACTATCGCTGCTAGGGCTCCTGGTTTGGTCCGGTGTGTCACTATTCACTCAACAGTTTATGCAGAGTCCGCTCATCGGGAGCTTTGTGTTTCTGCTTGAAATCGCTGTCTTCATCTGGTTGTGTAGGGTCGTCTCGAAGAATGGGTGGCGCCAACCAAGCATGAAACTCACTGTATTTTCCTTAATATGCCTTTTCTTCATATTTTCCTTCGCTGGCGTGCAGCCATTGTCCGATTATAAAGATAGTCTGTTCGACTCCATATCCATCTATTTTAGAAACGCGAGTCAACCTGATACGACGCCCCCTTCCTCTGATACCATTCCTTCTCCGTCAGACACGACTCCTTTTCCTTCTGACACTACTCCCTCTCCCTCTGATACCACTCCCTCTCCCCCTAACGAAATCAATTCCCGTACTGGCGAATATAGGAACTACTATCTGGGTCTAGTATATACACCAGGAGGATACCTCTCAGGGAATGGTTGTTATGATGACACTGGAGACTTCATTGTACTCATCAACAACGAAAATGCTGGTAATCCGAGCTACTCTCAGCTGGTCAGCTTTCTGGAACAGGATAATACCGATCAGTTCCCATATATATTTTCAGTCAGCCTGCCAGGTGTTTATTACGGTAGCGCAGAGAGTCACGTGAACCTGGAGCACATTCAAAACATAATCGATGGGGTTGCGCAACCTAGTAACCCCCATGTCTGCGCCGATTTTGCGGAGAGACTCCACAATAATGCCGAACTGGCAGGAATCAGATGCGCCTATGTGAGCGTAACACTAGACGGAAGTACAGGACATGGGTGCGATGCCTTTCAAACAACGGACCGAGGGCTAATCTATATTGACGTTACCGGATGGCTACCAAATCAGCCACACCCAGATAGAGCGGTGTCAACGGTAAGCATTGTAGTCGGACGATCTTATACTCCGGTGAGCCTATTTCACGAAGCCGGTTGGCAGGACTCTTACGTTAGCATGGGAACAGTTACGGATTTTCAAGTCATTTGGGATGGCAGTTGGAATGATTAGCTCACCTCTGACTAGAGTCCAAGATTGAGTTAATCGATTTGCCAGTGGGAAGTGACCCAACAATTCTGACTATTGTGCAATTCACTCAATCGTAATGCGAATTCCAGAGATACCATGCCAATTAGGCCCACTACAGATTGGTGTTTTGTAACTGTCCATCTCCATAGTATACTTCAGACATCGCAGCATATTAATAGTTCCTTCACTAGTGATATAATAGCATTTTGAGGCTAATATACATGGCAAGACTTAGCATCTTTTTGATTACGCTAGCCTTAATTGCTGGGATGGCAGGCTGTGGAGGTGTTGTTAAATATGACCTCACCATCTCCAGCACCGCTGGTGGTTCAGTAACCACCCATGGAGAAGACACGTATACCTATGATGAAGGCGAGATCGTCGACCTGGTGGCCGAGGCTGAAGAGGGCTACCGGTTTGTCAATTGGACTGGCGATGTGGATACCATTGACGATGTCAATGCTGCTTCAACCACTATCACCATGAACGGAGATTACTCCATCACGGTGATGTTTGAAGCAGACGAAGTAGTGACTTTCATTGACCCTAACCTTGAGTCAGCGATCAGGCAAGTCCTCGCCATACTGGAGCGTCCCATTTACGCCTTGGATATGGAAGGGCTTACCTCCCTTCATGCCGAGGAAAGGGGCATCTGCAACCTGACTGGCCTGGAGTATGCCACTGGCCTGTCAGAGCTGTATCTTTGGAGTAACCAGATAAGTGACATCTCGGCTCTGACCAACCTCACCAGCCTGAAGGAGCTCCACCTCCTCGAGAATGACTGGATTAGTGATATCTCGCCTCTGGCTAACCTCACCAACCTGACAAGGCTCTCGATTGGGTACAACTTGATAAGCGATGTCTCAGTTCTGGCCAATCTCACCAAATTGACCTCGCTCGACCTTGGGGGCAACCCGATAAGCGATATCTCGCCTTTGACCAACCTTACCAAACTGACCGAGCTCTGGCTTGGGGGTGACCAGATAAGCGATATATCGCCTCTGGCCGACCTCACCGAACTGACGGGGCTCAACCTTGATGACAACCAGATAAGCGATATATCGCCTCTGGCCGACCTCACCGAACTGACCTGGCTCCGCCTTGAGGCCAACCCGATAAGCGATATCTCGCCTTTGACCAACCTTACCAAACTGACCGAGCTCTGGCTTGGGGGTGACCAGATAAGCGATATATCGCCTCTGGCCAACCTCATCAGCCTGACACGGCTCGACCTTTATAATAACCAAATAAGTGATATCTCACCGCTGGCCGGTCTCACCGCCCTGATGCGGCTCGTTCTGGAAAGCAACCGAATAAGCGATATTTCGCCTTTGGCTGACCTCACGAACCTGACAGCGCTCACCCTCTGGGATAACGAGATAAGTGACCTCTCGCCACTAGCCAGCCTCACCAAGCTGAGAGAGCTCGACGTTACGATTAACTCGGTGACCGATATCCCCTCTTTGCCCAATCTCGCTAACCTGACAGGGCTTGGCTTGGACATCAAGCAGATAAGCGCTGCTGAACTCCCTCATCTTGCTGACCTCGCCGTCCTGAGGAGCCTAGGCCTCTCGTCCAACCATTTGAGCGATGTGTCATCGCTGGCCGATGTGACGAGCCTGATGTATCTCTACCTTCCAGATAACCAGATAAGCGATGTCTCGCCGCTGGCCGCCCTCACCAACCTGAGAGAGCTCAACCTTTTGTCTAACCAGATAAGCGATATCTCACCGCTGTGGGGGCTCACGCATCTAACCTATCTCTGGCTTGCGGGCAACCAGATAAGCGACATCTCGCCTCTGGCGAACCTCACCAACCTAACAGTGCTCGAGCTTGAGCACAACCAGATAAGCGACATCTCGCCTCTGGCGAACCTCACCAACCTAACAGTGCTTGAGCTTGAGCACAACCAGGTAAGCGATATCTCGCCGCTGGCCAACCTCACCAACCTGACTCAGCTCAGCCTGCAGGATAACCAGATAAGCGATATTTCGCCTCTGGTCAACAATGCAGGACTTTCGCAAGGAGACGAAGTCCACTTGTCGAACAATCCTCTGGCTTCCACCTCCATCAACACTTATATCCCTCAACTACAAGCAAGGGGTGTGAATGTTTATTGGCCGTGAGCACCATTGCCGCCGACACTGCCCCGACCAGCAAGATGCACATAACGGGCTCAAGAGCGCTAGAGTACGCCTGAGTCCGACATTGCACAAAAGCCTGAAATGTGACTTCAGGGGAGAAAGAACAGCGTCGAAGATCGACCCTGGTCCTTGTTTCATCTAACGAAAAATAGGGTTGACCCCATCTCCACGTATTGACGCTTCCGTCGTTAGTGATACAATAACACCTTGAGGAGGTGACGTGGCATGGCTAGGGTTAGCATCTTCTTGATTATCATAGCGTTGTTCGGCGGCACTATAGGCTGCGCCCCTCCCCTTCTTGCGCAGTACGACCTCACTATCTCCAGCACGGAGGGAGGGTCAGTGACCAACCCTGGGGAGGGCGGCTTCACCTATGACGAGGGTGAGGTCGTAAATTTGGTGGGAGAGGTTGATGAGGGATACAGATTCGTCAGTTGGACCGGCGACGTCGCTACGATTGCCGATATTGAGGACGCCACAACCACTATTACGATGAACGATGATCATTCCATAACTGCCACCTTTGCTGTCAGGCAATACAGCCTCGTCATCCACAGCACGGAAGGGGGTTCGGTTACCACGCCTGGAGAAGACGCATATACCTACGACAAAGGTGAGGTGGTCAATCTGGCCGCTGTGGCTGACGAAGGTTATCAGTTCATAAACTGGACGGGTGATGTCAGCACCATTGCCGATGCTAACGCCGCTTCAACGACCATCATCATGAATGACGGTTACTCAGTCACGGCCAACTTCGCTGGGGCAATACGAGACTGGTATGACTTGGATGCTATCAGGAACAACTTGGACGGCAGTTATATTCTGATGAACAACGTCGATTCCACTAGTGCCGGTTATGCCGAGCTGGCCAGTCCAGCAGCCAATGGAGGAAAGGGCTGGGAGCCAGTTGGAAGTCTTTTTGCTGACTCAGCTCGTTTCTGGTGGCTCTACCCTGTTACCCCGTTCATCGGTAGTTTAGATGGCCAAGGATATGAGATAAGGGACCTGTTTATCAATCGTCCAGACGAGGATGGTGTAGGGCTTTTCGGTTGCGTTGAAGTGGGAGTTGTCAGGAATCTTGGCGTCGTGGATGCTGAAGTGATTGGTCACGTCGATGTTGGTAGTCTGGTGGGAGGGATTGGACGGAATGGGGGTACTGTGAGCAACTCTTATTCTAATGGCACCGTGACTGGTGACCACTGGGTTGGAGGTCTGGTGGGAGGCAGTTGGGGTACTGTGAGCAACTCTTATTCTGATGGCGACGTGACTGGCGACGACTGGACCGGAGGTCTGGTGGGGGGGACTCAGGGTACTGTGAGCGACTCCTTTGCCAGAGGGAGCGTGACTGGCGGCAATGTCGGCGGTCTGGCTGGAGGGAATTGGGGTAGTCTCAGCGACTCCTATGCTACAGGGAGTGTGACTAGCAATGGGTATTATGTTGGTGGTCTGGTGGGATGGAATGAGGGCACTGTGAGAGACTCCTATTCCACTGGAAGCATAACTGGCGGCATAAGTGTCGGTGGTCTGATTGGAGAGACTTGGGGTACTGTGAGCAACTCCTACTATAGTTACGATGACGTTCTTATCAATGGCAGGAATATCATCACTAAAGGAGCTTTGTCCAGTGAAGACTTTGAGCAATGGCTCGCTAACGATAAGTTCTTGGATGTCAATGAAAGCCTTTCTCAAGAAGACGGTTACTATCTGATAAATGATGTCAGCGATTTCAAGCGGCTGCTCGCCTTTTGTCAGAGCAGTTCGTTGAAGTTCAGATTGATGAACGACCTTGATTTAGCCACACAACCCAACTTCTACATCCCTTATCTGGCTGCAGAATTTGATGGCAATGGTCACAAGATCTCGAATTTGAGCTTTGGCTTTGATTTCATTTCGCAAATCGGATTATTTGGATACCTTGCCTCTGGCGGAGTAGTCACTGGAGTGAATGTCGAGAACGTGAACATAACTGGTAACTGGCACGTCGGTGGTCTGGTGGGAGAAAGCGAGGGCACTGTGAGCAACTCTTATTCTGCTGGCAGAGTAACCGGTTATTCGTGTGTTGGAGGTCTGGTGGGATGGAATAAGGGTACTGTGAGGAATTCCTACTACAATCATGACGAGGTTCTCATCAACGGAAGACATATCATCACTACTGGAGCTTTGTTCAACGAAGACTTCGAGCAATGGTTGGCTAACGATAAGTTCTTGGATGTCAATGAAAGGCTTTCTCAAGAAGATGGTTACTATCTAATAAATGATGTCAATGATTTCAAACAGCTCCTCGCCTTTGGTCAGGATAGTTCGTTGAAGTTCAGATTGAAAAACGATCTTAATCTAGCCACTGAACCCAATTTCTATATCCCTTATCTGGCTGCAGAATTTGATGGAAATGGTCACAAAATCTCAAACTTGAGGCTCAACTTTGATCTTGTCGCGCAAGTCGGACTATTTGGATACCTTGCCTCTGGTAGCAAAGTCAGTGAAGTGGGTGTCGAAAACGTAAACATATCCGTGACTGGTGACTGGCAGCTCGGGGGGCTGGCCGGATGTAATGGCGGCACCGTGGACAGCTCCTATTCCAGCGGCAGCGTGACTGGCTCTGGCGATGTTGGAGGTCTGGTGGGAAGGAATATAGGCACCGTGAGCAACTCCTATGCCACGGGGAGCGTGACCGCATATCATTACGTTGGAGGTCTGGTGGGATGGAACTGGGGTACAGTGAGCAAATGTTATTCTACAGCAAGTGTGATTAGGAGTTACCTTTTTGGCGGTCTGACGGGGTGGAGTTGGGGCCCCGTGAGCTGCTCTTTTTGGGATGTGGAGACCAGCGGAAGACCTACTTCCGATGGTGGGACGGGCAAGACTACTGCGGAAATGAAGAGCATCACCACCTTCTCAGGTGCAGGCTGGAACATAATCACGGTCGCCAATGCTGGTACGCGTAACCCTTCATATAACTGGAATATCGTTGATGGGCAAACCTATCCCTTCCTGAGCTGGCAGTCCATTTCTTAACACAAACGGAGCTCAGGTGATTAGGCCACAGCGATAGTATGCCTGAAGGTGGAATTACACAATAGCGTAGATTGTTACCTCAGAGGCAAAAACAGGGTCGAGGTTCAACCTCGACCCTGTTCGTTTGCCACCTTGTTCCAGCTAAAGCCAGGCTATGTTTGATTTCTTGCCAGCTTCCGATTGACAGGGTAGCCAGCTTCAACTAGAGCCAGTTTGTCCATTACCCTTGAGTATGGTTTGTGGCGATGGCTATCTATCGCCTTATAGCACTCCTCGCAGACCTGAATACCTTGTCGTGTGTAAACTCGCAGGTTTATCAGGGCAGGGGCATGGCAGTGGCAAAATTCACACTTCATATTGTCCCCCTTTCCAGTTGTCTTTGCCCTTACCACGCAAAAAAGGGGTATCCCGACCCCGCACAGGGCAAGGATACCCCTACAAAAAGCACAAAAAGGCGGCTACCGCCGCCTTCCTGTGCGTGGTTGTCTTTGTGTTCAAGCGTTCTTATGCTACGGCTACTGGTTCTCTCTTACGGCTACGGCTTCGCTTCGGCTTTGCTTGGGCTTGGGCTTCGGCTTCTATTGCCTCTAGCTCGGCTGCGGTCGGCTCGGCTTCAGCCTCGGCTTCTGGCTCGGCTTCCGTTGGCTCGGCTTGGGCTGTGGCTTCCTTCTGCGCTTCCTCTGCCTTGCTGGTCATCATCGGCATTACTACCACTTGATATCCTTCGGTAGCAAATAGCATTGGTGAGTAAGCATTGGTGAGCTTAAAGTCCACCATGCCACCGCAAGCCTTCAGCACATCGGCAAGGTATTTACCGTCTATCCTGACAAAGCCTTGTCCATCGGTATCGGCTGTGATTATGGCTTCGCCCTTCTCATCGGGACTGGCGATAACCATCTTGCCTTCGCCAATGGTCAAGTCCAGCGGATATTCGTTAGGCTTGTCTGACAGTGCCTTGAGTGCGCCAACCGCCTTGATAACCTCTAAGGTGTCAAGGTGTGCGAAGGTGTTAAACTCCGTCGGTATAAGCCTTTCATAGTCGGGGAATTGTCCGTCAGTGCCATGCCACTTATAGCGTATTGCCTCAGTGTCAATGACAAGGCTCATTCCGTCTAAAGTGTCACCGCTTGCCTCAAAGCCTAGCCTAACTCGCTTTGCCTTGCGAAGTGCGCCTGTGATGCCTTTCAACTCATCACGATGTATCAGGACTTGCCCCTCGATGTCCTCGTCAAAGTCGAGTGTAACCTCTGCTAGCCTAAAACCATCAGCACTTACCAGCTTCAATTTACCTTCCCCAGCTATAAACTTGACGCATTGGAGAACTGGTCTGGCGTCGTCTTTGCTAGTGAAGGGAAGCACTCTATTGAGTGCTTCTGCTAGCTCTATGCTTCCGATGTTAGGCTTGACAGTGTTATTAGGGCTTATCCTGACCTCAGCGAAGGTTAAAGATGTTTTATCACCCACCCAAGCTGTGTCTTCAAGGTAACTGGTATTAGCTCCGCAGACTACCTTCAGCCTCTTATCAGTAACCTGCGAACCGCTAGCGTTACCGTTGGCAGGAACTATCTTGACGATATTAGAACCTGACAAAGCCTTGATATATCCAGCGAAGCCTTTACGCCCAATGGTAAAGTCCATCAGTAATAGCCTCTCAGCCATTACCCTTGATAAGGCGTTTACCAGTGTAGCCTTGTGAGTTACAAAGCCATCGCCTGAACGCTTGCCCACGATATTCAATTGTTCTATTTTAGAACACCCCCTTTGGCTATCCGATAGCTGGGCAAAGTCCATCGGCATCACCTAGTAGTAAGCCTCGCATAGCTGAACCTCGCTAGCCTATACGATGCTTCCACTATATAAGTCTCCAAAACCATCACCAAACCTTATCATTGGATAAGCCTTTTTTGAGTTTTTTTTCGGTATCTGGCAAGGTAAACCATCTCGTAACTGGTAAGAGTTTCCCCCGCCTTCAGCTTGTTGGCTATGGCTACCAGTCTAGGCTTGTATCCCAACTGCCAGAGGCTCTCCTTATCCCAGAACTCACGGTCTAGGCTGTCTGGGTCGGCTATCAGCTCTCCTAGCTCGGTCATGTTGCCTTCGCTGTCTATTATAGGCTTTGATAGGCTTTCCAGTGTGATAGCTCTCGGACATTCGCTGTATAGCCATTCCTCTTTACACTTTGCCCTTTGCGTCTTGCTACAATGCCTACAGTCCAGTCCGTTGTTTATCTCGTAGTGGTCAAACCAGTAGTCGGCTACACAACGCCGAGCAATCCTGTGAAGTGTGCCTAGAGTAAATGGCTTGTGTCCGTTGTTGCGCTCCGCCACTGCCAGCGTTTCAAGTATGGTATGTAGCAAGTCCTCAGTATCCTGCGCCTTTCCTTTGTTAGCGTATTTTGAGGCTACATCATATAAGGTAGTCCAGTGAACTGTTCCCCATCTAAACCCTTCTGTTGTGGTTATCCAGCCTTGCTGGTCTTGTAGCTGGTCGTAACCGTTGCTACCATTGTCGGCTTGCCTTCCCTTTTCGCTTTCGTTAGACTTTAGCTGGCGAGGCTTTGCTGTTGTGGGCTGGCAATTTGCGGTCTGTCCACACCAAACGCCCCGCCTTTCGTATTGTCCAGTCATTTACTTGCCCCCTTTTGACTTTATTTGCCCAAAAGTGAGCAAGCGTTCAGGCTAGGCTTTGCCGTATTTAGCTATATTTAATTGTTAAAGTGCGTTTGTGTTTCCATCTTCATCATCACACAAAAGGACATTTTGTTCATTAACAGAATGAACCTATA
>Ga0315551_10001622_pt1 | contig 16951 bp, 37 predicted proteins | sample SalMarSW160290MG_FD_203678 | JGI IMG/M metagenome (GOLD analysis project Ga0315551, IMG submission 203678) | Salt marsh sediment microbial communities from the Plum Island Ecosystem LTER, Massachusetts, United States - Salt Marsh Sediment SW1602-90 ...
TCAATAGCCCTTGAACTGGTCTGCTCTTTAATTAGAGTATCCACTTGCTTACCGGCAAGATCGGGGAGAGGGCTTTTTCTTTTAGGGAATAAATGAATAAAATCATTCTTGACCTATGTGGTGGAACAGGGGCATGGAGTAAACCATATAAAGATGCTGGCTATGATGTCAGAAATATAACCCTACCTGATTATGATGTCAGGACTTACCAACCACCTGAAAATGTTTATGGGATACTAGCGGCGCCCCCATGTACGATGTTTAGTTTTGCCAGGACAACCGCAAAAACTCCAAGAAATTTAAAAGAAGGAATGGAGATCGTGATTGCTTGCTTAAATGTTATTTGGGATTGTAGATATAGAAATAAATTAGCTTTTTGGGCACTAGAAAATCCGATGGGATATTTAAGACAATTTTTAGGAAAACCTATATTTACTTTTCAACCTTATGAGTTTGAAGCTGACTATTCAAAAAAAACTGATTTATGGGGTTATTTTAATACTCCCAAAAAAATGAAAGTTAATGTGAAAGATAGTTTATTTAAAGATTTAATAAAAAATGATTATGGACATCCAACCAATAGAAGAACATTACCCTCTATTTCAGATCTTATAGCAGGCCAGGAACCGGCAAGAAGGGCAATAACTCCAACAGGTTTTGCAAAAGCATTTTTTAAGGCTAATAAATGACAAAAGAAAGCTATAAGAAAGGTAAGTGGTTGCGATTTATTTTAGATGAAACCGTAGAAAGTAATTTTCCTACAAAACTTAATTTTGCAGGTAATTATGCAATTTTTGTCAAAAGGAAATGTATATACATAGGACAATCAGAAAATATTAAAAAGAGATTAAAAACCCATATTCAAATGGCTCGATATTCAAACACATGGAAAACTTCTTGGGGCTATTTTCCAAAAATTGAGATTGCTATAAGAAAAGAAAGATTCAGATTTGAGAGGATTATGGTTGAAGCAAGATTAATTTATAAAATTAAGCCACTTTTTAATCAATTATTAAAAGGCCAAGGGATAAGAAAAAATAGAAAGTCATATCAAGAAACATTAAAAGCTTTTCAATTAAATGAGCTTTATTTAAGAAGGATAAATAGATGAAAAAAAGAGTACCTGACAAATTCTGGTTTCCCTGGTGGCCTGATAAATGGATATTCGGATCTGTAAGAATCGAATGTACTCCTGCTGAAAGAGGGATTTGGGTTGATTTATTGTCACTTGCATCGAAGGATGATGGCCATATAAGAGCAAATGAAGGGACTCCATATCCATTACAACAGCTTGCTGGGATGTTAATTCTTCCAGAAGATGATTTGAAAGATGCTATAGATAAATTCATAAAATCTAAGAAGTTGACTAAGAATAAAAATGGAACTTTATATATTACAAAATGGGATAAATATCAGTTTAGTGAAAGGCATAAAAGACGGATAGAATCAGAAATGTCCGAAAAAACGGATACTATGGCCGATGATAAGGACGCTATATTATATGATAGTATAAACGATAATAAATTAGATAATAATACTAATGATGAATTTGAACAATTCTGGAAAGGCTATAGAATAATGGGAAATCCTAAAGATGAAGTAGGCAATAAACAAGAGGCAAAAAAAGCATATAAAACATTAAGGAAAAAAATATCCAAAGAGGAAATATTAAAAGCTTTTCATGGAGAAGCAGATTATTTGAAATATGAAAGGCTGAATAATAATTTCAATAAAAAGAAAAAACATGCAACAACTTGGCTGAGATCCGACAGGTGGAAAGAACATGCCGACTTTATTTACAAACCACCTTTATAGGAGGCTTGAATGGATACATCAAAAACTTATATCAAAATGTGTGATTGCTCCTTGATCCAGGAACAATGGGAGCCTAAAGAAGGGGATTGGGGATTCTGGAAACTAAATGGAGATATAGATATTATAGATTATGATGATTGTTATCATAAGCGAGAAAATGGGATAGAGGGGTATATTTGGCTTCCTCGACAAGACCAGATTCAAGAGATGATGGGTTTTGGTATTCCAAGCTTAAAGGTTATTTGTGGTTATTGTTGTGCTGAAGAAATGGCTAAGTTTATAAAAAGCAAAAGTTGCACTCTACCAATTGGAACAACCCCTGAACAGCTTTGGCTTTCCCTTTATATACATACAAGCCACCAACTTATCTGGAAAGGCAATAAATGGATTAAAGAGGCATAAAATGAATTCTGAATTCTACATCAAGTTTAACAGAAAAAAATGCTATTTTTAAAAAAAGGTTTTTAAAATGTTTCAAATAAAATTGAAATTTCTAAAATCATGTTTTTTAAAAATTGGGTTTTAAAATGTTTCATGAAAAATCTTCACAGAAAATAAAGCGATTTTTAAAAATTAAGTTTTAAAAAATTTGGAGAAAAAGTTTAATGAAGAAAAATGCCGTTTTTAAGAGTTACTTTTCAATTTTTCTCGGGGTAAATTTGGCTAATAAAGTTTGACGAGAAAAAATATGTTTTTTAGAAATTACTTTTTTTTAAGTTACAAAATAATCCTTGATATGAAGCATAGGAACAATGAAATAAAAAATAGGGCTACGTTAGGGATAAAAAAGGAGGCTTTAAGATGAATAAAAAATTAGACAAACCATTATCTTATTATTCGATGTTTTGGTTATTAGTGGCAATGGTTGCGTTTTGCACTATCTGGCTAGTTGGATTATGGCATACAGGCAGGGCTGTAATTAAGTTTTTTTGGGGGATGACATGAGAGATGAGAAGATATTTAAATATTCAATAGCAGTATTTCTTGGCTTCCTGCTTGGTGCTCTATTTTGGGTCCCGGTTACGCATAAAATAATGCGAGCCAGATTCTATGATGACCTAAAGGCAGACCAGGCCGTAATCCAGGAACAGCTTAATATGGTTTTGGATAGCCAGCCCGAACTATATTTACAGACCAAGCACTTGATTCGGCTGATAAATGGATTTGAAAATAGCATGAACGAAAGAGAGAAGATGATACTGACTAGGGATATGCCATCGAATGAGGCAATTGTCGGGCCGAGTGAAGAGGATTAAAATGAAAAAGATTAAATACCACAACATGGAGCTTTTATCTTCCCTAATGGGTAACGAAGCATTTCAAGATTTGGAACATAGCGTTGAAATACTACGCCAGCAGAGAAACGTTATGAAGAAGATGTTATGCAATGCACCGCAAAACACATCGCAGGAAAAAGCTCTTGAAGAAATTCAAGGATTGTTAAAAAAAGTGAATAATATTTTGATTTCCGTAGATAGGCTTAATTGATGTCACTACGTGCTATTCCTCCTAAAACATCTACTGGAACATCTAAGAGGAAAATTGGTTCTTCATTTGGAATAAGAAGTATCGGATTAAATATTGGAAATGGGTGCCGTGGAAGGATTTCAGGATCACCAGGGCAGACAGCACAACGGAAAGCTTCCACATCTTTTAAGCCACGAATTCAAGCTCCGAAAAGAAAGCCGATAGAAGAAAAAGTAGATATCGAAAAAATAAAAACGTGGGTAATAAAAGAGCTTGCGGCAATTATGGAATTAGAGGGTCTTACTAAAAAAAATTCTATGGAAAAGAAGAAACAATTTTTACTCGGATGCGTTCCCGAATTTATGATTAAAGAAATTATGAGGGCAGCAAAGAAATTATCAAGAGAACCGCAAGGATAAAAGGAGGATTAGATGCCAGAAGACATGGATGTTTTAATAGGTCGTATTAAAGAGCGAATAGAGGTTTGTAAAAATGTGATTAAAGACAAGCAGGAGTCAAAGGATATAAAAGAGGCTGTTAGTATGAGAATGGATGCCTATGAAACTATATTAAGAGAGATTAAGGGGATAATAGAACATGGATGAGGAGAAGGAGGATTAAATGAAAATAATAAAAGTCATCAGTTTGAGTAAAGACGGCAACCGCAAAGAAGTAATTGTAGATGCTATGGGTGTTAGGAACACATATCACATTCATCGCCAGCCAAAGGGTTGGAGCTACTGTATAGGTTATACAATAGACAGAAGTGGTAAAAGAGAACCAGGTTTTGAATTGATGAACGAGGATTAGATGAGTAAGATACACAAGATTTATGACTGGGAAGACTGGGTTGAACTCTGTGAGGAACACGACGAAGACCCGCATAAGATAGCAGACTTGAGCCTTCCTGCAAGAAGACAGATAAGCGGTGGGGACACTGAGGATTATGAATACTGTGGTTTGTATCCAGAGGAGGAGGAGGACCCAGAACCACTTGTTCAATGGGCTATGGGTCATTTTGTCCGTGTTGGTACAAAGCATGCAGATCATGGGTGGTATGAATGGGATGGATTTGAGATATTTGAGGGGACTGATACCTTTTTTGTCAACCAGATGATTAAGGACGAGGATTTCGATATATGAGTCGGTATAGGGCTGAAGAGGGGTGAGGAGGAATAGATGACCGTTAGAAAATTATTAAAGAAATATGAGACACTCCAAAAACAAGGCTATGAAACCATTTTTATTGTTACAGTAATACAAGATTTGTACCAGATTGTGAGAAATTATGATGCGAGAAAAGCAACTATGGAAGGGAGGAATAAATGAGTAAGGTGGAAAAATATAGACATAATGGAAAAACAATAATTAGAATTCATGATATTAACCCCTTTGAATTTAGGGGCTATTATGAAAATCAAGAAGGGCTGAATTTTATTTTTCAATACAAAGATGTCAAAAGAGAGGAGGAACAATGACCTGGTGGATTTGGCTTATTATAGCTTACGTTCTTATAGGCTGCGTATTTGCAGTGATTATTTATCATACAGCAAAAGGTAGTGGTGTTGAACTTTTTGCCGTTTTTGTTATCCCATTATGGCTACCAGTCGCATTGATTGGGATATTTTCCTGGATGATAGCAGGTGATTAGAAAAATGAATCGGAGGAAAAACAATGAAAAATCAAGCACAAAAACAACTTAATAAATTGGCTAATTTTTTAATGAAGTATTACCCACATGAGTTTGGAAGGGGGAGTTCTCCCAACGATTCCACCAAAGGAAAATGTAAAATGAAAATAAGGCTGGGGATTGGTGACTTTGGCTATGACCACAGGTAATCATGGGATTCCCTTATAACTGGGCATTGTTACCATGAACCAGCCTAAAGGAGTGAGAGATGAGTAAATTAGATAGAGAAGAATTAATACTTACCTTGGCAGTAGCCTTTAAGGATTTAGCTACGACGCCTAAAGAGAAAGAATTATTTGGTCGAGCTCAAAAACAACTTGAAGACCTAATCAACAATCAGCCAGAAATAGTTTTTAGAGATATTGTTAAGTTCCACAGAAAGCTTATGACGCTTGATTATGAAGATATAAGTGATTTCCCTGCAATGGAAGCAGAAGAAGTGAGCTATATAAAAGGCTGGTTAGAATCTATAGGAGTAAAAATCAAGGAGTGAGAGATGAGCAAAGAAAAACTTATGAAATTAGTTAATATTGCTTTCAAGCAAAAGGCACTAAAAGCAAAAATGTTAGAATTGCCATATCGAAAACCACCTGTTATTTCTTCTGAAGAATGGGAGCAGGGAAGAAAAGATTTATTGGAAATTATAGACATTATTAAGGAGTAAAAAATGCGTAAAATAAATGTCAAAAAGTTTCTTAAAAGGATTTTTCCTTGCTTGTATCGCAAGCCTAAACCCGAACCACAGCCAGAACCAGAGCCACCAGTAGTGCCTGAGCCAATTCCAGAAGAGCCGAAACCGCCTTTTTTCGGTGCATCAATTTATGAGGCATGTCAGCAAACACCCGAAAAGATGCGAGCCTTTTTACAGAGACTCAAGGACGCTGGGGGGAATGCGACAGAGATATTTCTGGTGCATTCGCATGACGGCAACACGCTTCAACCTTATTTGTGGAATGGGGAAAAATTTGATTTAGATACTTGGAGAGAAATTTTCTGGACTCGATTTCATCATTTCCTTGCTCAATGTAAACTTTTAGGGATAGTCCCATTCATTCGCATACATGACCAATGTTCTGTGAAAAATCCTGAATGGTCAAAATTTTATTGTTTCCTCCAAAATAAGCAAGGTTTCAAAACCATTTTTGATAAAGGACTTTATTTATACTATTCAAGATTAAACCAGAGAATTCTCGAAGAATTAAATATTGCTAGCATAGAAACATTTTTTATAATTCCTATGAATGAAACAGATGGCTCATCTAAAGAGGTATATGATTTCCATGAATGGTATGTTAAAGATTTAACGGGAAAATAAGATGAATGTTTTACATAGAAATAAGAGTTGGCTATATCAGAAATATTGGATTGATAAATTATCTTTACGACAAATAGCAAAAATATGTGGATGTTGTACTGCAACCATAAGATATCAAATGAAAAAGTTTAAAATCCTGCGTAGAAATTTAAGTGAATCATTAAAGGGGAGAAAATTTTCTTCTAGTTGGAAGCAGAAAATAAGCGAAAACCATGCCGATGTTTCTGGTAAAAAAAATCCAATGTGGGGAAAACGAGGAAAAGATAATCCTAATTGGGGAATTTATCGTTCTATTGAAACAAGAAAAAGATTAAGTATTAGTAAATTAGGTAAGAATAATCCTATGAAAAATCCTGAAGTTAGTAAAAAAGTAGCTGAGGCAAATATAGGAAAACACCCAACAGAAAAAACAAGAGAAAAAATGAGCGAAGCAAGAAAAAAAAGAATAGGCGAAAAAAGTCCCGCTTGGCGAGGGGGGATTTCATTTGAACCATATGGAAGCGAATTTAATAGAGAATTAAAATCAAGAATACGGGCTAGAGATAACAACCAATGTCAAATACCTGAATGCGGAATCTATGAAAACGGCAAGTGTCATGCCGTTCATCATATAGATTATGACAAAAAGAATAACGAAGATTGGAACTTGATAACTCTTTGTCATTCTTGTCATAATAAAACAAATGGGAATAGGGAACATTGGCAAAAATATTTCAAAGGAGAAATTTAATGAATAAAGACCAGATAATCCTCTCCGCAGACTCGAAGCATTTTGACAGCCTCCAGAGCTTCTGGTGCAGGCTGGAAGTGCACGGAATCGCAGATGTGGCAGATTTAGTGACGGCTATTCAACTATATGGACATAACATTTTTGGAAATGGGGACGGCGCTCATTCTGGAGAAGGCATCAGTTCATGGAACGGCTATGGAGAACCTAGTCTAGGCCAAGCGAAACTCCTAGGTAATTATATCAGGGCTAATAATGGATTCGGTTATCTTTTTAAGGCAAGAGAAGGATATCAGACACAAGGTGAGGTTCACCAAGAGCTGGTGAAGTTTAGTGCTTTGCGGGCACTGGTGGGGAACAAGCAATGAATATCGCGATCTGCTTAATTATTTTGTGTGGTTTAGCCTGGTTTTGGATAATGGTGGATTTTGTGGATCCGCGGAATATAAATATTTTGGGGAAAAGGAAATGACGGAAATCATTCTCGACCTTTGCGGTGGAACTGGGGCGTGGTCAAAACCATATAAAGATGCTGGCTATGATGTCAGAAACATAACTCTGCCTGATTATGACGTCAGGACTTACCAACCACCTAAAAATGTTTATGGAATACTGGCAGCTCCGCCCTGCACCATGTTTAGTTTTGCCAGGACAACAGCAATAACTCCAAGAAATTTAAAAGAAGGAATGGAGATTGTGATTGCTTGCTTAAATGTTATTTGGGATTGTAGATATAGAAATAAATTAGCTTTTTGGGCATTAGAAAATCCAATGGGATATTTAAGACAATTTTTAGGAAAACCTATATTTACTTTTCAACCTTATGAGTTTGGAGCTGATTATTCAAAAAAAACTGATTTGTGGGGTTATTTTAATATCCCCCGAAAAATGAAAGTTAATATAAAAGATGGTTTATTCAAAGATATAATAAAAAATGATTATGGGCACCAAACTAATAGCAGAGCATTACCCTCTATTTCAGACATTACGGCAGGCCAGTTACCGGCAAGAAGGGCAATAACTCCACAAGGATTTGCTAAAGCATTTTTTAGGGCTAACAAATGACGGAAATAACATTAACGATTCCAGGAGAGCCGAAAGGAAAGCAGAGGCCGAGGTGGGGTAAACGTGGGATTTATAGTTCAAAAGATACTGTGAATTATGAGACGTATATTAAGGAGCTGTTTGTGGCTAAGTATATTGCAAAATTTGTATTTTAATTTAAAAATATGCATAATAGCTAAATAATTAGAAAAATCATTAAAAAGAGCTTTCCACCTATGAAACTCATTAATAAAGAATTTGAAAAGAGAAAAAATGCAATATTATATTTTTGCAAAACTGTTAAGTATCCATTTAAAACAAAGATATATAAATTACTTTATTTTTTAGATTTCTTACATTTCAAACAAACGGGAAGGCCAGTAACTGATTTAGAGTATTATACTTTTGATTTTGGTCCAGTGCCTATGAAGTTGCATGAAGAAATCAGAGAAGACAAAATTCCAGAAGAACTAAAAAGCTACCTCAAAATCTTTAAAGAGAAGGATGAAACTACTGGAGAAGAAAAATATATAAAATTTATCCCAAAACGAAAGCCAAATCTTGAAATTTTTACAGAAAAAGAAAAGGAGATTCTTGAACAAGTGGCAACAATATTTAAAGATGCCCAAGCTAAAGATATGACAGAAGTATCCCATCTAAAAAATGAACCGTGGGACAAGACTAAAAAAGAAAAAGGGATGCATCAGAAAATTGATTTTTTATTAGCATTAGATAAAGACGCATTAGTTACCATAGATATGGCAAAAGAAAGGATGCGTCTTTCAAAAGAGATAAAAGAACTTTTTCAATAAGTCAGCATCCCCAAGGAAAAGTATCATTTGAAAAAAGGTTCCATTTTATATCACGAAGAATTTAGATTTAAGAATGGGGAAAAAGGATAAATAAAAGAAACTATTTTTAATATGAAAACGTATAAATTTATAGAGTTTTTGTAAAACATGCTCCAGAAAGATAATAAAAAGCTTATCTAATATAGAAAAACTATTAAATAAATAGGAGGTGATAAAGCATGATTTCACGCAAGACGATCGGTTTTGTAGTAGCCATTATCGCAGCAATCCTGACAGTATTCCAGAAGGAATTCGGAATCAGCCTTGACCCAGTCGCAATATCGGCAGGAATCGGAGCAGTTTTGACCTATGTATTCTTTGAGGCAAAGCTGGATCTGAAAGTATTAACTGCACAGCCCGGGAAGTGGAAAGACCTAAAATTCTGGATTACAGTTATATCGGCTGTTCTAGTGGCTATCGAGTCAACTGCACATTTGGGAATACCAGTAGAAAGCATTGTTGCGGTATTAACCCTTATCGTGGGATTGCTATTTGGAGCAAAACTGAAACAAGAAAAAGCGTATTAAAGACAAGGAGTTAAGGGATTGGGGAGGGAATCAGGAGGAGAATTATGATAAAAATAGAGATTGAGGAATAAGATGCCGTATCCGAGGGAAATAAAAGAAGTGGCACAAAAAGTGGGGGTTACAACGGAAGAATTAGCAGAAATCCATAGATATCTTTCAGCTATTCAAGATATGCGACCCGTATCCGCAAAAGAAGCAGCCGTAAATCTTCGAAAATGTTTAAAAGAAATAACAGAAAAGGAGTAAATATGGCAAAATTGAAAGCGTATGTAATTAGTTGTTCTGGCGACGCTATTGATTTAGATGCGCGAAATCTCTTCGTCTGGGGAAGCTTCGGCCGTGCAACCTGGCTGCCAGGAACGAAAGCAGAGATGAAGAAGCGTCTGGAAATGTGCAGGAGAGAGAACCAGTGTGCTAATTGTGATGCAGAGATACACGAGGTTGTCATAGAGAGAACGAAATTGACCTTGAGGCAGATAGAAATTAGAGGAGAATCGGCAGAAAAGATAATGTGCTGTAGATGCAAGACGTTAAAGCCTGAGACAGAGTTTTCACCAACAGGCAAGAGGAAGCATATATGTAAAGCCTGCTATAATCTATACTATAGAAGATATTATAAAAAGCATAAAAATAATGTATGATGGAATTAAACAGAAGAGAAAAATGACTAAAAAAGATCTGGTTTATCATGAGATTTATAAAACATGTGAAGCTATTGGGATTACTTTTGAAGAAATACTGGCTGTTTTTAAAACGTTACGTGATGGAAGTGAAAAAGATAAAAAGGCATACCAGGAATTGAAAGAAGGCTTGAGAAAGATTGTGAACAACAAAAAGAAAAAAGACATTAATATATAATGGGATTGAAAAGGAGGAAAGAATGAGCGAAAAAGAATATAAGTTTAAACCAGGTGATGTTGTCAGATTAAAAAGCTCGAACTTAAAGATGACGGTCACTAAAAACATTACGTCTTATTTTATTGATGGCCCACCTAGAAAAGAAGTTAAGTGTATCTGGTTTGATAAAAATGACGAATATCATGAAAAGTATTTTATTGAAGAGGTTTTATGTAATACCAAACAAAAACCATAAATCCTAGATTTTTATAAACCTACCTTTTTAGCCTATCTAATACGCTTTTACCTCAAGAGCCTTCCAAAAGTTTTTATCAGGAGTATTGACATCCAATAAATCTGTGCTACTTTTCCGCATAGATGAACAATACTCTTTTGCGTGCAGAATTCAATTTTAAGTTTGCCCAGTTTACTCTTTATGCAATTGGTGTAAAGAAGATTAATTTTATCGTTACTGACTTTCACAGGACGGCAATCCAACAAAACAAGAGATTCAACGAGAAGAAATCTCTCTGTGATGGGTATGAAAAAATTAGCTATCATCAGAAATGGAGAGCGAAAGACCTTGTTATTATCGACAAAGATGGCAATCCAATTTGGGGACACACACCAAAATACGATATTCTAGGCGAGATATGGAAAGCATTGGATGGACGCTGGGGTGGGGATTGGTTTAAAGAAGGAAAGACAAAATTTGATGATGTGTACCACATGGAATATTAGGAGAATCCATGAAATTACCAGAAGGAATAACCACAAAATTCGATAGGATAGAAGACGGAAAGGTCTGGTTTAAAATCAGATGTTCAAAATTCTATCTATTTAAAACTATCTTAAAAATAGCAAGAGAAAATAAGTCGATTTTAATATTTCTGTTTGCTTTTTATTATTTGGGAAAACCATGAAAGACGCAATAAAATTAATCCTCGAGCTTATTAAAATGGGGAAAGGGATATTTAAAATTTATAGAAAGGAAAAAGACATAAAGAAGAAAAAGGATTTTGTTGAGGCTATTAAAGAATTGGATTCAAAGACTTTCAAGAAGATACTTTTTGGTAAGAAATGAAAAAAATAACAAGATGTTTTGTCATAGCTTTATTTTTAATATTATTAAGTTGTACTGCCTATCATCCTTCTTTTTTCCCTAGTGACGTTTATGATATCTTGAATCCGGGTGTCGAAGTTCAATTAAATCCGATTGCTTGGATTGAAGACAATAAAATCATTAATGATGATGGAAAAGAGATAACGGTAAATAAAGGCATTGTTGTAAATGATGCTTTTATTCTATGGACTTATGAATTAAAGCAAGAAGTTATAAGGCTTAGAAAGCTAGTAGAGGAGAAATAAATGACATATAAAATAAGTTGTGTGAAGTGCGATTATGAAAGTAGCTGTGATTCATTACCAAAGGGATACAATTTAAAGAAATGCCCGAAATGTGGAAGTCATTTAAGATTTCTTTTTAACTGGAGGCCATATCTTTATTGGCTTGGATTGTTGGGACGTGGCGATTTGGATTTGATGTAGAGGAGAAATAAATGTCCACTGTACTATATGGCGGGACTTCCTGGGTGTGCCCAAATGATTGCGGGACTGCTCCGTGTGATTACTGTGCGGAGAAGATGAAAGAAGCTCCGTTAGTGAAGTGGTCGCACCCCTTCCCTAAACCAGTAAAAAAAGATGATGCGGCTTTTCTACCGGGCATATCCAATTCGTCAGACACTGTCTGACGAAGAGGAGAAATGAATGGTTGAACCAATTACGACAGGTGGGATAATTTTTCTTTTGATTTCAAACATCGGAAGCTGGCTGAAGATTATTAGGGACACAAAAAGGCAGAATGGAAACGGAAGTGATTTGAAGGAAATTAAGGAGACGGTGAAAGACACAGATAAAAAAGTTGATGAAATGAAAGTGGCTGTCGGAAGCATGCAGACTGAGGTGAGCAACCAGAAGGAGCATTGTGTGCAGATGACAACCAACATTGAGAAGCAAATTAGTGCGAATACAAATCGGATATTTAGTATGAAAGGGAAGAAATGAAAGTAGCGTTTGAGGCTCAGATTATGCAGAACAATATAAAATCTTTGCGCAGTATGGATAAAGAGGCAAGGTTGACACTGGAGTATAAGGCAGAAGATGACAAGCTTGTGGCTGATATCAATAAACTTCATAGTGCGGAGAGGACGATTTTTGTTGTGATTATGGATAAAAAGGAGACCACTAAAATAGTGGAGAAATAGTGGAAAATGACTGACGCAAAATTTAAGAGAGGACATCCTAAAAAGGGTGGGAAAAAGAAGGGAACACCCAACAAGTTCACTAACTTGAAACAGGCATATTTAGATGTTTTTGTAAAAATAGAGAAAGAATCTAAAAGATATCCTGAAAAGGTTGACAGTCTATTCATGTGGGCAACGAAGAACCAAAGAAATCAAGGAATGTTTTATCAGATGATTTCAAAGATGCTTCCTAATAGTATTGTGGGAACACAAGATGACAAAGGTGAATTTCATCCTCTTAAGGTTATAATATCAAACAATGAAGACAAATGAGATTAAACTTCACAAATGGCAAAATAGAGCTTGGGAAAGCAAGAAACGATTTATATTTTTTTGTGCAGGTGTTCAATCAGGAAAAACAACTTTCGGATGTATCTGGATTGTTAATGAATCTGAAGAATGTGGAGCAGGTGATTATCTTATTATTGCTCCTACATACAAGATATTGCAACAAAGTACAATGCAAAAATTTCAAGAAATAATACCTAATGGATGGGGAACGTTTAATAAGGCAGAATCTGTTTTTAGGGCTAGAAATGGAAGGACTTTTTTTCTCAGATCAGCAGATAAGCCAGAATCCATAGAAGGTATAACAGCAAGGGCGATTTGGGCAGATGAGGCAAGTCTTATGAAACCTGATATCTGGCTTATGATGCAAGGGCGGGTGAGTGGAACGCAAGGTCGGATACTTTGTACTTTTACTCCAATAGCTCTTAACTGGGTACATAAAGAAATAGAGAAAGATAAAGAGCGAAGGAATAGAGGAGAGGAAGGTGATATTGATTTTATTCAATTCCCATCAGTTGAAAGCCCATATTTTCCAAAAGAGGAATATGAAAGAGCAAAGCGGATGTTAACTCCAATTCAATTTCAACTGCGATATGAGGGAATATTTGGAAAAGCCGAAGGACTTATTTATGCTGATTTTGATGAAAAATACAATGTATGTGATGATTTTCCTATTCCAGAAGATTGGACAAAAATTGGTGGGATAGATTGGGGATTCATTAATCCTTTTGTTGCCCTTAAACTTGCTTTGAGTCCTGATGATATCTTATATGTTTATAAAGAATATTATCAATCGAAGCAGACATTAAAAGAACATTCACGGAATATGAGTCCTGATATTCCTTATTATGCTGATCCTTCAGGAGCACAGGAAATACAAGAAATGCAAGCGTTGGGATATGACGTTATCCCAGCAAACAACGATGTAGATATGGGAATACTTACAGTGAATGCTAGATTGAGAAAGCAAGATGATAGTGAAAGGACTGTCAGGCTTAAAGTATTCAGAAGTTGTGTTAATGTGATAGATGAGTTATCTCTATATCAATACGATAGGAACCAAAGTACAGGTGAATGGAAGGAAAAACCAATGAAGAGAGATGATCACTGCATGGATGCTTTAAGGTATGCAATCATAGAATTAGATAGGGGTGGCATCGGCGATCTTATAGTGGCGGGATAATGATATGAATATAATAGAAAGATTCGCAAACGTATTAGGCCGATCGAAAGGCCACTACCTGAAAGGCTTGGATGATGTATTTTCTACAACTGGCTCTCATCCAATGATAAGCGATGATTCCGCATTCATGGATTTAGAGAGATGGGGGGAAGCATTACTGGCTGGCAAAGAGCCTAAAACTAAAGCCGACTTCATTAGAGCTTTCAAAGGGTTTGTATTCATATGCAGCAAGAAAAATTTCCAGACTGTAGGCTCTCAGAGATTAAGGCTTTATATTGCGAAGAAGGAAAAGACTAAAACTTACAAGACGATAGAGACTAAACCAGTGAGCAGGCAGAAAAAGAATTGGCTGTATTCCAGACCGCATCTCGATAGCTATTTGAGGAAGGCTGTCGAAATAGAGGAAATCACTGAACATATATTTCTTGACCTCATGAAGAGTATTAATCCAAAGCATAATCAAAGGGACTTCAAAGAATATACAACAATGTATACTGACCTGACTGGTGAATGTTACTGGCTAATGCTGAAAAATAATTTAGGAGTACCAACACAAATATGGCCGATTCCGTCTCAATATATCAACCCCAAATTTGGAAAGACACTGGAGAAACCTATTGAATCTTTCGTATATAGACATGGAGCTACAGAAGTCAAGATTCCATTTGAGGATGCAATTTATTTTACTTTCCCTAATCCGGAGAATATATTTACTGGCTTTTCTATAGTGAAGGGAATTGCCAATGCAGTTTATATTAGAGAACAAATGGAGGACTTTGAAAAAGCGCTGTTTGAGAACAAAGCAAGAATAGGAGGGATATTGTCTCCAAGCAGTGGAACGAATCTAACAGATAAAGATAGAGCTAGATTGAAAGAGATGTTTGGACAGCAATATGCAGGTGCAAGGAAAGCCGGAAAGCTTCTCATTCCGCCTGTGGATATGAAGTTTGAAAAGGATGTGTTTACTCCGGAAGAAATGAATTTTATTAAAGGTAGGGCTATTAACATGGAAGAGATATGCCTGGGCTTTGATATTCCACCGAGTATATTTGACCCGAAATCGAATAGAGCTACTGCATATGTAGGAAAGGAGAATTATGCCGAAGGGGCGATACTGCCACGATGCGAACGATTTTCAGAGAAGATGAACGAGAAAGTATTGCCTCTATATGATGAGAAAATCTTTTGTGAATTCGATAATCCAGTGCCACAGGATAGAGACTTGATATTGAAAGAGCAGATCGGAAGGGTGAAGATCGGGATAATGACAATAAATGAGGCCAGGGCGGAAGAGGGGCTAGAGGGAATAGAGGGCGGTGATGTGGCTTATATCGATAACCGTTTGATGCCGCTTGGGACTGAGGCGGAGGAGGAACAGATAAGGCAGTTTACGGAGAAGGTTATGAAAAGCGTTAAGGAGGTTTTAGGATGATTGAAGTTAAGGCAAAAAAGATGGAAGGCGGGTTTTTAGTGCCAGAAAGCAGTGAATATCCCGCCAATAAATGGCAACTATTTAGACAAAGATATTTCCCCTTTTGGTTATTGCGGGTATTTCCCATCAAAACGGTGACGGTTAAATGGGCGGAAATACTAAAAAATCAATTAGCAGAAGAAAAAATAAAGAAAGATTGGGTAGACATTCTTAATAAAGAGGCATTGAAGATGGATAGATTATTTATGAAAAAATGATTAACCCCAACTTCCTAACCAGCGAGCTTGCCGAAAAGGTGGCTGTTGAAGTCTGCAAACCCATAATTATTAATGAGGCAACCGTTATTTTAAGACAGATGTTAATAGATTCTCTGAAAGAGGCTGCGAAGGAAGATGACAAAAAGCAAGCCCATGACATGCTATTCAATGCACTCTTCAAGGCTATCAGTCCGTATGAGAAGAAGTTCGAGACGATGGTAAAAGGGATATGGGATGAAGAGCGACGGATAATAGCATCTAACTTGAAGAAGATGAAGAAGGCTTGGTTGCACAAGGATAAGGTGGATAGCATCCTGTATCCAGTTGCGGTATTTGAGAAGAAGCTGGCTAATGGGGCAAAGGATATAATTATGGAAGTTATGACCACAGAAGGGAAAAGGGTTGTTTCTCTCTATGGTTTCGATATGATATTTGATGTGAACAATCCAAAAGTCCAGGAATGGCTGGAGAGCTATACCCCAATGTTCTCAAAGAAGCTGGAAGAGGTAAATGTGACCAAACTAAGGGCAGAGCTTATTGAGGGAACGAATGCAGGTGAGGGAGTGCCTGAGCTTGTGACTCGGATATATGATACTTATGACGACTGGGGATTCAGGCGGGCTAAAGACATTGCTCAGAATCAAGTGTTGCGTGCATCGAATCGGGCTGCGCTTAATGTATATAGGCAAAGTGGAGTAGTGAAGAAGAAAATCTGGATAACGCATTTCAGTCCAAGAACATGTGCTCATTGCGAACAGTTAGATGGTACGATTATAGGTCTAGAGAGCAATTTTTTTGATTTAGGTGATATATCAAAAGTAGAAGTAGAAGGTAAGGAACAATTATTAAAAATTGATTATGAAGAGATTGCTGCACCGCCACTTCATAATCGGGGAAGATGTACCGTCGGGGCTTATATTGAAGATTAGGAGGCAATGATGAAAATAATAACCGAGAATCTTAAATTTATAAACGAATATCCTGACAGGGCTGGTGAGTTGGCCAAGAGACTGCACGTTAAAAAGGATGAGATTCCGTTTGTAAGAAAGTATTACACATCGGAGAAGCAGGAGGCTGACAAGAAGAAGCGTAGCGTCATCAGTTATATATCGACAGGTGCTTTGGATAGGGATGGCGAGAAGCTGTTACCTGAAGGGGTGAATTTGGAGAACTATAAGAAAAATCCTGTCGTTATGCTTGGACATGATTATAAGT
>Ga0315551_10001623_pt1 | contig 16947 bp, 18 predicted proteins | sample SalMarSW160290MG_FD_203678 | JGI IMG/M metagenome (GOLD analysis project Ga0315551, IMG submission 203678) | Salt marsh sediment microbial communities from the Plum Island Ecosystem LTER, Massachusetts, United States - Salt Marsh Sediment SW1602-90 ...
GGAGCATCGTGTTGACCACCATCGGCTCCTCTATAGTCACCGCTATGGTAACAGGGAGTTCTTATCTGTCCATGATCATTCCGGGTGAATTGCTTGCTCCCATTTACAAGAAAAAAAGACTGGCAGCGAAGAACTTATCCCGAATTATCGAAGAGAGTGGAGCTATCATCGTTCCCCTCATTCCCTGGAGTATGGCGGGAGTGTATATCACGGGAACCATTGGCGTCTCCACCTTTACCTACCTTCCCTGGGCGATCATGAATTATGCGGCTGTAGTTATCCTGGCCCTTTACGGTTTTACCAGGTTCACTATGGCTCCTAAAATAAGGGAAGATGAAACACAGATCGGAAGCTAACTCTCTTCGTCCTCCTCGACCTCTGTAAATGCCTTTTTATACTTCTCTTGAATCTTCTTCCATCTCTCCTTCTCCAGCTCGGCAGTGGCTTGAAATTTCCGGTCAACTCCTTCCCTTTTCTTCTTTTCTTTTAACAGCAACTCGTCCAAAGTCCCTTTCTTCCTCTTGGGTTTTTCCGACCGAATCACTTCTTGGGCTACAGGATCTATCCAGAGCAGCGAATGACAGCATGGACAATGGAGCTGAAACACTTCCCCTCTTTTCTTGGCCTTCATTTGGAAGAAAATGTATCAAAAAAAGGAAAAATGAGCAAGGGCCGAGGCCAGGATTGGGAACTCGGACCCTTCAAAGATAGGTCTCTACGGTTTTTTGGGAAGCTGGAGGCGATGTTTCTTGATCAATTTAAAGAGCCCTTGCCTGGTCAATCCTATGGCTTCTGCTGTTTTCGTTCTGTTGTAATTCCAACGCGCCAATGCCTGATTCAAGAACCTCTTTTCAAATTCTGACTTGGCTCGCGTAAAATCATAGGGTGATGCATCACTGCTTTCTCTACAAGGATTGAATCTTGAGGAAAGGCATCCTTCTTTAATCAGAATGTCATCTCCAGAGAGAATCAAACACCTTTGAATCTCACTCTGGAGCTCTCTGACATTTCCGGGCCAATCATAACTCAGCAGTCTTTCCAGGGCAGGAGGGGAAAAATAGGCTCTCTCGCGTTTCATCTCTCCGCAGTATTTTTCCAGAAAATGATCCACCAAGAAAAGGAGGTCTTCCTTTCTTTGTCTCAGAGGCTTCAGTTCGACAGTGATGATTTTAAGGCGATAATACAGATCCTCCCGAAATCTTCCTCTTTTGATCTCTTCTTCGATGTTCTTATTTGTGGCGCTTATGAATCTCACATTGACCCGCCGCGTGCGGTTCTCTCCGATTCTTCTGATTTCTCTTTCCTGGAGAAGACGGAGAAGTTTGGCCTGCAGATGAGGCGTAAGATCACAGATTTCATCCAGGAAGAAAGTCCCTCTGTCTGCTTCTTCAATTAACCCCGGCCGGTCCTTCAGAGCACCCGTAAAGGCTCCTCTGACATATCCGAACAGCTCACTTTCCAAGAGAAGATCAGGAATCGCTCCGCAATTGATCGCCACAAATTGGCCTTTGCGTCTGACCCCTCTCTGGTGGATGGCTCTGGCCACAAGCTCCTTTCCCGTGCCACTTTCCCCACAGATGAAAACCGGCGCATCTCTGTCCTTGACCTTATCTATAAGATTGAGCATGCGCTGGAAATCCGTGCTCTGCCCAACAAGAAGGCGATCAGGATCTTGAGAAGGTCTCTCCTTGAAGTTACCCAAATCCACACAACTCTCTAAAATCTTGCGGATTGGATTTAGTAAGGAAAACAGAAGCATCAAATTCATATCGGAAAATGGACCACAGACATTTTTCTTCTCGACATACAGCCCTCCTGATCCTCCCTTCCCCAAAAAAAGAGGAACACAGACAGCGCTCACCTTTTCTTGGACATCAGAGGAGCCACCCACAGAGAACAGTTCGGAACTTGTGCCGTCGAATATCACAGGACTCTTTTGCCAGATTGCTTTCCTGACCACTTCGAAAATGCACTGTTCACTTTTGTAGGAAGTTGGCTTTGGAGGTTGCCTAAAAACAATCTGTTGTCTGTCGTCCATCAACAGAATTTCCACTTTTTGGCAATGAATTTCCTTCTCGAGCAAATCTAAAAGTTTCGAAAGAAATGTTGTCATCTTCGATATCGTTTTGTCCGTAGAAATAACGATAGCAGGATTCTTTTATTCTCACTTGATTGGCGTTGGCTGATTAAATGGGCAAAAGGAACATCTCCAACTATGAATTCCTGTCCTATAGTTCATTACCCAATTGATATCATCAATTAACTTTGCGACAAAGCTTCATTATTCATTTCTGTCTATAAAAGGAGTAGATACCGGGAAAGACTAATCCTAAGATTTTGTAGCTCAGCAAGGAGTAATGAGGGGTCAGCTAAAAGCTACTTGGATGATTTTTTCTCAAGATCTTCTATCTTATCTGTTGTATCCCTGTATTTGGGATTCCATTTTTTGATCTCTGCAAAAAGCTCTAAGGCCTTCTTCTTCTCATCCATTTCTTCATAGAGAGAAGCTAACTCATACTTCAACCTGAAATACTGGTTCGAGCTCTTCTTGGATATCTTTAAGGCTCGCTCCATCCATTCCAGGGATGGCTTATAATCCTGCTTCTTTTTATAACAAAAACTAAGAAGGCTGTAGCAATCCAATACACGTTTCTCATCTTCACAGGCTAACTTGAACTCTTCTATGGCCTCATTGAACAATTCCTGTCCCAAATAGGCAATCCCAAGATTAAAATGACTCTCATAATCTTCTTTATCGATCTCTTCTTTGATTCCCTTCTCGAATTCCTTGACTATATCGGACAATTCCTTTTCTAAATCTGCTGTATCCCTTTTCAACTGCTGATTACGAATAGCCTGGATAAGGGCTATCTCTTCCTCCACTCTGTCCTCCAAATCATAGTATTTGATCTCTTTCCCTTCTTGGGAGACAACAGGAATGATATCAGTTTCTGCAAAAACATCAGCAGCTGTCAGCTTTTCTTCTCCGCCTTCCTCAAACAAAGTACGGAGAGTCTTCTGCCTTTTCTTTATGTCTTTTCCCAATTTCTGGATTTCTTCCTCAACCACTCTCTCCACCCGCTCAGGAATTTCTTCCTCCTTTACCTTCGGTGAGAGCCGGTTTAATTCTTGAATTTTTCTCTCGATAACAGACTCTGACGGAAATTTTGTCTTGAGACCCTCAAGGATTCGTCTTGCGTTTCTTATCAAGCCCTGCTCCACATAAATATCCGCTTGATCTAGAGTCTCCTTGATGATCTCTTTGGTCTCATCGATGAAAATCGGGGGCTCTTCTGCTGCTGTTTCTCCCTCGGCGATTCCCATCTCTTTCTTGATCTTCCTAAACTGAGTATAATACTCTTCATCCATGGGGAAGATTTTGTGCATTTCTCTCAGAATGGAGAGGGATTTCTCTTTCAAATTCTTCTTGCGGTATTCCTCAAGAATTGCCTTGTAAGCCAGCTCAAGATTATCCAACTGCTTTTTGGACTTGTAGATTGAGGCCAATTTTTCCAATGTGGGTAGGTGGGCTTTTTTAGTGGCCAGAATGAGCCCAAGCAGTCCGATAGCCTTTTCGCTTTTGTTTTTTTTGAGCAAAGCTTCGACCAAAGGTTCATAGAGATCAAAGGTCTCATCGAGTTTACCCTCTTGGATGTGAATCCGACCTAGTTTTACCCTTGACTCTACATCCTTAGGACGCAAGGAAAGGATCTTCTCGAAGGTTTCCCGAGCTTTTTTGAAGTTTTTATCTTCAAAGTAAAGAGCTCCTAAAAAACCGAGTGCTTGCAGGTTTTCTTTATCTTTTTTGAGGACTTCTTGGATAAGATCTAGAGCCTCATCCTTCTTCTTCTCTTTCTTTAGAACTTCAATCAGGTTAACCAAGGTTCTCAAATCATCTTCCTTGAGGGTTTTGGCTTGACACAGGATACCCTTGGCCTCGTTCCAGTCTTTGTTCTTGATCTTTAATTCGGCTACTTCATTGAATTCAGCAAGAGCTCTGTCCTCTTGGTCTGCCTCGGCATAAAGATCAGCTAAAATTAACTTGGCCTTGTAATCTTTTTTGTCCAATTTGAGGACTTTCTCGTAGGCGAAAATGGCTTCCTCGGTCTTTTTCTCGTTTCTTAAACGGTCGGCTATATCCAGATATTTCTCCTTAGCCTCGGAGAGAAACCCTTGATCAGCAAGAAGGTCAGCCAATCTAATGGCTGCTTCCTTATCGGTCGGGTTTAATCTGTTTATTTTCTTATAAATAGCAAGAGATTTTGTGAAAAGACTTTTCTCTTCATAGAAATCGGCGACTTTTTTAAACTCGGCAATCGCCTTTTCAATCTGATCAGCTTGTATGTACAAATCGCCGATAACATTTCTCATGTTGAGATCCTGGGGATCAGCAGTGAGCAATTTCTTGTATTCTGCGATGGCTTCCTGGAGCTTGCCTTTCTTCACGTATTTCTTGGCGAGCTCTAAAATCTTCTTCTTATCTTTTTCAGAATACATTTTTGCTCTGTCTAAGATTAAAGCTCATCCGATGAAGAGCAGTTGGGCCTTTTTCTTTTAAGGCATTAAAATGCTCTCTTGTCCCATACCCTTTATTCTTGGAAAGCGCGTAACCTTCATATATACTGTCCAGCTTGACCATCATTTCGTCCCGGAGAACCTTGGCGATTATGGAAGCAGCTGCTATTGTCGTGCTCTTCCTGTCTCCTTGTTTCAAGCCTATCTGGGGATAATTTACACCATTTAAACAAAAACCGTCAACCAATAGAAAATCCGGTTTCAAAGACATCTTCTCGACAGCTCTTTTCATAGCTAATAACGAAGCCCAATAAATATTATGTCGATCTATTTCAGAATTTGTGGCTAAACCTATTCCTAGCGAAAGAGCATGAGAGAGGATATGTTTAGCGAGTGTTTTTCTCTTCAGAGGAGTGAGCAGTTTGGAATCCTTCAATTCTTTAACCCACTCTGGGCGTGGGCATCTTCCCATGATCAACTGAGGAGGAAAAATCACCGCTGCGGCCAAAACTGGCCCGAAAAGAGCCCCTCTTCCCACTTCATCGACACCGGCAATGCCCTTGAATCCCCTTTTTACGATCTTCTTCTCAATCCAAAAATGGACCACTTTCCTTCCCCATGTCCTTGAAAGACGAGCGAAGAGAAGAATCAGAACGCAGATGGACCTTTAACGCTTTAAATCCTGTTTTATAGATACGGTCAAAACTGTCTTGCTGCTGGGAATCTTTTTACCTTTTCTCTTTGAGTCGAGCAGCTTTCCCTTTACGCTTTCGCAGGTAATAGAGCTTAGCCCTCCTGACTTTTCCCTTTCGCACTACCTCTATGGTTTTAATCATCTGGGAATGCAGAGGGAATACGCGCTCCACCCCAATCCCAAAAGAGACTTTGCGAACCGTAAAAGTGGCACTTAATCCAGCCCCTCTTTTAGCAATAACATTTCCTTGGAAAATCTGAATCCTTTCTTTGTTTCCTTCCTTGATAATCACATGAACTTTGACCGTATCCCCAACCTTGAAAACATCAACACCCTTCTGTCGCTGCTTTTCCTCTACCAAATCAATCTGGTTCATCTTCCTTTCCTTTCTCTCTGTATTTCTTCGAGTATTTTTTTATCTTCCAAAGATAACTCTCGCCTTTCTAACATATCCTGCCTCCGAAGCCACGTCTTCTCAATGGATCTCTTCCTCCTCCAGTGAGCAATTTTCTCGTGATCTCCAGAAAAAAGCACTCCAGGAACTCTCATTCCTTTAAACACTCGAGGCCGTGTGTAATGAGGGAAGTCCAATAATCCTTCCGCAAAGGAATCATGTCTGACCGAATCCATCTTGCCTACCACACCGGGAACAAATCTGGAAACAGCTTCCACCACAACAATTGCAGCTGATTCACCGCCAGTCAAAACAAAGTCTCCTACGGATATCTCCTCGGTGATCAAATATTCGATCACTCGCTCATCAACACCTTCATAGCGACCGCAGATGAGAATGATCTGAGATTGCCCGGCTAATTCCTCACCCAGTCGGTAATCAAATCTTCTGCCTTGGGGAGAGAGGAGGTAAACAGGCTGCTTCTCATCTGCACGAATATTCTCCACAGCAGTAAATAAGGGCTCGGGTTTCAGAACCATGCCCTCACCGCCCCCATAGGGACGGTCATCGACCTGCCTGTGCTTGTCCAAGGCATAGTCTCTCAAATTGTGAACATGTATCTCTACCAGGTCTCTCTCAAGAGCTTTTTTGATGATGCCTGCTGAGAAAACACTCCCAAAAATTTCGGGGAATATGGTAATTATATCAAATCTCATTCAAGTCCAAAAGACCTACTGGAGGATTTACAATAATTTCTCTTTGCTCTAAGTTTATCCGCATACAAATATCTTTGTTAAAAGGGATAAGAATTTGACTTTTCTCGCCACTGACCACTAGGAGGTCGTTACCAGGGATAATTAAGAAATCTTCCACCATGCCGATTTTTTTTCCATCCTTGGCGATAACCGTACAACCAAGAATCTGGAAATGGTAGTAATGATCCTCTTGCAGAGGCGGGAGTTTTTCCTCTGGAACGAAAATCTCTTTCCCTGAGGTCCCCTGCGCTCGCTCAAGAGAGTCGATCCCTTTTAGTTTAAGGATAAAATTCTCTTTGTAAGGACGGAGAGATTCGACTTGGAACTCTTCCCAACCCCCTTTTTTCTGGAAAAAAACCCTAGAAAAAAAAAGGCATGAAAGAAGGCCCAACATAAAGTCTGAGCCTTACTTCACCTTTTCTTCCCTGACTCCTTAATACTTTCCCGATACGAACCAAGTTATCCTTTCTCGATGATTTCAAGATTGAATCTTCTCTTCAGCTTCATCCCAGCAGCCCCTAGAATAATCCGTATGGCCCGTGCTGTTCTTCCTTGTTTTCCGATAACCTTGCCTAAATCTTCCTGAGCAACCTTTAGCTCTAAGATCGTGGTTTGCTCTCCCTCTAGCTGGGAAACTTGTACCTTTTCTGGATTGTCTACTAAGGATTTGGCAATCATTTCTACGAGTTCTCTCACTGTAACCTCCTTTTAGTTTTGTTGATTGGAAAGTTTCTCAGGCTTGGAAACTTTATCTATTAGAGATTGAACCGTATTAGAGGCTTGAGCTCCTCTCTCTAACCAAAATTTTACCCTTTCCAAATCGACCATTATCTCTGGTGGCTCCTTTAGAGGATTATAGTATCCCAGAATATCTTTAGCCTTGCTCTCTCTCGGTCTTCTCGAATCGATGGCGACTATTCTGTAGAAGGGCTTTTTTTTCGTGCCCAATCGCATCAATCGTATGGAAATCATTTCTTATTCTGTCCTTTTAAACGAAAAAAAATAATATATGAATTCCTCCTTTAAGTCAACTTTTTTCAGTGGGGGTAACTATTTCCAAAACTGTGATGAGTGAAGATATTTCATCCAGTTAGGTAGTGAGGCGGCGGTTCCCTTCCGTCCGAAGCCCATGGTGGAGGGTGGAGGGTCTTGGCAAGGATGGATAAGAACCGATGCTTTTATTAGCTATCACGGAAATGGATGCTTCCCAGTGGCGATGTTTTCAATGGGGAAGAGAAGAGAGAAGTTTCTGGAATTGAGACTTTTTCATCATTTTCTTTATCTCCAAGAACTGCTTCAACAGCTGGTTCACCTCCGAGACAGGCCGACCGCTTCCTTTGGCTATCCTCAAACGCCGGCTTCCACTTATCATCTTGGGCCTTGTCCTTTCTTCAGGAGTCATAGAATTGATGATAGCCTCAAAGTGAACTACCTTTTTATCATCGATATTTATCTTGGATATGTTCTTTAATGGCCCTCCTGTGGGGAGGAGGCTCAAGATTTGGGACAAAGATCCCATCTTTCTCATCTGAACAAGCTGCTTCTTGAAATCATCAAGAGTGAACTCCTGTTTGCGGAGTCTACGAGCCAACTCCTCAGCCTCTTTCAAGTCTGTCTCCTTCTCGGCCTTCTCCACTAGACTCAGGATATCCCCCATGCCAATGATCCGAGAGGCCATGCGCTCAGGATGGAAGACTTCAAATTGGTCGAACTTTTCTCCCGTTCCCACAAATTTTATGGGTTTTTCAGTCACGGATACGATGGATAGAGCAGCACCACCTCTAGCATCTCCGTCCAATTTGGTCAAGATAATGGAAGTCAGTCCAATTTTTTCTTCGAACAGCTGGGCACTCTTGACAGCATCCTGTCCAGTCATGGAGTCACCGATATAGATTGTTTCTGTGGGCTGAAGAATATCCTTGACCATACATAGCTCACCCATAAGCTCTTTATCAATATGAAGTCTCCCCGCCGTATCCACGATAAGTGAATCATACCCTCTGTTTTTTGTGAAACTGAGCAGATCTTGAAGAACATGGCCAGGGTTGGACATCTGCCTAACGGTCATTTCATAGAAAGGAAGACTAAGATTCTGGGAGATCATCTTGATTTGATCCTGAGCAGCTGGCCTTTTAAGATCAAACGATACCAGAAGAGGGTTTTTCCCCAGACCTTTAACCCACTTGGCAAGTTTACCGCAAGTGGTGGTCTTACCGGAGCCCTGGAGGCCAACCATCATGAAGATGGAAGGAGGAGGGCTTGAGAACCTTAACTTTCTCTCTGATTGACCGAGGATGGAAGTCAATTCGTCTCGGACAATCTTTATCACCTGCTGAGCAGGGGTCAAGCTGAGGAGCACTTGTTCTTCCAAGGCCTTATCCTTGATATGCTCGATAAAATCTTTCACTACCCGGTAGTTAACATCCGCTTCGAGAAAGGCCAGGCGGATCATCCTTAAGGCTTCCGCCATGTTTTTTTCAGTAATCTTTCCTTCACTGCGGAGGTACTTGAGAGCCTTTTGGAGGCGATTGGATAGCTGATCAAACATTCTTTTCCTCGGTAATTAATTGATATATAATATTTTAAGCAAAACAAGGAGGGGAAGTCAACTTGACATTTTTTCCGATTATAATTATGGTATTACTAATTTTTCAGAGGAGTGAAATGAACAGGAGAATAAGTCTCTGACTTCCTTCTGCAGAGGTGAGTCATCATGAAAGCAAAGATTGACTATAAGGAAATCATCAAGCTTATCGATCTGTTGGAAGAGAGAAATCTTACCCATTTTGAGCTCGAGGTAGAAGGATTCAAAATAAAGATCAGCAAAAATCTATCTCCAACCTCTTCTGCAGAGGAAACTTCTACTCCTTCCTCCCCTTCTGAACAGGAAGAAAATCCTCCCCTTTCCCAAGAAATAATTGAGGAGAAAAAAGATAACCTCCACTACATCACATCACCCATGGTAGGAACTTTTTATCGTGCTCCAGACCCCACCTCCGTTCCCTTCGTGGATGTTGGTGATAAAGTGAAGGAGAACCAGACCCTCTGTATCATCGAGGCTATGAAGCTGATGAATGAGATCGAGTCGGATGTGGATGGGATTCTTGAAGAAATATACGTGGAGAACGGCAAAACTGTCGAATACGGACAAAAGCTATTCGCTATCCATCTTGCTTCCCAATAATCGATGTTTTCCAAAATATTGATCGCCAATCGCGGAGAGATTGCTCTTCGTATTATCCGCTCGGCACGGGAATTAGGATATAAAAGCGTAGCTGTCTACTCTGAACCTGACAAAAATTCTCTCCACACAATGTTCGCCGATGAGAAAGTCTGCATCGGACCGGCAAAGGCTCAAGACAGCTATCTCAACATCGCCAACCTGCTGAGTGTGGCTGAGATAACAAGAGCTGACGCCATCCATCCTGGATATGGATTTCTTGCAGAAAATGCTCGCTTTGCTGAAATCTGTGAAGCTTCTGGTATCACTTTCATCGGACCGCCTGCCTCACTGATAAGCCTGATGGGGGACAAGAATAAAGCCCGGCAAGAAATGAAAAAGGCCGGTCTCCCTGTCATCGAAGGAAGTGAGATGATTATTAAAGACATAGCCGAAGCGAAAAAGGTGGCCAAGAAAATCAGCTATCCTGTTATTCTGAAGGCGGCAGCAGGCGGTGGTGGAAAGGGAATGAGGGTTGTTCGTTCTTCGAGCCAACTGGAAGAACAATACACTATTGCCCAAAACGAAGCCAATGCAGCATTCGGAGATTCCTCTCTCTATCTAGAAAAGTATCTTCCCAAAGCCCGCCATATAGAAATCCAGGTCATCGGAGACAAAAGAAAGAATGTCATTGCTTTCGGGGAAAGAGAATGCTCCATTCAGAGAAAATATCAAAAGCTCATCGAAGAAACACCCTCACCCTATATCGATGAGAAATTGCGGAAAAAGATTATAAAGGCAGTGGAGGAGGCCGTCCGTTTTATAGGCTACCAGAGTCTTGGGACATTCGAGTTCTTGGTCGATGAGGAAAGAAAATTCTACTTTATGGAGGCTAATACAAGAGTCCAGGTCGAACATCCGATCACAGAAATGGCTTATGGAATCGATCTAGTCAATGAACAGATTAACATAGCCGCTGGAAAGAAACTCTCCTTCTCTCATGATCTCAGACTCAGAGGACATTCTATTGAATGCCGAATAAACGCCGAGGATTCAGAAACATTCATTCCCTCTTCAGGAAAGATCGATTTTCTAGTCCTACCTTCAGGCCAGGGTATCCGGGTAGATTCTGCGGCCTACTGTGGTTGGGACATCCCACCTGATTATGATTCCCTTATGGCAAAAATCGTGTCCTATGCCCCAACAAGAGAGGAGGCCATCAAAAAAATGCTGACAGCCTTGGAGATGACCACAATCGTGGGCATAAAAACAAACATTCCCCTCCACCTAAGTATTCTCTCCCATTCTGACTTTATGAAGGGGGATTACGACATCCACTTCATGGAAAATCTGCTGAGTAAAAAGAAGTCGTAAAGTGAAAAACTTCCCCCCTATAAACACAATTCCTTTATCGATACAACCTACTCAGATAGCGTATCCCCTAGCACAAGGATAACTTCATACTCTCCGGAATTATCACCGACTACGTTTTCATTGATCCCCAAGAAAAGACGCCCTCCAATAGGCATCCTGACTCTCTTTTCTTCTCCTATGTGAAACTCTTCAACAATCTCGTTACGGATCTCTTCTCCGGTCTCCTCGTCTATCTCAACGGAGACCAGATATACGACTTTGCCGATGAGGGCGCCGATATTTTTCTCAGGAAGAGGTTGCTGGACTGTTTTGAGATTATAGCCATCGGGCCCGCAATAGGCCATGGGGTTTCCCTTCTGAAGAGAAATCATTCCAGTTGCTTTAAAATAGACTTCCTGCTCTTCCTCAATATCCAATCCTGTATCTATCCAGCTCTTATCCGCCGTCACAACCAATCTGTATACTCTGCTCTCTTTCAGACTCTGCATCTCTCTTTCCTGGGTTTTTAAATAAGTAGGAACAGTGAACAGGAGGAGGAGAATCAGGAGCAGCCTTACAGGGGGAAACCTATACTTCTGTTCTATGCCTCCTTGGCATAGCCTCATCTTTCTTGCTTCTTTCCTAACTGAATAATTTCCAACATCTGTTTGTGAATGAGGCCGTTGGTGGCCACTATCTCTGATCCAAAGATAGAGAATTCCTGATTCTGGAAATCAGAAACATACCCACCCGCCTCCTTGACAATTAAAGCACCAGCTGCTACATCCCAAGGATTGAGCTTCAATTCCCAGAATCCATCAAAACGACCACAGGCCACATAACAGAGGTCCAGTGCTGCTGAACCACAGCGGCGGATGGCCTGGACACGCAGGAGAAAATTGTTGAAATGATCGATGTTGTTCACTGGGCTCTGCCGAAGATCGTAGGGAAAGCCGGTTGCTACCAAGCTTTTATCCAAATCATTGACCGAAGAGACCCGAATTCTCCTTTCTGCAAGAAAGGCTCCTTCTCCTTTAATCGCTGAAAACAATTCCTCCCGCATAGGATCATAGATCACTCCCAGAACGACCTGTTCCTTCCATTCCAGGGCAAGGGAAACACAAAAAACAGGAAAAGCATGAGCATAGTTAGTGGTACCATCCAGGGGGTCAATGATCCAGCGGAACTCTCCTCCCTTCTCCTGACTCAGATCTTCTTCCCCCAGGAAATCATGCTCAGAAAAATGGGAGGATAGATGGTCAAAGATCATTCTCTGGGCTCTGTTGTCATAGTCAGTTACCAAGTCCACCGCACCTTTAAAAGATATTTTTGGAGTGGCACCTATGTTCTCCTTGAGCATCTTGCCTACCTTTCGAGCGATTGTCTCAGCTTCTTTCAGGTACTTATCGATTTCCACAGCGCTCTCCATATTATCAACTCTCTCTATTATTAGCAAACAAAAGCAGGAGCAAACAATCCCTCTTTCCAGAAAGAGGCCCAGCTTCCATCTTCAAACTTTTTGCCTTTTTAGACGTATTATAATATGATAGTTAACCACATAAGGAAAAAAATCAAAATGAAGAAAAAAGGAAGAAAAAAAGTCATCATCATCTTTGCCGTGATCATCGTGATCGGCATTATCATCTTCTTCAATCTCCAGGCCCGAAGGGAAAAGTCCATAAAAGTGACTTTGGAAGAGGTCAAAACTCAAGACATCACCTCCACCGTCTCTGCCTCGGGTGAGGTGAAGCCCAAGAAGAATGTCAACATCAGCGCTAATGTCCCTGGACGGGTTGTCAAGATCGGAGTCGAAGAGGGACAGAGGGTCAAAGCTGATGACTTTCTTCTCAAACTCGATTCCACACAGTACGAGGCCAATGCCGCCAGGGACAGAGCTGCTGTTCGTTCTTTAAAAGCAGAGCTCATCAAGGCTGAGGCAGCATTGAAGAAAGATGAAAATTATTTCTACAGGCAGAAAAAGCTCTTTGAAGAAAAGCTCATTTCCAACGAACAGCTGGAAGCTGCTAAGGCCCAATACGACATTTCTTATGCTCAGCATGAAGCTATACGATACCAGATCAAACAAGCCGAGGCCTCCCTCCAAAGCTCCTTGGACAATTTGAGCAAGACGGTTTACAACTCCCCTATTGACGGCATCATCACCAGCCTCCAAGTCGAAGAAGGAGAGGTTGCCATGATCGGCACTATGAATAATCCGGGAACGATCCTGATGACCATCGCTGATCTCTCAGTGATGGAAGTGGAAGTGGAGGTCGATGAAACGGATGTGGTCAATGTCAACATCAACCAACCAGCAAAAGTCAGAATAGATGCTTTCCCTGATATGACTATCGCCGGGAAAGTAACCGAAGTGGGAAGCTCTGCTCTTCAAAAAATCACCGCCTCAGAGGAATCCAAGGATTTTAAGGTGGTCATAACCCTCCAGAATCCACCTGAAGATTTGAAACCGGGACTTTCGGCTTCGGCCGATATCATCACCGCAGAAAAAAAAGATGTTCTTGCGGTCCCCATCTCCGCGTTGGTTTTGAGGGAAAAAAAAGAAAAAGAAAAAAAAGATAAAGATGAACAAGAAGAAGGCATCTATGTTGTCGATAAGGAGAGCCGGGTGAAATTTCGTGCTGTGAAAAAAGGGATCATGGGAGGAATGACGGTGGAAGCCGTCTCAGGACTGGAAAAGGGAGAGAAGATTGTGGTCGGGCCTTATGATGCTCTCCGTCAACTGGATGACGGAACTCTGATCAAGCCAGAAGAAAAACAAAAAAAGGATAATGAATAAGAACAACAACATCCTCATCTCAACCAAAGACCTCTGGAAAGTATACCATTTAGGAAAGCAAGAGGTAAAGGCTCTCTGCGGAGTCTCTCTCACCATTGCTTCCAACGAGTTTTTGGCCATCATGGGTCCCTCTGGATCAGGGAAGTCGACTCTAATGAATCTCCTGGGATGTCTTGACACTCCCTCTCAAGGAGAATACTATCTCAAGGATAAAGAGGTCAGCACTCTGAGCGAAAATGAACTGGCTCGCATCCGAAACGAAGAGATAGGCTTCGTATTCCAAGTGTTTAACCTCCTTCCTCGAGCCACTGCCTTCCATAATGTGGAACTCCCGCTCATCTATAAAGGGGCAGGGAAAAAAGAAAGAAAAGAAAAAGTCCGGAAAGCACTGGAAATGGTGGAGATGTCAGAAAGGATGAGTCACCGTCCTTCCGAACTCTCAGGCGGAGAGCGGCAGCGAGTGGCCATCGCTCGGGCCTTGGTCAATGAACCTTCTCTCCTTCTGGCGGATGAGCCCACAGGAAACCTGGACTCTAAGACTGGACAGGAAATTCTCAATCTCTTCTGTAAAATTCACAGCCAGGGAAACACTGTCATCATCGTTACCCATGATAAGGATATCGCCTATCATGCCCAGCGGATCATCTACCTCAAGGATGGAACGATCGAGAGGGAAGATAACAGAGGAGAATAAGCCATGAATTTCTTTAATCGCCTGCAGGGTGTCTTTTTCGCGCCCCAATCAACCCTAAAATCCGTATCAGAGAAGCCCCTATGGGCAGATGCTTTGGTCGCCCTCCTCATCATGATAGCCCTTTTTTCCTATGTCACCGGTCCTTATTCACAAAAAGACAGTCTCGAAACATTCAAAAACAACGTCAGGCTTCGAGAGAGAATGGGAGAAGAAAGATACAACCAGATGATCGAGAGACTGGAAAATCCTTCTAAGGTCGGTATTATCATCCGGCCTTTCCTGATCAATCCGGCCTTCCACCTGGTCGGTTTCCTGTTTTCAAGTCTTATCCTTCTCGGGATGGGGCGATTCACTTCAACAGAAGGCAATTACGTCCAAGTGTTCTCTGTGTATCTGCATGCCAATTTTATCGACAAAATTCTGGGAAATGCGGTCCGCTTGGTGCTGATCCTCATGCACAAATCTGTTGTCCAAACCACAACCAGCCTTGCTCTTTTCTTTCCCAGACTGGAAGTGACCTCTGCCAGTTTCGTCATCCTCAGCCAAGTAGATTTTTTCCAGCTGTGGCTTTTCGGAATCTTTGGCTACGGACTCTCTCATATCTTTAAGATCGAGATGAAAAAAGCCCTTTTCATTTCCTATGGCTTCTGGCTGATCAAAAGTTTGTTCTACATTGCCATAGGGTTGTTAAGTTTGCGGTATATGAGATAAATCGTCTGTCTTGAAAAGTTCATTCACATAAAAAATGCCCAGCCTGAAAAGCCGGATGAAAGGAAATCTTACCCAAAAACTCTTCCCAGAAATCCTCTTCGAACTCTGGAGTTCAGAGAGTTCCGGACTCCTGACTATCAGAAAAGACGGCATCGAAAAAAAGCTGGTTTTCCAGAAAGGGCAGATAGCTGTAGCAAAGGATGTGTATCCTGAAGAAATATTCCTGAAATTCCTCCAGAAGAGAAATCTCCTGAATGCTTCCTCGATCAGGGTTTATGAAAGCTATTCCGCAAAAAACCGATGCTCTCTTCTTCAATCCCTTCACCAACTGAGTCCTCTTCCCTTCTCCCAAATCTGGACACTACTCGAAGAGTTTGTAACACAAGACTATCTTCCCCTCTTTGACTGGAGTGTGGGTACATATGAGTTTGATGCTGGACAGATCTCTCACCAGAAAGACATCCTTTTTCTTATCTCCACTCTTGACTTTATCCTTCAGGGAATACGCCAAATGGGCAACCTTGACCTCCTCCAAACTCGTCTTCCCGGGAATAAGGAAAACATCCAGATTCTTTCTCCTGGTTATTTGGAGCAACTTAAGCTTATTCCTCCTGAAAAATACATCTGGAATCTCATAAAAACCGAGAAGGCTCTGCACAACATTTATGAAACAAGCGCTCTGGGCAAGAAGGCAAGCCAGAGGGTTATATTCGCCTTATTCAGCTTAGGACTCATAACCTTCGCACAAGAAAAAATGTCCGAGGCCTCCCTTCCTCAATACTCACAGATCTCTTCACATAAAATCTGGGATGCCTTCAACACCAAATTCTCTTATATCTATAAATACATCTCCAAAGAGCTGGGTCCGGTGGCCTTCAATCTTATGGAAAAATCTCTGGAAGAGATCCGACCACATCTATCCTCACTGCTACGGAAAATCAAATTTAACAGTGAGGGAAAGATTGCCATGGACTCTAATCTTAAAACCAGTTTGACTTATGCCAATGGAGAGACCAAGATGAATCTTCTTAAAGACTTGAATGAAATACTTATGGCAGAAGTTCTGGCCGTGAAAAAGAATTTGGGCCGCGAACAAGAAGCTATTCTGATAAACAATCTGGAAAAGATAGGAGAGGTGGATTGAAAAGAAAACAAATTCTGGCATTGCTTATCTTTATTTCCCTTCTTTTTATCCTTCTTCTGATAAAAATTGGACTCTAAAACCAAAAACCTGATTATTGTATTCGGGCCAACCAGTGTGGGCAAGAGTGAAATATCTATAAAAATTGCCCGAAATTTCGCAGGAGAAATCATCAACTGCGACTCCATGCAAGTCTACAAGGGCTTTGATATCGGCACAGACAAAATCCCCCCTGAAAAAAGAGAAGGCGTCCCCCACCATCTCATAGATGTTGTTGATCCATCTACCCAATTCACTGCAGCCGAATTTGTTTCTATGGCGCTGGAAGCGACAGAGTCCATCCTCCGAAGAAAAAAGCTTCCCATCATCGTAGGGGGGACGGGGCTCTACTTAAAGACTCTTCTCGATGGCCTTTTTCCCGAAGGAAAAAGCCATCCAGAAATCCGTCAAAAACTGGAAAGGGAGGCCAGGAAGAAAGGGGTAGGTGTGTTATGGAAAAGGCTCATGGAGGTCGATCCTGTCTACTCTCAAAAAATCAGCAAGAACGACAAGATAAGAATCATACGGGCTTTAGAAGTCTTTCATTCCACAGGCAAACCTCTCTCTAAACATTTTTCCAAGACACAATCTTTTGTCAAAGATTTTCATATCTTAAAAATTGGGTTAAAATTAGAAAGGAAAGTTCTCTACCAGAAAATCGAGGAACGAGTGGAAAAAATGTTTGGAAGAGGCA
>Ga0315551_10001625_pt1 | contig 16934 bp, 13 predicted proteins | sample SalMarSW160290MG_FD_203678 | JGI IMG/M metagenome (GOLD analysis project Ga0315551, IMG submission 203678) | Salt marsh sediment microbial communities from the Plum Island Ecosystem LTER, Massachusetts, United States - Salt Marsh Sediment SW1602-90 ...
CGTAATTTCCCGTCAATTTTGGACTTAGTTAAGACAGTAGGTCAAAACCCCTGAGGTTTTGACACCTTCAAAAGAATGTCAAAAGTACAGGACTTTTGACCTACATTCTGTTAAGTGCAACATTGTTATCGTATGGAGCAAACGTGCGCCTTCTAACCCAGAAAAGATTACTTCTGCTCTTCACGGTAGTTGGTGTCTATGTGCTGTATAGCCTCGCCTTTGCCTCTGAAGGGGGTGAGGCTGGAGCCGGGGAAGGGGAAGGACCGAGCGGCCCGGTACTGTCCGTCCTGCTGGAGCTGATGGTCATTCTGCTGTCTGCCAAACTTGGCGGGGACCTGTTTGAGCGGTTCAAACAGCCGGCAGTGCTGGGAGAGCTGGTCTTTGGTATAATTATCGGCAACTTGCATCTGCTGGGTTTCCATGGATTCGAGGGATTCAAAAACGATATCACCCTTGAGGTGCTGGCTGAAATCGGCGTGATTATCCTCCTGTTTGAGGTGGGCCTGGAATCAACCGTCAAGGAAATGATGAAAGTCGGTCTGGCCTCATTTATGGTGGCTGTATTTGGAGTAGTGACGCCGTTCTTTCTTGGTTGGGGTGTCGGCGCTATGTTCCTGCCGGAAGAATCGATCTATGTCCATATCTTTATCGGCGCGACCTTGACCGCCACCTCGGTCGGCATTACAGCGCGAGTGCTCAGAGACATCGGGAAGATCAGAACGCGAGAGGCAAAGATAATCCTCGGTGCCGCCGTAATTGACGATATTTTGGGACTGGTTATCCTGGCGGTATGTACCGGGATTATTTCCGCAATTTCAAGCGGGAACGGTGAGGGCATCGGCTCTGGGGCAGTATTGTGGATTATCTTAAAAGCAGTTCTTTTTATTGTGGGTGCAGTAGTAATTGGGTCGTTTGTCTTGCCTCAGTATTTTAACCTTGGCTTCAAAATGAAGGTGAAAGGAGTCATGCTCTCTTTCAGCCTGCTGGTCTGCTTTCTTCTGTCCTTCCTGGCCGGCAAGATTGGATTGGCTCCAATTGTCGGTGCCTTTGCCTCTGGTTTGATTTTGGAAGACGTTCACTTTAAGGGATTCAAAGACCGAGGCGAACAGGATATCAGGGAGCTGATTGCGCCTATCGCCACTTTTATGGTGCCCATTTTCTTTGTTCGGATGGGGATGTTGGTTGACCTGACCACTTTTGCCAGGGTAGAGATTCTTGGATTCGCTGCGGTCATGACTTTAGCCGCTATTGTCGGCAAGCAAGCCTGCTCATTGGCTATCTTTGACAAAACCACCAATCGGATTGCTATCGGCCTGGGGATGATCCCCCGTGGAGAGGTAGGTCTGATTTTTGCCGGGATCGGGGCCAAAATGGTGCTCGACGGCAAACCCCTTATCTCCTCCGGTTCTTACTCGGCGGTTGTGATAATGGTAATGGTCACCACTCTCGTCACGCCGCCCCTGCTTATATACTCACTGTTGCGGGAGGAGAAAAAGAAGGTAAAAGGCGCTTAGCTTTACACTCCATTTGCTATAGGCATACGCATTCGTACGCTTACTCGAACAGGGCAGATGTGGACATCTGCCGCTCACAAATATATGGTTTCAAAAGGGCAATGATGCATTTGTGACAGTTGCACGTCTTCATGCGTCTACTCAATCAGGGCAGATGTGAACATCTGCCGCTCACAAAATCAGGCAGTTTCTTTCCTGAAGCTGACTTTTAGCGGACAACACGCATGCCGTGACAGCGATCCATCCGTCAAGTATTAAGTCGACAAAAAGAGCTTGATTCCGGCTCATTATAATGCCGGGAATCGCTAAAGCAACGGTCCAATTCGCCGATAGCTTGAATAGATGTCTCAAAATGAAACAAGACAGGCGCTATGATAACCAAACAGTTTCAAGATGAAGAGGGGGCAGCCACGCTTAGAGCGTCATCGACTCATTTGTCACGGACAGCGACCATTAGGGCCGAGCGCGGTTGGGGCAAACAAACCAGCTATCCGGCCATTGAGTCGATGCTCTTAGGGATTCGTTTGCGCGGCTGGCTCGCCGACAGCGAAAAGAAGTTTTTGGACAACCTTGCCCCGGACAGATCGATCACATTCCTCATTCTGAGAGATCGATATCTGCATCCGGAAGGAGTGGAACTTTTCCCCTATAGCCTGATTGAGACAGCCGTACAGGAAGGCGGCCAGGCGATCTTTACTCATCGCTACCAGCCCCGCTCACATGACACCAGTGACCGTTACACCATTTACACCGCCGTTATCGACCCTTACCAACCGAAGCCACTGGTTTTGGGGTTCTTCGGCCCTGACTACCAACTTGGGGTAAACGAAATCGAACACCAGTTTTCTCGAGTCGTCTCATTATTCAGGGAGACATACTATCGTCATAAAGATTTCACTCACAAGCTGGGACGACGATTGGAGTCCGAAACACCAACCATTATCGTCAACCGCTGCTCCGGGCGGGTGGTATCGCTTAATGAAGGCGCCGCTACGCTGTTTGACAATAATCCCAGGAATCTTATCGACCTTGAGTTCGGACAGTTGAAAAGTCAGTTTCTTTCAATCCTGCCGGGGCACAAACTGCAAATGACCAACATCAACGAAGGTGACCTTTACCTGACTGTCATAACCGTACTTTCTCGTCACACTTGTGGTGAAGATGAGAGCTTTGATGTCCCTGTTTATTCACTGCAGAGGATTCACGACAAGTTGAATGACATCATAAAAGCAGCCAAGAGTCTGGAAAAACTTAGCTTGGAAGCAATGCCCAGAGATGCAACAGACCTTTCGCATCAGGTTGTCGTAGCCGCCGGTGAGTTGCAGTCATATATAACTGAACTTCACCACCTGCCTACTGACCAGTGGAAATGAAATTGAACATGAAAAATATCACCAGAGAGGCATCAATCTTACATATTAACGCTGAGGGAAACGCCCGCCAGTCGCTGTCACTAGTTCTTGAAAAGGGTCGTTATCTAATAAGAGAGGCTGATTCCGTTGAAGCCGCCTTGGAAGTACTTGCGGCAAACCACATTGATGTTGTCCTCATCAACCATAGCACCAATCAGCGATTAGATATGGGGGTTATCCGAAGAATAAAGCGAAGCTTCCTTTATACGGAAGTGGTCGTTTTGTACAGATCGGATGACGGTCACTTTGCACATCAGGCAATGCAAGCGGGTGCCTTTGACTGCTTGAGCGAACCGTTTTCTCCCGAGCAACTGTTTTTCAAACTGAGCAAAGCCGTCGAATACAGCAGAATGAAACGGGAGCTAATTGCTCTCAGACGAGAAGTTGCTTTGACTTGCGGGTTTGACAACCTGGTCGGTATCTCGAAAACGATAGTCAAATTGAAAGAAACTGCCGGTAGAATCGCACCAACTGACATCCCTGTTTTAATTGCCGGCGCCTCAGGGACCGGCAAAGGATTACTTGCCCGAGTAATCCACCACCATTCAAACCGCCGGAGTAATCCTTTCGTCACCGTCGACTGTTCTAACATCGATGAGGACCTGCTTGAAATGGAGCTTTTTGGCCCTGCCGAGAGCTCTCTCATAGCTGATCAACCAACCTCACAAACGTCTTTAGAACGGGCTGATAGCGGCACTGTATTTTTGGACATGATTGATAGGATGCCGCTGTCAGTGCAATCAAAGTTGGCACATATCTGGGAAGGATTCCAGATTAAACGCAGCAACTCAATGGCTGAAAGGAAGCTTGACCTGCGCATAATTGCCGCCAGTGACAAAGACTTGGGCATCCTGGTGGCCGAAGGGAAGTTCCGTGAAGACCTTTTTCAGCGCTTAAGTGTCGTGAAACTACACGTTCCTCCCCTTACTGAGAGAGCCGAAGACATTGAAATACTAGCCTCATATTTCCTGCGAACGATTGCCGCTGAGTTCGGGGAAAGACAGTTCACGATCAGCCGGCAGGCAATAGACAAGCTTGCAGGGTATAGATGGCCGGGAAATGTTCGAGAACTTGAAAATACACTCAGAAGAGCCGTAGCTGTAACTCGTGGCAGTCACCTCGAAAGTGACGACATTACTTTCATAACCTCCGATCTTCGCCGAGAAACCGGGGACAGAATGCCGACCCTTTCTGTGCCAAGACAAAGCGACGGCCTTCTGGATGAGAACCAGCGTTCTGTTATTATGAAGGCTCTAATCGATAACAAATGGAACTTTACCCAAACCGCCCAGGAGCTCGGCATTGGCCGAACGACCCTATGGCGCAAGGTAAAGAAGTACAATTTGAAACGGGAACCTGAGTCAAAGCAGCACAGCTGCGATTAATCAGGAGGGGGACATGCTCAAATCAGATGCAACACGCGACAATGAATATTTCCAAAACGAACGCTCTGAGGAAAGTTGTCAGGCTTTCGATGAACTCATGAGCGCTCACGCTGACCTGTCCGAGATGTTTTTTAAACTGACCCGAAAATTACGTAGAAAATTCGACATTAACAAGGGAGTGCTGATTCTCAGGCAAGAACAACCCTCCAAGCTTGCCGCTGTTTCCACCTGGAAAGGGGGACTTGCCCGCGATGGTCTCACTATCAATCTTCCCGACCAGTCTTCTTTATTCGAAAAAGTGGCCGAGCAAGGGCAAGTGTACACCGAGAACTTCTGCGAAGCGTTCACAGGTAATTTCTTTGAGCGAAAGCTTTTGCTGGATGACAACTCCCGTTCCTTTGTCCTGCAGCCGTTGAAGTCGAAAGGCCACGTCGTTGGCCTTTTGGGGTACAGCTCCGAAAGACCCACCGCTTTTACCCTATTTGAGGAAGGAGTGTTAGATGAGGTTGCCGGAGAACTGGCCTCAATAATAGAGGCCAAAATACACCGACAGCAAAGCTGACCCGGCTAATTGATGGTGTGTTTCAGTCTCTTGATTCCACGCTTCGCTTGATTGTGCTCAGTATAAGTGCGCGAGAAATAATGTCCGCCGGTTTCATCAGCAACAAAATACAAGTAATCGGTTTCCTCAGGATGGAGAGCAGCCGTGATCGCCGGCAGACCGGGAGAGTTGATCGGCGTTGGCGGAATCCCCTTATGTAGATACGTATTAAACGGGGTATCCTGCCGCAGTTCCCGCCGAGACAGCGGGTGATCTAAACCCCCTAGGCCATAAATCACGGTAGGGTCGGCTTGAAGTTTCATACTCCTCTTGAGGCGGTTGAGATAGACTGACGCCACCAGGCTGTGTTCACGCTCAAGCTTGGTTTCTGCTTCAATAATGGAAGCAAGAATGACGATTTCATGACGCGATAAACCGGTCGGTATACGGTCCGGCCAGAGTCCCTCGGTTTTAGCGTAAAACTGTCGGATCATTCCCCGTACAACCTCTATCTCACTGACTCCCCAGGGGAAGACATATGTTTCGGGGAAAAGATATCCTTCCAGACAAGGCAAGTCGACAACTTGCAGAAAGCTCGAATCGTGATTGAGACCAACAATCATACTTGAGTCGAGGTCAAGTTTTCCCGCTACTATGGAAGCCACCTTCCAGATAGATGACCCCTCAGGTATGGTGATCTTGACTTTGACAAAATCAGCCCGGTACAATTTCGCCAACGCGGAACGGCATGAGTTACGACCGGTGAAATCATACCGTCCGGGTGTCAATCTCTTGTCAATCCCCAAAAGGCGCGCGGGATACATCAACATAATTTTGGATTCTACCACGCCTTTAGAGAGTAGTATATCCGCCACTGAGGTAAAACTGTCCCCCGGTTTTATTATGACAGAGACAATGTGGTCGCCAAGATCGACCGTACGATTGTATGAATACCAGGCATACAAGATCGCCAGAGCCAATACTCCTGTGAGTACTATCAGTATGTTCCGGTTACTTCTGCGCATCTTATGCCTGGAAGCATATAATACTCTAAGACAAAAGGCAACCTCAGGCTTAAGGAAAAACGCCACCGAATAGTCTTTGACTCCTGTCATTAAAGCAGGATGAATGCTATTCTTTTGTCGACCCGTTGCTGTATATTTAAGACAACCGTCAACGTTGGAGAAGAAAGGCGTCCCGCTCAATGCGTATTTTCCTGCCCTTAATTTTCGCTGTTGTAGTCCTTTTTCTTTTCGGCTTGATTGAAGTAGTACTGCTGCGGTTTCTGAATCGAGTCTGGTGGAATAACCGTTACATCAGGACGGCCTCCTGGGGGCTCCCCCTGTTTGGGACGGCAATGGTACTGGCCTGGGGGCTGGGAGAATACTACACCCAGGACTGGCTAGCCTTCCCAGCTTCAGTGTTGACGGCCCTGACTTTCATCCTTGAGGTCTGCTTGATGCTTTCGCTGCCGCTATCAGGCCTGGTTCACTTTGTGCACTGGGGGGTTGATAGGTTCGTTACAATGCGCAGGTCAAAGATACCGCAGCGCCCTGATCCGAACCGGCGGATTTTTCTAAAGGCAGCAGCGGCAGGCCTGCCGGTAGTAACCCTGACCATGGGTGTCTCCGGGTTTACAAAAGCTTTCACCGGCGTTAAGGTGTTCACCAAGCCGATCCTGTTTGACAACCTCCCTCCAGACTTCAAAGGACTAAAAATCCTCCACTTATCAGATATTCACCTGAGACATTACGTGACCCTTGACGACCTGAGCGAAGTCCTTGCTGACGCAAGCCGATTTGCTCCTGACCTGGTTCTTGTCACTGGAGACATAGCTGACGATTTGCGACTTTTGCCAGATGCCCTGGCTATGATCTCCAATCTGAGTCCTCCGTTGGGCATATTCGCTTGCTTGGGAAATCATGAGTATTTTCGCGGCATTGCTGAGGTGAGGCGGATTTTTGACTGTTCTCCAATCCCTTTGTTTGTAAATACCGGAATTAAGATTGCTGTTGGGTCAAGCAGTTTACTTGTCGGAGGCATTGACGATCCCAGGTTTTTAGGCCTAATAGACATCGCCTTCTTCAAACGTACGATTAACCAAATGCTGACCCATGTGGACCGAGGCGACTTTGTTATCCTTATGAGCCATCGCCCCGAGGCGCTCGACTATGCCTCTGAAGTGAATATTGATTTGACGCTGGCCGGTCATACGCATGGCGGGCAGATTGGAGTAATGAACCATTCTGTTTTTGAGGCTGTTTGGCCTGAGCGATACCTCTGGGGACATTATCAGGTAAAGCGCAGCCACCTGTACACCACCTCAGGAATCGGCCACTGGTTCCCTTTTCGGCTGGGGTGCCCACCTGAGGCTCCAATTATTGAATTGCAACGAGGATGAGCAGGCTTCCTTGGTTTTGTCATTACTCGTGGGTGAAGTGTGACAGAGAATTTTTTTTTGTTTGTCTGTATTTTTTCCTTGCAAAAAAACTAAAAAAAAGTTTATGTTCATTAGATAGTAAAAGGAGTTTTTACTCCTGCGGGGAAGGTAGAGTTATTTGTTTGCATACAAGAGAAAAAAGGCTGATGTAACCCAATAACAACATCCATGCTAAAGGAGCACCCGATGGCAGTAGCAAGAAAGAAAACGACGGCGAAGAAGAAGCCGGCCAAGAGGGTCACGGCGAAGAGAAAGACAACTACCAGGAAGGTGGCCGCCAGGAAAAGAACGGTAGTTAAGAAAACCACAACGAGAAAGACGGTCGCCAGAAGGAAACCAGCCGTGAAGAAGGCCGCAGCCAAGAAAACCACGGCAAGAAGGAAAGCACCCAAGAGAAAGACTACCTCCAAGCGCAAACCAAATCCTGCCTTTATGCGTCCCTGGACCTTGTCCGATGAGCTGGGTGCTGTTGTTGGCATGAGGCCAATGCCGCGTACGGAAGTGACCAAGAAGCTCTGGGACTATATCAAGAAGAACAAGCTGCAGGATGCTATCAATCGCCGGATGATCAACGCTGATGAAAAGCTGAAACGGGTTTTCGGAGGCAGGTCGAAGGTCTCTATGTTTGAGATGACCAAGCTCGTTTCTAAGCACTTGAAATAGCGTCTACGATAGTCCCTTGTAAGCTCGACAGGTCGGTAATTACACCGGCCTGTTTTTTTAAATACTCCCACAGAGGATTACCCCTAATCTGGAGAAACCGATTCGCTGACGGTTCCAACATCGGGCTTCTCATCGCCCTCCCACAGGCAACAATGGCTTCAAACAATCCAATCTTTCTACAGATGGAAACGAGACTTTTATCACAACCCCCTTGAGGAGTTGACTGGTACCCGTTGCTTCATTTTCAACACCCTGGAAATAGAGATATAACTTTTATACTGTAAAAGGCAGCGCACGGGGCAAGCAGATCCGAGGATAATGCCGGTTGGCACTTGACAGAGATGACTTTTTTACGTGTGCAAGCATTGGATTATCCTGCGTTTTTGTTATATTTAGAGCATCGTGAAATTGCTCACAGGGAAAAAGTGAACTTGGTGCTATGTCTGTCATTCGTCCTTTCCGAGGTTTAAGACCGCGGCCTCAGTACGCCAAGCAAGTTGCCTCGCCTCCCTATGACGTGTTAAGCAGTGAAGAGGCACGAGAGATGGTGAAAGGGAACCCGGCTTCATTCCTGAGAGTCAGCAAACCTGAAGTTGATTTCAAGGCTGGTACCCCGGTTTACAGCGAGCAGGTTTACCAGCGTAGCAAGCAAAACCTACAGAGGCTTATAGATGATGGTTTCATGTGCCGTGACGGCGAACTCTGTTTCTACCTCTATCGGTTGACAATGAACGAGCAGAGCCAGACAGGGTTAATGGCCTTGAGCTCCGTCGAGGAATACAACAACGGTCAGATAAAAAAACATGAGCATACTCGCCCGGAACAAGTAAACGACCGTGCCAATCACATCATGTACACTCAAGCGCAGGTCGGGCCAGTTCTCTCTATATTCCGGCACCGGCCTGAGATTGAAGCTATCTTTGAAAAGATTACCCAAGTCTCCCCGGAGTATGACTTTGAAAGCGAGGATGGTGTGAGCCACCAGATATGGGTGGTTATCGACGCCGAAAATATTGAGGCCCTTGTCCTGGCTTTTGCGGAGCTTGAATGTCTGTATATTGCTGACGGTCACCATCGTTCTGCAGCCGCCGCTGAGGTGGCACGCCGCCTGAAAGAAAAGAATCCAAGTCACACCGGCCAGGAACATTACAACTTTTTCTTAAACGTGATGTTCCCTGATGATAGACTTCGGATTCTGCCCTACTATCGGGTGGTCAGAGACTTGAACGGCATGACCGCCGTGCAACTGCTGGAAAAAGCGACCCGGAATTTCTCTGTGACACCGCGTTCAGAGCCGGTCATTCCGAATAAGAATCACCGCTTCGGTCTGTACTGTGAAAAGAAATGGTATGAACTCGAAGCCAAAGAAGAAAACCTCGACACCCGGCATCCATCCCAGTTGATCGACTCGGCGGTACTTTCCAACAATCTCTTGTTGCCGATTCTTGGCATTAAAAATCTCCGCACCGACAAGCGGATTGATTTTATTGGTGGTATTCGTGGGGTCGGAGAACTGGTCCGTTTGGTTGATTCGGGAGAGTATGCCGTTGCCTTTTCTTTGTATCCGGCTTCAGTTGAACAGTTGTTGAAGGTGGCTGATGCCGGTGAGGTGATGCCGCCGAAATCAACCTGGTTTGAGCCGAAACTCCGCAGTGGAATGGTTGTTAATCTATTTGATGAATAAACTAACACTGAGAAAGGAATATTGCCATGCTAATATTTATTTCTGACGCTTTTCACTCCAGCCTACCCGAAATCCTCTCCAAGTATGGAGAAGTAACAGATGATAAGAGTCGTCTGGCGGAAGCGGAGATAGTCCTGGTTCGCAGCAAGACTAAGGTTACAAAGGAATACATCGACCGCGCCCCGAAACTGAAAATGGTCCTCCGGGGCGGCGTGGGGCTGGACAACATCGATCAAGCGTATGCTAAAGAGAAAGGCATTATCGTCAGCAACACCGCAGAGGCCTCCACTACAGCAGTGACAGAGTTGACCTTTGCATTAATGTTGGCTCTGGCTAACGAGATACCCAGAGCCGACCAGTCGATGCGCGAGGGGAAATGGCTCAAGAAAGAGTTGAAACGGGTAGAACTGTATGGCAAAACGCTCGGTATCCTCGGCCTGGGGCGTATCGGCCTTGCTATGGCATGTCGGGCGCGGGCTTTCCAAATGCGGGTGCTTGGTTGGCATCCTGATGTCAATTTCACTGATTTCGCCGAGATTCGTCCGACAATGAAAGAAGTCCTCAACGAATCGGACTTCGTTTCCCTGCACATGCCCCTTTTGGATGATACACGAGGAATCATAAACAAAAAGACTCTAGCTGAGTTCAAGGACGGGGCTTATCTCATCAACAGCGGACGTGGAGAACTCTGTGTTGAGGAAGATATTGTCGAGGCGCTTAAAAGTGGTAGACTGTCTGGTTTTGCCACCGATGTCTGGTACTCTGACCCACCGGTGAACTCACCGCTTTTTGACGCACCCAACACTATCTTCACTCCACACGTAGGAGCAGCAACGAAGGAGAACATGCTCAGGATTGGAGTAGTGATAGAGCATATTATTGGAGAATATGTCGCAACGAAGAAATAGATATGTAACGTAAAGGCGATACAATGATTCACAGAGTTTATAATTTCAATCCTGGCCCGGCGACTCTCCCACTGGAGGTCTTGCAGCAAGCACAACAGGAGCTGCTTGATTATCGGGGTACCGGAATGTCGGTCATGGAAATTTCCCACCGTTCACCGGAATACGAGGAGATCAACAACAGTGCTGTCACTCTGATGCGTGAAATCCTCGGTTTAGACAACAACTTCAAGGTCCTCTTTCTCGGCGGCGGCGCCTCCACTCAGTTTGCACTGATTCCTATGAATTTCCTTCCTTCGGGGAAGACGTCAGCCTATATTGACACCGGCGCCTGGTCGAATAAGGCTATCAAAGAAGCCCAAAAGATCGGCAAGGTGCACATTTCCTTCTCATCCAAGGACCAAAACTACACACGGGTCCCAAAGCCTTCCGAGATAGATCTTCCGTCTGACGCTGTCTACATTCATCTCACTTCCAACAACACCATCTTTGGCACCCAGCTTCATGAGTTTCCTGACACAGGCAACATCCCGCTGATTGCTGACATGTCGTCCGACATCGCTTCCCGTCGCCTTGATTTCAACAGGTTCTCCCTGATTTACGCCGGTGTGCAGAAGAACCTCGGCCCAGCAGGAGTCACGATAGTAATAATTCGCGATGACCTCCTGGCCATAGCCGCCGATGACTTGCCGACCATGTTCAGCTATAAGACCCACGCCGCGAAGAGTTCGCTGTTCAACACTCCGCCGGTCTTCGCCGTCTACATAGTCAAACTGGTGCTGGAGTGGATCAAGAAACAGGGTGGCCTTGAAGCAGTTGAAAAGATCAACTTTGCCAAGAAAGAGCGCATTTACCAAGTGATGGATACCAATGCAGACTTTTTCCGAGGGACGGTGGAGCCCGACAGTCGCAGTTGGATGAATGCCACTATGCGCCTGCCTTCAGAGGAGCTGGAGAAGAAGTTTGTTACCGAGGCTAAAGCGGCTGGGTTTATCGGTCTCAAAGGACATCGTAGTGTCGGCGGGATCAGGGTGTCGATGTACAACGGCGTGACGCTTGAAGGCGTTGAAAAGCTGGCCATGTTCATGGAAAGATTCAAGAAAGCTAATTAAAACAGGTGGGGCTACCCATTTGAAGCACAGGTGACACGATGGAGAAACTTTTCAGGCAGCTTCTAATAAGCGTCGGCGAAGATGTCAATCGGCAAGGTCTGCGGGACACTCCCAAGAGAGCCGCCGAGGCTTTCCGCTATCTGACCCGAGGGTATTCGCAGGATGCGGAAGAGATTGTCAAGGACAGTGTCTTTGAATCCGAAGCTAAAGAAATGATACTGGTCAAAGATATCGCCCTGTACTCCCTTTGTGAACATCATCTGCTGCCCTTCTTAGGGAAATGCCATGTCGCCTACATTCCAAATGGAAAAGTAATCGGCCTGTCAAAAGTGGCTCGTCTGGTCGACCTGTTTGCTCGAAGGCTGCAAATTCAGGAAAATTTGACAAAACAGATTGGCGAAGCGATTTTAAAATATACTGATGCTGCAGGTGTAGGTGTTGTTATCGAGGCCCAGCATCTGTGCATGACGATGCGGGGCGTGGAAAAGCAGGACTCGGTGATGACTACTTCCTACTTGTTAGGTGAATTCTATAACAACCCCTCCACGCGCGCTGAGTTTTTGAGCTTAGTTAAATAATCTACGACCGCTCTAGTCGGCTTGCCGCCCGCCCCCTCAGCGCGGTTCGAAGTTGATATATTTTATTTTTTTTATATATTGTTTTAAACAACAAGTATACTTCCAGCGTCTACATAATGACCCCGCGCACATGGGGTCAATTTGAATGTGATTGCAATGAGATACAGCAGTAACACACTAATAGCCTAACTTATGGGAGGTAAGGATGAAGAAACTTTCCATCATTTTACTGGTGTTCGTAGCCATGATTGGCATGACGGCACACGAAGGGTATGCCCGAGGAAAGAACGCCCGGGCGGACAATCCGACCAAAGAGATGTTTCACCCACTGCTAGCTAGCGGCAGCAGCGATTCAATAGTCGCTCCGGTCATCAACTGGCCGACGTTTTATGGGGTACAACAGACAGGAGAAATCGATGCCTCTTTCAACTGCTACGGCCAGATAGGAAATGGTTTTTACTCCGGGCCGCTCATCCCTGACTGGCCCCAAGCTTCCTTCACGACACCGCCTGGTAGCGGGATCGAATGTCTCTATGCCGGTGCTATCTGGGTCGGCGCGGTGGTCGGCCAAGACACTCTGGTTTCCATTGGTGCCGACGGCTGGCAGTTGGTTCAGGAGATGTTTCCACCAGAGCACCCGTATCGCGGTTCAGTGACAAAATTTGACTATCCCACCGATTTCTCGATGCGCGCTGAGTTCGCCGATACAATCACTGAAGGTGTTCCTCTGGACTACTTTGGAAGGCCGCATGTCCCTCTCAACATCCGCCTTGCCAACCGCAGCCATGTCTGGCGCACTGACCCGTACAACTGGACAGTGGTATATGATATGATTATTACAAATATGGGGGACATGCCTATCGATCAGGGGTATGTCGGCTTCTATTTTGATGGTGACGTCTGTTATGACTGTAGCGGGACAATGGGCTTTACTGATGACGTCACAGGGACAATAACGACCAGCGATAGCGAGATGATAGCATATATCATTGACAACGATGGGGACTTATCATTGATGCCGCCGGACCAACAGACCCCCAGAGCTTTCGCCTTCAAGTTTCTTGAGACTTCTTTCCCGCCCGCTCATAACAGCTTCAACTGGTGGATCAGTAACGGATACTCGCCCTATGATTTTGGCCCCCGTGAAAGGCCTTATACGGGGGTATGGAAAGAGCCATTCCGCGATTTTGGAACCGGCGGTCTGGGGACGCCTGAAGGTGATGTCAATAAGTACTACATCATGAGAAACCAAGAAATTGACTACGACCAGGTGTATACAGCTGTTATCCCCCCTAACGATGCCTTATGGCTATATCCTGACCCGGCCCTTTCCGCCGACTTCGCCGACGGCTTCGACACTAGGTTTTTAATGTCGGTTGGGCCGTTTACTCTGCTTCCTGATTCAAGTATACGCATCCTGTTTGCTACTTTCACTGGAGACTCGGTGCATACCGATCCCAATAACATAGATAACTTACCCTATAATCCTGATCAGTATCTGGCCAACTTGAATTTAGCAGAAGTCCTGGAAAACGCCGCCTGGTCAGACAGCCTCTCACATATTCTCTTGGACCCTGAGCTTCCGGTCACAGGTTTGCAGGTCGAATACAAGGATGACGATTCGGTGGTCGTGCGTTGGGATCCGTGGGTTTTCGACGATGTCGAAGGATACGAAGTGTATCTCTGGGAAGTGCCACCCGATTCCCTTCCCTATCCCGGCGTGATGCCGCCCTGGCTGGAGCCGGATCAACTCAACTTGATCGCCAGCCTTGGCCGGAGCCATCAGTATACACTCGACGCTCTTGATCCCAGTACATTTTATCTCGTAAATGTCGCCCACCGGACGACCGCCAAGTCCATTGGTGATCCAGGCGAACCGCTGGCGATATGGCTTGGTGACCGAGGCACGTCTCCTGGGATCGAAAAGGAGTATGTTTACCTACAGGAAGGTGGCCCGGCAGTGTTGACCTGGACGGCGCCGGAGAAAGGCACTATTGATCACTACAATATCTACCGGTTCGCGAACGCAGACTCGGCTGCTGCGAAATATCACGCTTTCTATGACGAAGGCTATCATGCCCAGTTCATTACTCCCAAAGATACGTTTCTTGTCGACAGCCAGTATTACTACTACTACGCTATGGATGTCCACGCTCAGGTAAACGGTAACGCTACCAGCTTTACAGATTTTGGTGTCGACGAGGGCATGATCTATATCATCACCGCGATTGACGAATATGGTTTCGAGTCCGAATTCTCAACCGGCATTACCGCCTTGGTGGTTGAGACGCGAACAAAGGACATCCTGGTAATCACCAATTCCGGACATCCGGAAGGATTTCTGGTCTATGATAGTGTAACAGCCTTCTATGACAGCGTCCTCTCCGGTTATTCTTACGATATGTACAATTATCAAGATTCCGCCAGCCTTATGTACTGTCCTTCGGGTGATTGCGTGGACTGGCACGAATTTATGCGCTACCGGCTGCTGATTGTAGATGACGGGATTGTCGAACGGAAAGCAACCTATGACGAGTACGAAGATGACACCAAAGGCTTTACCAAGTACCTACTTTCCGGGGGCAAGCTGGCCTACTTCGGTTCTTTGAGTGGCTTGCAAAGTTACCCGTCGGTCCCTGATGGTCGTTACTACCCTGCCTCACACAGCTTTATCCAGCGGTTCTTTGGGATTGATTCGATATTCTTTGTTGATTGGTCCTATTTTCTTGCCAACGGGTTACCTTTAGTAGACACCTTTTTTGCTTTTCACAAAGCTGAAGCGGTAGGATCAATGCCGGATGTGAGCTACGATACCACCAGGTATCCTTTCGCTCCCCTATTGCAAAGTTTCTGGCCCACCAATACGCCGCCATCAGTATCAACCTTCATACTCAACGACAGCGGCGAGACGACCCACATATTCAAAGCCCTTCCCGGTGTGAATTCCATGAATGAAGATGAACCTATCGGAGTAAGAACGAGCGCTGAAGGAACCGAAACCTACTTGTTTGGCTTCCACCTCTGGTATACGACGTACGACGAAGGCCGATCTTTGATTGAATCAATCTTCTTCCCACCACCAAAGCTAATCATTGTCCCCGACACCATGTTTGCCTTTTATTCCTATGCCATCGATACCTTGCTGGGGACGATATATCTCGGCGACTTCAGCGGCGAACGCACACCAAGCGATATCGTTCCTTCGACCCTGCGCATTAATGAGACCGTTGTCCCAACATCCTGGACGATTCTGCTCTCCTATCCAGGATTCACCGGCGAGGTTATGGAGATAGTATTTCCTATTGGCGACTTTCTTGAGACCTATGGGGCTTTCTACGGCACATCCCTGAAGTCCTTTACGGTTTCGGGTGAGTTCGATGACAATGCCCCGTTTACAGCTTACGGCACTGTGACCCTGATTGGCCACACTGTCGGCGATCTTAATCTCGATGGACTAGTAAACATAGCCGATTTGACCTATCTCGTAGCCTATCAGTTTGTCGGTGGTCCTCCTCCACTTATCGAGGAAACGGCTGATGTTAACGGCGACTGCTTAGTGAACGTAGCCGATGTGTCCTATCTGGTGAATTACCTGTACCGCGGAGGGCCAGCACCGGTATACTGCCCACAGTAAGCAGAATACATTTCCCGGCAGTCCGGGTATAGTACCTGAGGCCATCCTTGCTTCGGCAGGGATGGCCGTACTTTTTGCAGGCTTTCTGGATTATTTTCTAATCCACCAGGGCCGGCATTTGTTTTGTAATTTCCTTTGAAATTCTTAACTTGGAGATGTGAGTGGTAAGGGTTTTATGAAACGAATTGCTGGGCATCACGCCTGGCTGGTACCTCTTTTCATATTCCTCGCCGCTTTTGCCGTCCGCTTAACGTATCTCAATCAGATCAAGTCAATCCCAACCTTTAACTACCCCGTAATGGATGAGAAATATCATGTCCAGCTAGCACAAAAGATCAACTCCAACGAGGGCTTGAGCAAGGAACCGTTTTACCGTGCCCCCCTTTATCCATACGTCCTGGCCACTTTCTATAAATTGACGAAGAGCTCCTTGTACTGGCCTCGTTTCATTCAGGTCTTACTTAGCTCATTCTTGCCGCTTCTGATATTCGTGTTTGGGCTGAGACTTTTTAATAGAACGATTGCCTTTTGGGCGGCGGCTATAGCTGCGTTTTACCCCACCTTCCTCTACTATGATGCCTCCTTACTGATTACTTCACTGATGGTGTTGCTGACTGTCCTGTTAACATGGCAGCTGTATCGCTGCCAGAGGAGCTTAAAGCTCATTGATTTCATTATTGCTGGTGTACTTCTCGGCCTGACGGGTCTTGCCCGCCCCAATATTCTTCTGCTGGGTCCGGCTCTGTTGGTGTGGATATGGTTCGTGATCAAGCCGCTCATAGGTTTGAGAAAGGCTCTAGCGAGGTATGTATTGATTGGCCTGGCTTCCCTGGTAGTGATACTGCCGGTGACAGTGCGGAACTATGTCACGTCGGGAGATTTAGTGTTTATTGCCTGGCAGGGCGGGTTTAATTTCTTTCTGGGTAACAATAGAGATGCTACCGGCTGGTCGGCAACGGCACTAGGCATTGACCAAACCTGGGAAGGAGGCTACAGACAGGCCATTGCAATCGCCGAACACAGCGTCGGTAGGCACTTGAAACGTTCTGAAGTGTCCGATTTCTGG
>Ga0315551_10001629_pt1 | contig 16908 bp, 10 predicted proteins | sample SalMarSW160290MG_FD_203678 | JGI IMG/M metagenome (GOLD analysis project Ga0315551, IMG submission 203678) | Salt marsh sediment microbial communities from the Plum Island Ecosystem LTER, Massachusetts, United States - Salt Marsh Sediment SW1602-90 ...
CATGATCTTTTTAGCAACTGACAGAGCATTATAATCGACATGGATGCCATCCGCAATGATACTGGCATAAACATTTTCCGTTTCAAATGTTGCGCCTGGTAATCCCGGATCACGATGGTGAAACGGTGACATGGCATTAAACAAATGGGTGGTTGACTGAATACCCCATTTAAAACCTTCGACTGCCTCTCTGAATGTTGCATTACTGTGCCCGGCGGCAACTACAATACCCCTGTCCTTCAACAATCCCACAAATTCCTGATCGCAGACTTCCGGAGCCAGTGTAATCATCTTTATAACTCCACCGGCTTCTTCCAACAAATCACTGATCTCCGCTTTATCAGGATTTTTAATATAATCACTATTATGTGCTCCTCTTCTTGCCGGATTAATATAGGGACCTTCAAGATGAAGACCAAGGACGGCTGGATGAGGATTAGCCCTTATTATTTTGATAACCTGACGGTAAACATCAAAGGAATTGGTAGGGATTACTATCAAGAATCCTGTCGTACCACTTTTTACAAGCGAATCGGTGATTGCACTTAAGGCCTCAGCAGAGGGACTGTCAGAAAACAAGTACCCGCCTCCTCCGGCAATCTGCAGATCAATGAAGCCCGGAGCAATAAAGTTATTGTTACAATCAATTGTTTCAGCCCCTAAGGGTATTGATCCGGAATCAATAAGGGCTTTTATTCTGTTGTTTTCAACAAGAACAGCTTTCCCGGTTATTTCTTCCGTACCTGTAAAAACAGTTGCATTGGTTAAAGCTGTCAGCATATTTTCCGGCAGGAGTTTAAATTAATTCTGTAAAGAGATCATCTGTTCTGATACATTCCACCCTGAGACTTTCAATACCGGAGCTGATCCGGACAGTTTGCTTTCGGGGCAACTTACTGATAATGTAACATTTTCCGCTGGTGCCAGGGTCTGATAATTTCCTGACCAGAAACACGGCAGTATCTCCTCCCCTTCCGCCATCAACTGTGGTCTTATAAAGAATGCCAGTTTGTTCGTGTTATTAGCAATCCCGATTGTCCACATTTCTTCATTTTTCCCTTTTTCATGCTTAAGCACCTTGACCTCAACCTGTGTTTCCGGCATAGTATTCATCGCCTTGTAATCCTTGCCGGACGACAACCAGTAAGTATTTCGTGAAACAACCTTTCCGGATGCATCTTTAAGATTCAGAACCACAATTGTGACTTCCTTCATTTTTTCAAGGACAGATGCCAATGAGATAGTTTCTTTTACCTCGGATAGTGACAGACTGAGGTTTGCAGATTCACTGAAAATCAGTCTGGAATCCAGACCGAACAGGTCAATCTGAAAGGTCAGATTGGTAGCAGGTTTGTATTTTCTGTTTATTACAACAACCTTATAGTTGCTTTGATTTAACTGAATATGTAGAGGCTCACACGCATTCTGCATGAAATAATAGCCTGCATTGGGCTGGAGGAACCAGTCATATACCTGCCAGACCACACTGGGAAAAGCTGCATTCAGTTTCCACAACATAACTCCTCCGATGTCATTCAGTTTATGGCCGGCAGCTTCAAAAATCCCCTGATAACCCATAGCGTTCATCAACTGCATTTTATCACAAAATTTCTCCATGCTTTCTGCTTCTCCGAATCTGTTCACCATCTCCCTGTAATAAAGATCCCACCGGCCATTACCTGTAGCGGCATCATGATACCCCCACGAGTGGTTCAAGGGAAATGGTAAAGTTTTGTCCCAGACCAGGTTAGGGATAATTTTCGGCAGTATGTTATACGGGGGCTGTGAAGGAATGCCTGTTTCATCCTTAAATACCCAGTCTCTTCCTGCAACAGCTCTCCTGTAATAATCTTTAGGATCTCTCCAAGTGTACGGCCCTCCACTGTAAACACCTGTCGGGAGGTTATCGGGCCATGAGCCCGGCCATCCTTCAGGAAGTTGTGCAAATCCCGATGAACTTGGGATAAATGGTCTTGTGCCATCAAGAGAAATAATACTGCTCCTCATAAAATCATAGAGCTCTCTCCGGGCATGCCCTTCATTTCCACCGGTCCATACCAGTAGGCTCGGATGATTCCTGATACGACATATAGTACTTACCACATTCTTCTTAAAAACTTCACCCTCAAGCGGCCAGTCGGGAGAGCCTTTAAACTCGCCCTGTGTATCGCCTGTTATCCAGAAATCGGACCATATCATCAATCCATACCTGTCGGCCGCATCAAAAAATTCATCACATGGTGTTACACCCCCGCCCCAAATCCGCACAAGATTAATGTTAGCGTTCCTGCACAGATGCATTTCATAATCGTAACGGATTGAATCTCTGTTAAGCATCATATCTGGAACCCATGCACCTCCAACCAGTTGTATGCGTCTGCCATTAATATAAAAATCGCGCCGCCATGTTCCGTTAACCTCAACGGCTTTTGTGGATACTGTTCTGATACCGAAAACAAAGGATGTATCGTCCGACAGACCTGATCTGCCTGTATATTGCATACGGATACGGTAGAGATCCGGATTGCCATGCCCATTGGGCCACCAGAGATTTGGTCTGTCAATAACCAGTTCCCTGGTATTATCAGCATTCAATTCTATGACCGACGATGCATCTTTATCAATTTTAACTCTCTTTGAAAATTGTATGTATTTACCACGGAAGTTTTCCGGTGAGATATTTATTGCAAGGGTGCCGGATTGATCAGTTCCGCTGTTATTAAACAGAGAGAGAGTTAAAGAGATTTCTGCCAGACTTGTATCGGGCAGGTTGGGGAGATCAGTTACAATTTTCGGCGATCCGATTGTTACACCACCGGAAGTGCGTAAATAAACAGGCAGCCAGATTCCCATATTACGATCCCTTACCGGTGGCATCCAGTCCCAGCCGACAGAGCATAACATAGTTACATTTTTGCCAATATCACCTGTTGATCCTCCGTTGGGATAAAAATCACCCAGTGCCTTTAATTGTTCGGCAGATGGCAATCCCGGATAATCAAGCGGATAAATTTTAACAGCAAGCACATTCTCATCGCCGGTTCTAATCTGCCGGCTGACATCAAGACTGTATTCGGCAAACATGCCCGCCATATGAGTTGAATCGGTTATCTGCTGTCCGTTAAGCCACACGGCTGCCCTATAGTTTATTCCTTTAAATATTAACTGGAAATGACGTCCCTGATCAGCCAACGGAACGTGGAAGGTTGTACGGTACCAGTAAGGTTTAGTCCAGGGATTGGGTTCACCAGGCAGGTGGCTGAATCGCTCCAGATTATATTTTTTGTTAAACTCGTCGGAAGCATCGGGTATCAGCATGTTGTTCAATCCTGCATAAGGATCAGGATAGATGACGTTTGCAACGAGTCCTGTAAGAACGGTTGACGGAACTTCCACAGGAAACCAGTAAACATCTGATCGGTATCCCAAAGTGGATATCTCTTCCCCGGGATTATCAATCAATACTGAGGATTGCAGTTCAAAGTTGCTCAGTTTAACCTGTTTGACTGAACCGGGCTGACCTGAAATTTTAAATAATGAACTTAAACCAAGTATCAGCAGGATGGATAAATAATTTTGCATGGTTAGCAGATTTCAAACTGGTAAGATAAAAAAATTATAAACATGTCTGCAGTTTTAGAATAAATCAGGTTGTTATTGGTCATTGGTTATTGGTTTCAATTACCGGGCACCCAGCAACCAGCACCAATTATTTTTTCGTTCCGATTTGAATATTCTGATTATATTGTAATTTTAACCGTGTCAAATTTAACGGATCAGATCATACAGGGAAAAGTGTTATAATTACTGAATAATCGACAAACTATAATCTTTTAAATATACTCTGACATCATTATGAATTCAGAAACCGGTAAAAAACGATTTGGTACAGCTCCTGTATTCTTCACAGCGATTTCGACCATACTGGGAGCAATTCTGTTCTTGCGTTTTGGATTTGCTGTAGGAACACTCGGTTTCTGGGGTGTTCTGTTGATCATTTTGCTGGGACACTCTCTTACAATACCAACAGCATTTGCACTGTCTGAATTGGCCACGAATAAGCGTGTGGAAGGCGGAGGTGAATATTTCATCATTTCCCGTTCGTTCGGACTGAATATAGGTGCTACAATAGGGATAGCCCTGTACCTGTCCCAGGCAATCAGTGTGGCATTTTATGTAATTGCCTTTACTGAAGCATTTGAGTTTCTTTTTAATTTCCTTTCAAACTCTCTGAATATCAATCTTCCGCGGCAGGTAATAAGTCTTCCTGTAATGACCGGACTGGCTTTTATAATTCTCCGTAAAGGTGCAAACCTGGGAGTGAAGGCACTATATCTGGTAGTAGGAATTCTCTTTATATCATTAGTTCTGTTTTTTCTAGGAACAACTGAATATGGTGCTACAACAGGTACCAAGATTCCGGCAGGTGACCTGAGAAACCTGAATGTTTTTTTCATGGTATTTGCAATTGTATTCCCTGCTTTCACAGGTATGACTGCAGGAGTGGGCCTGTCCGGTGATCTCAAAAATCCTGCAAAATCAATACCTCTTGGTACAACAGTAGCAACTGTAGCCGGAATGTTTATCTATTTAGCTGTCATTTATAAACTGTCGATTTCGGCCAGCGTGGAAGACATGTTAAATACTCAGTTGATTATGGGCAAAATCGCTATCGGTGGTATAGTTATCATACCACTCGGTCTGGCAGCCTCAACAATATCCTCAGCTCTGGGTTCGGTTATGGTCGCACCAAGAACATTACAAGCCCTGGCCCTTGATTCTTCATTTCCATCAAAAAGAATAAACAGATGGTTATCGGCCGGAAGAAAATCAGATAGTGAACCGGTAAATGCTTCACTCATAACAATAATTATTGCTTTTGTGTTTGTTGCGCTGGGAAGTGTAAATGCCGTGGCTAAAATAATAACCATGTTCTTTCTTGTAACTTACGGTTCACTCTGTCTTATCTCCTTTTTAAATCATTTTGGATCTTCACCATCATACAGGCCATCATTCAAATCGCGCTGGTACCTTTCACTTGCTGGTTTTCTCATTGCATTATGGGTGATGTTCAGGATTAATGCACCTTATGCTCTTGCTTCTATAATCATCATGATTATTCTTTACTCTTATATTAATGTTTACCATCGCCATCGTCACGGCCTTGAGTCCCTTTTTGCCAATGCCCTTTTTCAGATCAACCGTAACCTTCAGGTTTACCTGCAGAAATCAGAAAGTAAGAAAAAGCTGAAAGAATGGAAACCAAGCGCTATTTGTATTTCAAAATATTCTTTTGTTCGTTCAAGAGCATTCCAGTTGTTAAACTGGATATCTTACAAATATGGCTTTTCTACATATCTGCACAGAATTGATGGCTATTATTCCAAGGCAACCAACAAGCAGGCTGCGGAAGAGCTTTCAAGACTAATAGAGATCTACGATACCGCTCATAATCATGTATTTGTGGATACGATAATCTCCCCTTCATATACTTCTGCAATTGTTCAGGCAATACAGGTACCGGGTATTTCCGGTATGGAAAACAACATGGTGATTTTCGAATATGACAAGGAAGACCCTGAAAATCTTGAGGAAATCATAGAAAACATCCGGCTAATAAAAGCAGGTAACTTTGATATCTGTCTCCTGGCCACCAGCAGAAAGGATATAGTATTCAAGAATGGGATTCATGTATGGATAAACTTCCAGGAGCCGGAAAATTCCAGTCTGCTGATCCTTCTCAGTTTCATCATTTCAGGCCATTCCGACTGGAAAAAATCAAATATCAAAATATTTGAGACCTGCAAACCGGAGCAATATGAGGAAACAAGAAGTGAGCTTTCAGAACTTGTCAGATCAGGCAGATTGCCAATAACTGAGAAGAATATCGAAATAATCCTTGAAAACTCCGGAATGACATCAAAAAACCTGATCAACGAAAAATCAAATTCTGCTGCACTAACCATGATCGGCTTCAGACCAGAAGTGTTGAAACATGACGGGGAAATCATCCTTAACGGATACGATAATATTGGATCAGTATTATTTGTGAACTCTTCAAACCAGAAAGAAATTATCTGATAAAACGGGGAGTATTTGAAGCAGATTCATTCTTAATTCATTAACCAGTATTCTAAATATATCTATTTGAGATACTTTCTAATATTATAAAGTTTATTCAAAGCTTCCAGCGGTGTCAGGTTATCTATATCCAGATCAAGTATTTCGTCGCGGATCTGTTTTAAGACAGGATCATCGAGCTGGAATATACTAAGTTGCAATCCCTCACGGTGATTGGCGATATCGGCAATAGGTTTGGAAAGCTCGTGATTTTCGTGGTTCTGTTCCAGTTCACTGAGAATCTCATCTGCACGATTTACAATACTTCTGGGCATTCCTGCCATCTTTGCCACATGTATTCCAAAACTATGCTCACTGCCACCTCTTTTAATCTTTCGCAGGAAAATTATTTTGTTATTAAGCTCTTTTATAGAGACATTATAGTTTTTTACCCTTTTAAATGAGTTTTCCATCTCATTAAGTTCATGATAATGAGTTGCAAACAAAGTTTTTGCCCTCATCTTGTTTTCGTGCAGATACTCAACCATTGCCCATGCAATTGAAATTCCATCGTAAGTGCTTGTACCCCTGCCTATCTCGTCCAACAGCACAAGGCTGCGGTCAGAAAGATTATTCAGTATGCTGGCTGTTTCGTTCATCTCAACCATAAAAGTCGATTCACCAAGACTGATATTATCTGAGGCACCCACTCTTGTAAATATTTTATCAACTATTCCTATAGCAGCCTCTGTTGCAGGAACAAAACAGCCAATCTGTGCCATGATTATGATGAGGGCTGTCTGGCGCAATAAAGCCGATTTCCCCGACATATTTGGTCCTGTAAGGATAATAATCTGCTGATCCTCTGTATCCAGAATCAGGTCATTGGGGATGTACGATTCGCTGAGAGGAAGTTGTTTTTCAATAACCGGGTGACGGCCCTCGGCGATTTCCAGTTTTTTTGTATCGTTAAGGACCGGCCTTACATAATTACTCTCAGAAGAGATTACAGCAAACGACTGAAAGCAATCGAGGTTTGCTATGAGTGAGGAGTTTAACTGAACAGGTGAGATATATGCAAGAGCTGCAAATACCAAATCATTAAAAAGTTTTGTTTCAATCTGATTGATCTTTTCCTCTGCCCCCAGTATCTTGTTTTCATATTCCTTCAGTTCTTCGGTAATATATCTTTCAGCGCTGACAAGTGTCTGTTTCCTTATCCAGTCATGTGGCACTTTGTCCTTATGGGTATTTCTGACTTCGATATAATAACCGAACACATTGTTAAAACTTATCTTTAGAGATGTTATCCCTGTTCTTTCACTTTCCCTGTTCTGAAGTTCTGTAAGAAAGTCCTTGCCGCTGTAAAGTATCCTTCTGAGATCATCCAGTTCATCAGATACGTTTTGTGCAATTATGTTTCCACGGTTTATGTGTACCGGAGGATCATTATTCAGCTCTCGGTCAATTTTATCTGCCAGAGGTTTACATGGATCCAATTGTACGGCCAGTTTGGCAAGTGGCGCACAACCACTTTCGTCGCAAAGCTTCTGAAGAGGTTCAATTGCTTTAAGTGCCCGCTTCAACTGGACCATTTCCCGTGGACTGATCCTGTTAACAGCAACTTTTGACACGAGCCGCTCCAGGTCGCCGATCTGATTTATCAGATCAGCGATCTCCTCCCTGAAAGAAGCATTACAAACAAGATGCTGCACAATATCAAGCCTCTCATTTAAAGGCTGTATTTCTTTTAAAGGAAAAGAGATCCACCTTTTAAGTAATCTGCTCCCCATCGGCGAGATAGTGCGATCCATCACATCAATAAGGGTTTTGGCTCCTTCGTAAGGAGAATGGAATAGCTCCAGATTTCTTACAGTGAACTTGTCGAGCCAGACATACCTGTCCTCCTCAATCCGTGAAAGGTATGTGATATGTCCAAGCTGATCATGCTGAGTTATATCGAGATAATAAAGAATCGCTCCTGCAGCAATAATCCCGTAAGAAAGGTTATGAACTCCGAATCCTTTTAATGAACTGGTCTCGAATTGCTTTAATAGCCTGTCGGTAGCCGCCTCCGGTGTAAAGATCCAGTCATCAAGTTTAAAAGTGTAAAATTTTGATCCGAAACTTTCTAGGAAAAGGTCTCTTTTACGCTTCTCAAACAGAACCTCTTTGGGCTGAAAATTATTCAGCATCTGATCAACATATTCCAGGGTACCTTCCGATACGAGAAACTCACCCGTGGAAATATCCAGAAATGCTACTCCCGATATTTTTTTATCAACATGAACAGCAGCCAGAAAATTATTTTCTTTATGAATAAGAACATTTTCATTAAGAGAAACACCGGGTGTAACAAGTTCAGTAATTCCTCTTTTAACAATTTTCTTTGCAAGTTTAGGGTCTTCCAACTGATCGCAGATTGCCACCCTCTGCCCTGCCCTTACCAACCGGGGAAGATAAGTATCAAGAGCATGATACGGAAATCCTGCAAGCTCAACAAAAGATGCGGATCCGTTAGCCCTTCGTGTAAGTGTGATCCCAAGTATTCCTGAGGCTTTGATTGCATCTTCACCAAATGTCTCATAGAAATCACCAACTCTGAAAAGCAGTATAGCATCAGGATGTTTCGCTTTGACACTATAATACTGCTTCATCAGCGGAGTTTCAGCATACTTTTGATTTTCTGACATTTGGAGTTAATGTTTTATCTTTTCTTATCGTTGAAACAAATAGGTATCAACAAAGATACACTGACGTTAATATTAATGAAAGCATTTTGAATTTTAATTATCATCAGGTATTGATTTAGGTATACCTCTGTGTGACTCCGTGTATTCTCCGTGGCCCTCTGTGTAACTTCTTTTGCTTCAAAGAGTTACACTTCCCCTGCCTGCCGGCAGTAGGGAAAGTCACAGAGAACACAGAGAATTATACTCCTTCAAACCAGGAAATTGTTATCTTGGTAATAACAATTACTTAAATGATTATGAAGAAAATTCTTATTCTTGGTGCAGGGCTTGTAGTAAAACCAATGGTTGAGTATTTACTTGAAAACAATTTCAGAGTAATGATTGCCACATCGACAAGATCAAAAGCTGACAGGATGATTAAAGGCCATCCCCTCGGATCTTCCCTGCAATGGTCAATGGCTGACACTGAAACCCTGTTCAGACTTATCAATGATCATGATATAACAGTTTCTCTGTTACCTTACAAGTACCATACTGACGTTGCAAAAATTTGTATCAGGCTTAGCAAACCACTGGTAACAACATCTTACGTACAGCCTGAGATGCAGGCTCTTGATGAATCGGCAAAAAGTTCTGGAGTAATTGTTCTTAATGAGATAGGACTTGATCCGGGAATTGACCACATGAGTGCGATGAGAATAATAGATCATATCCATAGAAAAGGTGGAAAAGTAGAGGAGTTTTATTCCCTCTGCGGAGCATTACCTGCCCCGGAAGCTGCAAATAATCCTCTCAGGTACAAGTTCTCTTGGAGTCCTAAAGGTGTTATTCTGGCAAGCCTAAATAGTGCCCTCTATCTGAAGAAAGGTAAAAAAGTGGAAATTGAACCAGTGAATCTTTTTAAGGACCGGTTCGATTACTTATTCCCGGGTGTCGGCAACCTGGAGGTCTATCCAAACAGGGATTCAATAAGTTATGTTGAAATATACGGTATACCAGAAACAAGAACTATGTACAGGGGTACATTCAGATTCAAAGGATGGTGCGAAACACTGGATGTAATGAAGAGTCTTAATATGCTGGATGATAGTAGCGTGGATTATACCGGTAAAACTTTGGCCGGATTTATTGCTGAAAGGGCCGGAATAGAAAAAAACAACCTCAGGGAAAAGATTGCTGTTAAACTTGGTGTTCCGGTTGACTCTTCTGCAATACAATCATTGGAATGGCTTGGATTTTTCAGTGAAGAAAAACTTGATTATACCAGTACTACACCGTTTGAGATAACATCGGGAAAAATGATAGAAAAGATGTTGTTGGCTGATAATGAGCGTGATATGGTTCTGTTGCAACATATTTTTCTTGCTTCTTACCCCGGTTCCGGAAAAGAAGTGATTAAATCGGGGATGGTTGATTACGGCACTCCCTCAACTAACACTTCCATAGCACGCACAGTTGCTCTGCCCGCAGCTATTGCTGTAAAGATGATTGCTAAAAAAAGAATAACACTCAAAGGTATTTACAGGCCTGTGGTTCCTGAAATTTATAATCCGGTTCTTGATGAATTAAGAAATCTGGGGATTGAAATGAAAGAAGAGTATGGTCTCCCTGAAAGTCAAATTATCTTTTAAGTTTCACCCCCCAGCCCCCCTAAAGGGGGGTAATTCACTGCCCTTATTTAAGTCCCCGTCAATGCTGTCACGGATTTGCAATCAGTTCTCTCCTCTCAGCCTTCTGACCCGCGTACTGATTGACTCCATATGTTCCTCATCGGAAAGGTCAGGATCTTTCATCTCGAGAAACAATTTGCAAGGTAACTCCTCGCAGCTACCACAGTGATTATAATTCTTAACGTTTACCGCACAATTGTAAAGCGGACAAACTTTATCGGGTATCATCTCCTGTGCCCAGAAAGTGGAACCTTTAACTTCAACACACCCGTTGCAGCTTTTGCCAAGGAATTCACAATCATTACAGATTAACCCGCAAACAGATAATATCATGGTAATAAATTTTGTTGCAATTTATAAAAATTAGTAACATTTATAAAAAAGGCGTAATGGACCAACGGTCCAACGACACAAAGGCTAAGGGAAAGAAGCAGAGGGCGGAGGGCAAGTCAAAACTGACATTATCCCAATAATCGTATATTTACCTCAATATTAAAAAATAATTATGAACCTTTATCTCAAAGGCTTTCTTTACCGGATATTGATCGATCCTCTGCTTGCAGGTGTGCAGGCCTCTATCGTGGAAAAAACCGGGCAGGCAACCAGAGTAATTGATGTTGCCTGTGGAACCGGTAGACTAGCATTAGCACTTGCAGCAAAAGCCGGACACGTAACAGGTATCGATCTTGATGATAAACTTATCAGTTACGCATCCGGGAGGGCAAATAAAAAAGGGATAAAAAATATACTTTTCGAGGTAAAGGATGCCACTGACCTTTCATGTTATCGCGACCGGGAATTCGATATTGCATTAACGTCGATGGCTGTACATCAGTTCGATGAACTAGTGGCAGTGAAAATCCTCCGGGAAATGAAACGCATAGCCCCGAAGGTGATAATTGCAGATTATAATTCCCCGATGCCAGCCGGATTTTCACGGTCACTGGCATACGGCATCGAACGCATAGCCTCAGGAGATCACCACCGGAATTTTATTAACTATATAGCAAAAGGAGGGATCAGATATTTCACCAACGCTGCCGGACTGTCAATTAAATCCTCAACAGTCAGAGGTAACGGAGTGTTTATTACAGTATTTTGAAACCTTCAAAAACACCAATACCAAACAATGCAAAATCATACTTCACAGGATCGGCTGGATCAAATTCCCTGAGAACGGCAGTCAATTCCTCAACAGCTTTCCAGTCGTTTATTTTTCTTCTCAGCAGTCCCAGCTTCCTTGCCGTATTACCCGAGTGAATATCGAGCGGGATGTACAGCATTGCCGGATCAATTCTCTTCCATATGCCAAAATCAACTCCCCGGTCATCTCTTCTTACCATCCATCGAAGAAACATATTTAGCCTTTTACCTGCTGCACCCCCTTTGACATCGGCAAAATGTTTTTCGTTTCTTACAGCATGAGGAAGAGAAAAAAAGATCTTACGGAGATTGTCCAAACCATCACGGAGGGATCCGCCGGATCGCATTCCCTCGAGTATCACATCTTCCATACTATTGTAACTGGTATAAATATGTTTCAATCCCTGAACAAAGTATCTGCAATCTGTTCCATTGAAAGTCCTGTGAACAAAACCGGAGATCCTTTCCATGTCATCCTGGTCAGCTGAGATAATAAATTTATAGGGATTACCATCCATCTTTTCAATAAGTATATTACTGCTTCTCAGGATCAGATCCCTGCGGCCCCATGCAATGGTAGCTGCCAGGAATCCGGCAATTTCCCTGTTGAGCGGATCTGAGAACATATGTGGAATTGAAACAGGATCACAATTTATGAAAGAGGCGTTGTTGTACTGAAGATATTTTTCTTCGAGGAACAGTTTTAATTCACCTGCAGGAATGCCGTTATATAAACGCTTAAGACTCATTGACAATAAGTCCGTCTTTTATCTGCAGGATTCTGTCCGACATTTTTGCAAGTTGTCTGTCGTGAGTAACAATTATGATTGTCTGGCCAAAAGTATCTCTGAGTTTAAAGAAGAGCTTATGAAGTTCATTTTTGTTTTCAGAGTCGAGGTTTCCAGAAGGTTCATCAGCAAGAATTACAGATGGGTTATTTATCAGGGCCCGGGCTACGGCGACACGTTGTTGTTCCCCACCACTGAGCTCGGATGGCTTATGTTCCAGCCTGTCAGAAAGATTAAGAAAACCGAGAAGTTCAGATGCTTCCGCTTCAGCTTCAGTCTTGCTTTTACCCGTTATATATGCAGGTATGCACACATTCTCAAGAGCTGTAAACTCAGGCAGGAGCTGATGAAACTGGAAAACAAATCCAATATTCTTATTACGGAAAGAAGCAAGTGATTTTCCCTTTAAACGGCTTGTGTCTGTTCCATTATAAAGTATTGTGCCGTTATCGGGTTTGTCGAGTGTGCCAATTATCTGTAGAAGAGTTGTTTTCCCTGCTCCACTGGCACCAACTATAGATATTACCTCCTTATCCCTGACTTCTATATCAATCCCTTTAAGAACCCTTAGCTCTCCAAATGATTTTGTAATACCGCTGGTTCTGATCATAGTGCTTCTAAAAAGGATTTGAATATAACAGGATGTACCCGCTGTTCAGAAAATTATTAGTCAGCAACCGGGGGAAAAGTGTATCAGTCATTCGGTTCGTTCCGGTAATCGTCAGAAACATCGTTGATATCCTTTTGAATATTATCCTTCACTCCATTTACATCATTTTCAATGTTCTCTGAAACCTCATTAACATCCTTCCGGATATTTTCTGAAACCTCATTAACATCCTTCCGGATATTTTCTGAAACCTCATTAACATCCTTCCGGATATTTTCTGAAACCTCATCAACATCCCTCTGAATATTTTCTGACATTTCGGTTACCTCATTCTTTATTGTATTTGTAACATCATTAAGATCTTTTCTTAACTCGCTTGTACTCTCCTCAAATTCCTTTTTAATGTCGTCAGTTGCCTTCCTGAAGTCACGTATACCTTTAGCAAACCCCCTGGCCAGTTCGGGCAGTTTATCTGCACCAAATAACAGAAGGACCACAACAATAATAACAAATATTTCCTGTCCGCTCATTCAGATACCTGTGATTATTATACAGCCAGTTAATAATTACAATCTTTACAAAGTTAGAAAAGTTTAATGAATTTTTTATTTTGGCTGAAAGGAAATAAAAGAGGGTCGATAAAAAACTCTAAATTCCACAGTTTGATTTTTATCTGCCACCTATATTATTAGCTAATTACCCTGCAACATGCAATAAGCAACTTGAATTAATTACTGGCGCATTACAGTTATTCCTGGATCTTTGTTTTTGAGTCAATTACAATGCCTCTCTTCCGTGAAGTATCGTACATAAGCATCGAAGCAATGAATATTGAAGAATATGTTCCGACAAAGACTCCAAGCATAAGCGCAAATACAAATCCCCGGATAACTGCTCCTCCGAAGATGAATATTGCTGTAACAGTAAGAAGTGTTGTAAATGACGTGTTAATAGTACGGCTCAAAGTTGCATTCATTGCCATATTAAGGACCTCTCTCAGGGGACGTTTCCGGTAAATTGGCAAATATTCCCTCACTCTGTCAAAAACGATTACTGTATCATTCACAGAATAACCTATAACAGTTAGTATTGCTGCAATAAACGCCTGATCAATCTCGAGGGAGAATGGCAGGATGCCCCAAAAAAGTGAGTAAATACTTATCACGAACAATGTATCGTGAACGAGCGAGGCTACAGCTCCAAAACCGTACTGCCAGTTCCGGAACCTGATAAAGATGTAAAGAAAGATGATTATAAGGGCAATTGCAACAGAATAAACAGCTTTTATCTTTATATCCGTAGCTATTGTCGGTCCTATCGTTTCTGAACTTCTTCTGTAGTCAGAAAGAAATTCTTCCTGAGATACATTCTCCCCTATCATTCCTTTAAGACCAACATAAAGCAATGAATCAACTTCGTTATCTACACCTGTCTCATCAATTTTATATTTAGTAGTGATCTTAACCTGTCTGTCGCTCCCAAATGTTACTACCTGAGGCATCTCGCCAAAAACATTCGTCAGGGTGCTTGCCACATCCTGTGTTGAGACTGGTTCGTCAAATCTGATAACAAAAGTTCGTCCACCTGTAAAATCAATTCCCTGGTTTAAACCTCTAACAAAAAGGGAACCTATCCCGATGACAACTATAATAATCGAAGCGGCATAGAAGTAATTCTTCATGCCTATGAAGTCTATTTTAGTATTCTTCAGAATGTTAGCTGTAATTTTGATAGAGAATGTGAGTTTTGCATTTCTTTTCAGGAAATATTCATAAATAAGTCTGGTTATGAATATTGCAGTAAAGAGGGAAGTCAGAATACCTATAACCAGGGTTGTGGCAAATCCTTTTATAGGTCCGGTTCCAAAAACATAAAGTACGATACCGGTAAGTAGTGTTGTAAGGTTTGAGTCGACAATGGCTGAGTATGCTCGTTTATAACCATCTGAAATAGCAAGTTTTATCCCTTTTCCTGCGCGGATTTCCTCTCTGATCCTTTCATAGATGAGCACGTTGGCATCGACTGCCATACCCATAGTAAGGACAATACCTGCGATACCCGGTAAAGTAAGTACCGCACTCAGTGAAGCCAGTACTCCGAAAATAAGGAAAATATTTGCAAATAATGCAATATCGGAAATTGTTCCGGCTACTCTGCTGTAATAAAAGATCATATATATGAGAACCATTATGAACGCAATCATGAAGGAAATAAATCCGGAATGTATTGCTTCTTTTCCAAGAGTTGGACCTACAACTGTATCAGAGACTATTCTGGCAGGGGCAGGCATCTTACCTGATTTAAGAATATTGGCAAGGTCATCGGCTTCCTCAATAGTAAAATCGCCGGTTATTTCAGTACTTCCCCCGGTTATTTCATTTTCAACTCTCGGGTAGGAACGGACGTAACCATCAAGAACAACTGCTATACATCTGCCGACATTCTCACGTGTCATTCTTGCCCATGTCTTAGCTCCTTCAGCATTCATATTGAAATCGACCTTAACCTCCGATCCGGTTATACCTGAAGAGGGGCGGGCTGAAGTGATTACATCTCCGCTTAAAGGGGGCTGTCCGTCTCTGGTCGTCACTTTTATTGCATGAAATTCGTAAAGAGTGCCTGACGGATCATACTTAAAAGGATTCTGGCTCCATAACAATTTCAGATCCCTGGGAAAAAGAGATCTTATCTGGTTTATTTTTAAATAGTCATTGATTCTGGCAGTATCGAGTCCACTGGCAAGACCAACCATACTTGATGGCAACGGTTCTCCCTGGGCGGTTACCCGCGGACTAAGTATACCAAACAACGGATTCTGAATATTGAATTCCTCTCTGGTTGTAGCTTCAGCAGTGGTTGTAGTATCCTGCTCAATCAGTTCAAGAAGTGATTGCTCTGTTGTTGTTGTATCGGCAGCAGACTCCACTTGGGGTGTTTCTACTTGTTCTGCAACAGTTGTATCACTAACACCTTTGCTGGTTAACTCTATCTCTCTCAGGAGCTCATTTGCCTGTGCAAGATAACCAATGACCTCTGCATTTTCGTAGGTTTCCCAGAATTCGAGGTTTGCGGTTCCCTGCAACAGTTCACGAACTCTTTTGGGATCGTCCTGACCGGGAAGCTCAATAAGTATACGGCCTTTTGTGGCAAGCTGGGTAATATTGGGTTGTACAACACCGAAGCGATCGATTCTGGTGCGAAGGATATTAAAAGCGTTATCAATAGCAGCTGTTACTTCATCGTCCAGAACTTCCATCACATCCTCATTTGATGAATTGAAGTTGATCCTGTCTCTTAGTTCAACTGTTCCGAAAATGGCGGCAAGCTTGGCATTTGGATCAATCTCCTGGAAGGCTCTGTAAAAAAGTGTTAGATAATCCAGCTGACTTTGTTTTTGTTCCTGACGGGCACGGGCCAGAGCTTCATTAAAGATTTTATCTGTACTGTAATTTGAAAGGGCTTTTAATATATCTTCAACAGATACTTCCAGGGTAACATTCATCCCTCCCTTAAGGTCAAGTCCAAGGTTGATCTCTTTCTTCTGGCACTCCTTAAAAGTGTTACCCAGAAAACTCCATTCTTCTTTTGTAAGGGTTGCAATTGAATCGATATATGCACGTTGTTTAACCAGGTCCCCCTGTGCATACTCCCTGGCATCTTTTTTAACCTTGTAGGTTGCAGCAGTAAAAGATAACTGATAGATTGAAACCACTGCTAATGCAACTGCAAGAACGATAATAGCCGCTTTATTTTGCATTTGTCAGTTTTTTGGATTTTTTAGGATAATTTTTCTGAGTCTTCTTATTGAGGCGCAAAGATAAAAAATATTTGCAAAAAAAAGGCTGAATTAAATTTACCCAGCCCCTTTCTGTAATTATATTTTTGTATGATGTTTACTGAATCAGCTTTTCAAAATCTGTTTCCAGTGGTTTCCTTTCAATAAA
>Ga0315551_10001630_pt1 | contig 16907 bp, 13 predicted proteins | sample SalMarSW160290MG_FD_203678 | JGI IMG/M metagenome (GOLD analysis project Ga0315551, IMG submission 203678) | Salt marsh sediment microbial communities from the Plum Island Ecosystem LTER, Massachusetts, United States - Salt Marsh Sediment SW1602-90 ...
CTCGCTTTGGGTGTTTTGGCTGTTCAAGTCGCTATGATCGTCAACAATGTAAGGGGCTTACCGCTCAGGCAAATAGCGAACATTCTCACCGCTTTGAGTTGAAGCCATTATGCACACTGCTCGCTTAACTACTAATTTTATTAAACAGGCAAGACTTTATCAATACGGCCAGTGAAACGAGTATAATGAATCACCCAATAATCTGTCAAAGTGATGGCCGCTGCGCGCACAGCCAGGTCACTAGCGCTCAAGCGATAAATTAACAGGAGAACGAAAGCCATGGTCATGCCAGTCATCCAATATGCACCTGAGACTTGCGCCTGGTGCGAAGGCAACGGAAAGTTCGGAGAATACCAGGATGTATGTTTGGTGTGTAACGGTCAAGGTAGCGTGCTAGTGGCACAGCCCGCTCACAAATGCCCCCAATGCGATGGCAGTGGTTCAGTTTATATCGATGAATTCAGGGATCGTTGTAAAACATGCGGTGGCACCGGTTGGTCGCATGTGCTTAAATCGGGTTCCGTTTCACGGTAGAAAGATACAGGCTCGACCTAAGCCTAGATCGCTGAGCCGCACACCCATATCCTGGTTGGATCATCGGACTTTAGTTGCGCCTCTATTGGGCTTTACCAAGTCAACCGCTCATGGATTGATTCAACAGATTTAAGAAGGACATCCGGAGACTGTTTGTCTCCGGATGTTTTTTAGTGCACCCAGCAAGGGCGCTGGCTAGAGGGTGAAAGACCCTTACGGAGGTTGGTCGCACCAACCGTTAGCGGAAGGCAAGGTCGTCGCTGAGAGGCGGGGTCTGGAGGAAGCTGGAAGCAAACCTGCGACCTGAGGCACACGAACCTTATAAGGCTGTGAGGCCGGGCGAGTTGGCTAGAAACAACGAAGCCCAATGCGACCAAGGGCCGAAGCAGTAAATAAGGCAGGAGTGCAGGGAAAGTCAGTGCTCTTACCTGGGGAGATCTGACGCCAGGCTGCGAGAGCAGTAACCCTAACTGCGAAGTCAGGCTGAGGCGGCAGGGGTCAGCGGCGATGAAGTACATCGCAGGGCCATAGTACCATTGCCGTCGAGGTGGGAAGGGCTGAACATCAAGAAAGGACAAGTACTTTGAGCAGTTCGTGGGACGAACAAGGAAGGCAGAATTCCCCGGAAAGGGGTACTGCTGGTCAGAGGCGGGAAGTGAAGCTTCCTTTGGCTGACCAGAGGGTCGAGCCGTCCCCGGCACGAGACGAAGGAAAGGCCAGCGCAGAGTTGTGGGAGAGGGTCTGGGAACGCCAGAACCTGTTCGCAGCCTTAGAGCGGGTGGAGCGTAACGGTGGAGCACCGGGCATTGACGGGATGACGGTGGAAGAACTGCGACCGTACCTGAAAGAGCAGTGGTTGGAGATCAGGGAAGCGCTCGACCAGCAGACCTATAAGCCAAACCCAGTGCGGCGGATAGAGATATCCAAGCCGGATGGTGGGGTGAGGTTGCTAGGGATACCGACCGTCTTGGATCGCTTTCTCCAACAAGCGATCGCACAGGTACTCACGCCTCTATTTGAGCCGCTGTTTTCACCATCCAGCTATGGGTTTCGACCTGGCAGGAGTGCGCATGACGCCATGAAGCAAACCCAGGAGTATGTGCAAGCGGGTTATGAGTGGGTGGTGGACATTGCCCTGGAGAAGTTCTTTGACCGGGTCAACCACGACATGCTGATGGCGAGGGTAGCACGGATGGTGAAAGACAAACGAGTGCTGAAGCTGATCCGGGCCTACTTGAACAGTGGGGTGATGGCCAATGGGGTGGTGCTGGACACAGAGGAGAGAACTCCGCAGGGCGGGCCGCTGTCTCCGCTGTTGTCGAACGTCGTGCTGGACGACCTGGACAAAGAACTGGAGAAGCGAGGACACAAGTTTGTGCGCTATGCCGACGACTGCAACATCTACGTACGGACGCAGCGAGCTGGAGAGCGGGTAATGGAGAGCGTGGAGACGTTTCTAGAGAAGAAGCTCAAGCTGAAAGTCAACCCGAAAAAGAGCAAGGTGGACCGAGCGTCCCGGGTGAAGTTTCTGGGGTTCAGTTTCTACAAACGCAAAGGGGAAGTGCACATCCGAGTAGCCAACCGGAGCCTGGAGCGGTTTCGGGATAAGCTCCGCCGTCTGACCAGACGTACCCGGTCAGGCAAGCTGGAAGAACTTATCCAGGAAATCAACCAGTACACAATGGGCTGGATAGGGTACTTCTGGCAGGCGAACACGCCGAGCGTGTTTGAAGGAATGGATAGCTGGATCAGACGAAGGCTGAGGCAAATGGTCTGGAAACGGGGCAAGACCCGCTATCGAGAGTTAGTGAAGTTGGGCATCCCCCGCTGGCGTGCGCAAGAAGGGGCGGGTGGTAGAAGCCCTTGGCACATGTCCAGGTCACCTGTGATAAACGAAGCCCTGAGCAACGCTTATTGGCGAAACTCAGGGCTGAAGAGCTTGAAGGTTCGGTATCAAGAACTGCGCTTTGCTTGATGGACCGCCGGATGCGGACCCGCATGTCCGGTGGTGTGAGAGGGGGCGGTTAGTCCCCGCCTCCTACTCGATTCCATTTTAATCAGTGGGCAAAGGCACCGTTGGTGGATTTTCGCTTTGGAGGGCAATCTTTCCTTCCACGGCTGCTTGGCTAGCGATGGCGTCTGGCAGTTTGTCCTCCACCAGCCGCACGTGCGGGTTGAGGTAACCGCTCAAGGCCGCCAGAGCACTGAGAAAACCAATGATTATGAACATCAATCCAATGCCCCGGCTCGGTCCCACACCCAGGATCCGCCCCAGATTGCCTGCCAGTAAGCCACCTTCTGCTAGAAGAGGTTTAAATATGTTATCTGCTAATGGACCTGCCAGCAAATAAGCCAGTGGCGTGGTCGACCAGGCAATCATACGCCTCACTGAGAACACCCTTCCCTGTACATCAGCTGCCACCTTGCTTTGCCAGATAGCCTGGCTAGAACCGTTGATAATCGGCATTACAAACATCAACCCAAATCCTGCCACGCCCATCAATGGTATTGATGGGCGCAAACCCAGAAGCGCGGTGAAGAAGCCAGAAACCATCAAGAAACCCAACACACCATGCACGCGGCGTTTAGGCCCGCCCCAGGTGCTCATCAGGAATGTCCCCGCAAGCATGCCAATCCCTACGATAGATGCTAGATACCCAAGGACATCCGGTGAAGTCATATCCAGGATCATTGGGGTAATCAGGGGGTTGGTCAACCCAGAAAAGAAATTAAAAGCCGCGAAGACTAACAACAGCCCAAGCAAGCCGTTGCGAGATGTGATGTACTTCCAGCCGTAGGCAGCTTCTTGGAAGAGCGAGCCCTTGCCTGCTAGACCTTCCGCAGTCGTTTCAGGTTTGGGTATTCGGATGACCAGTAATGTACCTACTGCGAACAAATAGGTCGCGAAATCTATCAACACAATCCTTCTCAGGCCACTACTCACAAACTTGGCGCCCGCCACAGCCGGAGCGATCAATTGGGAAATTGCGTCTCCGATCTGCACCATCCCGCTGGCTCGTCCGAGATGGACTTTCGGTACCAATAAGGTTGTAGCAGCCGAGTAAGCTGGCCACTGAAATGTACTGAACGCAGCGCTAACTGCCGTGATCAAGTAAACATGCCACACTGCTAATCGACCCGTGGTCGCCAGCAGCACGACAGCCAATGTACTCAATCCCGCCCCTGTGTCGCTCATGATCATCACCCAACGGCGATCTCAACGATCGACCAGTGCCCCGGCTAGTGGTTATATCAAAAGGTTTTGTAGGGCAATGGCGAGTAGATTTAACGCGAATAATGTTGTCGATCCTGTCTCTTGGTATATCCACACACCCAAGCCAAAACCTGTCAGGCCCGAACCGATTGTAGAGACCAGCTGGCCGAACCAGATCACCGAAAAGACTCGCATCCCATAAGCAGGAGCTCGGGCTGTCATCCTACCTCCTCCATCGTAATTCAATTGTGACCGGGTAGATCAGCTGCCGGAACCGCGAAGTCGTGCTCGACCTTTAAATCATGACCACGACCATCTTCTATATGGACGATAGCCGGCACGAAGAAGCCTGCCACGCCCATCGCGATGGTCATAAATCCCCCAATCAAAAACCAGCTGCCCACGCCGAATGCATCCGCAACCGGTCCGGCAATAATCAAGCCCAAAGGCGACATGGCTGAGGCCACGCTTCCCATTAGCGTGAAAACGCGTCCTTGCATGCCAGGGTCAACCGCAGCCTGCACAACGGCTAAGATCGGTCCATTGACGATTGGATTGGAAAAACCGGCAATAAAAATCGCTCCAACAGCCAGTAAGAAAGCTGAGGCAGGCGCCACACCGATCGCAATGCTTGCTGAGCCGATGATAAGTAAACCTGATAAGGTAGTCAAAATGCGGCGGCGAAAACCACCCCATATCCCCAGGGCTAGACCTCCAATGACCACTCCAATCCCCCAGCTGGATTCTAGAAAAGCCAGCTGCAAGGCTCCCATACCGAAATGCTTTGTCACCAGAATCGGTAGGAGTGAAAAGGCCGGGGTCATAAGTAAATTGATCACCGTGGCGATTAATAGGATCATGGTCATGCCCGGCCAGGACCATACGTAATGCAGGCCAGCTCTTAAATCTTTCCCCAGGGATGCTTTAGCGCCGGTTGTTTCTGGTGAAATACGATCTTCGGGTTGGGGAATAGAGATAAATAACAACGGGAAGATTGCCAGCAATGCTGTACCCACGTCAATAGCCAGAATACTTGGCATCGTCAACAAAGTAAGCAACAACGCACCTATTGGCGCAGAAGCGATGTTCATAGCCCCGCTCAACATCTGGTTCAAACCTTGAATTCGGGAGAGGTGCTCCTTTGGCACCATGAGTGAGGTGGAAGCCTGCATGGCTGGCCAATGGAAGCCTCCCGCAGCTGCGCGTACGAATAAGATCAGATAAACATGCCAGACTTGCACCTTTCCGCTCAGGAAGATCAGAACCAGCAGGACGCTCGCAGCTGCCACGATACCATCTGCCAGCATCATGGTTATGCGGCGGTTCCAACGATCTACCAAAGCACCGGCCACTGGCCCAGGAAAACCTGGGGGAGCAAGCCCACCAGCGAAGCGGTTGCCAGCACGGTCGCAGAACCAGTGGTTTTGGTTAACCACCATACCATTGCAAATTGGACGAGTTGGCTGCCGAATAGCGAAAAAGCCTGCCCGGTCCAAATCGTAAAGAAAGGCGTTGCCCATCCGGACTCCCACCTCTCAACCGGTTTATTTTTCTCTGCCAAGAATGCCTCCGTTTGAGTCACAGGGATTGGAGTAAGAACGGGCTGATTGTTCCTCCCGCAGCGCCGTTGATGATTTGAGCTTGCCCTATCATTGCAGGCTACTAATGTAATCTAGTCTGATGCAACGAGCTATTAATTAAATATTCTCGTCATTATACAGAAATAATAAATTTTGTCAAGAATATTTTTAAAATCTGAAGTATATTATTTTCTTTTCTAAATATCCTTTGAATATTTAGAAACGTCCGGAAGCATGCCTTGAAATAGTGGCCGGTCACCTGCTTGTTGCCGTCAGGTTGTGCAGTCACACCAGCCCTTTCTCTCCTGATCAGAAACCGACTCCTCCGCGAAGACTGTAACAACGGCTTTATTATTTCGTTTATATTAATGACATTGTGCGGGTGTCAAAGGCGGGTGGCCTTCAGGTTGCCCGCTTTTACCACCAAAGGTGCCAAAAACTGGCTGGACCCTGTCCACGAGGGGGTAAACCGGCAATCATTGGCGGATATGGCTGGCAGTTAGGTTGATATATGCTGACCAAAGAGAGGAATAAGTGAAAAATGAGATACCTCGCCATTTGCACCGGCTACCACGAAATCCCAGACGGGACTGTGGTGATCGTGGTAGATGATCATTCTGGCGATGAAAGCTTCCCCCCTACAGATTCGGATGGTCAGTTGTTTCCGGTTGAGTACGAAAAGGATGGCCAGTACAAATTTGGTTACGTTCCTGCCATGAAAATCCGCCTCATGCCCATGCCGGCAGGTTGAGCGTTGAAAAACACATTCTCCCTTACTTTTTTTCTGGATATCAATCTAATATTTGGGAATGAGCCTCTGGTGGATGACCTCCGCCAGGTAACTGTTGCCCAATCATCTTAACATCCAGCGCAGAGGACTTTTTCTGGGGAAGTAAGAACCCCCGTTTATACGCTCCCGTCGAGAAAATTGTTCACGCCCCATCGAAGCAAGTACATGCCGAACTCAACTTCTTCTTCAACCTCACGCCGCAGCAGTTGAATGCTCTCTAAACCACGAATGTTTCTATTGAGGATGCCAACGAAGATTTCCTCTTTGAGCAATGTCTCATAGGCAAAATCGTCATAGCCCTGGTGATTCACCAATGGACGCCAGACACCCTGTTTGCGGGTGTCTCGGGTGAGGGAGTGTATGTCTATCACCAGGCGCCTTGAATCTTTACGGGGGCCAGGGCGCCCGATGGTGAGATTTGATCCGCAAGCGCTTATGGCCCGATCGCAAACGATTCGTCCAGTGTGCCGTCAGCATTCAGCCGGACAATACTGTGTCGCACCTGTCCATTTATCTTACTGTACCCACCCCCGACCAGGATCTTGTTGTCTGGCTGCACAGCCAGTGCATAAATATCCGCATTTGGCGCGGGGTTAAATGCAGGGTTTAGCGTGCCATCCGTGTTCAACTGGGCAAGATTTTTAATTAGCACTCCATCTAATTCTCGGAAGGCACCCCCAATAATGACCCTGCCGCTGGTCTGTAAAGCGACGACCCCGATACCACCATCGAGACCTTCATTTGGTAAGGGGGGAGTGAAGCTGGTGTCAAGATTGCCCTCGGAAGTAAAGCGAGCCATGGCGTAGGGATCTAGTTGAGGGGAACCCACAACCACGATTTTACCGTCTGCTTGAAGAGCGAGCGCATTGGCATTGATCCCAAAATCCGGTTGGAAAGAGGTGTCGAGTGTCCCATCGGAATTTAACCGGACAAAATTGTCAGCCCAATACTCCCCGAAGAGATTGTCGAAATTGCCCACCACCAGTATTTTGTCGTCAGATTGCACCACTAGCGCATAGACGGGGTAATTCGCATCTACATTGAAGGCAGCATCCAGCGTGCCGTTGGAGTTCAGGCGGGCGAAATTGCGGTGTGGCTCTTCATTTACAGTTGAGAAATAACCGCCAACCAGGATCTTTCCGTCGGACTGCAGCGCCACGGCAGCAGCCCAACCGTCAATTTGCGGGTTGAAGCCAGTATCCAGGCTGCCGTCCGGGTTGAGGCGGACGATGCCGGCGTGAACCTGTTCATCCACCTGGGTGAAATCGCCGCCTACCAGGATCTTGTTGTCTGGTTGGATTGCCAGCGCATTCACGGTATCATTCAAATCGGGGTTGAAGGTGGCGTCCAGGCTGCCATCCGGGTTGAGGCGGGCGATATTATTATGCGGCTGCTGGCCCACTTCTGAGAAATCGCCTCCTACCAGAATCTTGTTGTCTGGCTGGACCAGCAATGCATAGACAGGCCCATCCGCCCCTACAACTGGATATGCTTCCCAGGTGCCAGAACGATAGCACCTAGTATTCCCAAGATAAAAATCAACATAAAAATTCCCATCAGCCATATCTGATGAAGTGAACTCACCTGGTACGCGTACATAAGCACTAGTTGCGGAGAATTTGTTATCTGTTATTGGAAAGGCTAATGCATAAGTGGTTGTGGCATATCCACAAGAGGCGGTCAGGTAGCTAATTTCCAAAGAACCGGGCGCAATCTGGCATTGAGGCGAATTTTCAACGATATAAGATATGCTTAATCCCTGGCTGGTGGTACCCTGCCAGCTCCCAGTTTGTGGGCAGGCGGGCGGGGTCACGCTGACCGTAACCGACTGGGCGCTGCTCCACCCGCTGCTGGCGTAGGCGTTGGAAGCCATTACGCGATAATAATAGCTGCCTACAACTTTCCCGCTGATCGCCTTCGTGGTAATTGAACCCTCGTAGGCAGTACTTGGACTGGAGAAGGCTGCATGATCGTCCTCCTGCAGGAGGTAGGTCTCAGCTCCTTCAGCTGCGCTCCAGGTAACGGTGTAGTTCCCATCGCCGTCATCGTTGCTGATCGGATCTAGCACTGGCGCTGGGGGCGTAAAGGGAAAATTCTTAACTACCAGCGGAAGGTAAACATCAAACGGCAGGTCGTTCGAGGGAGATGTCCATTCGGGTGCATGGGCGGCTCCGCCAGATAATGGAATGTTTAATAGAACAAAAAAGGCCAGCAATATGATGATTGCCAGCCTGTTTTGAAATAGAAATTTATCGGTACTCACCGGGATTCTCTTTCTTACCTGTTGGAGAAAGGTACTTTTTTGAGGATTTGCAGGATTTGTTTGTTTCGTATTGGATAGCATAAGGCCATCCCATCCTTTCTCAACAGGTTTTCTTCCTAAGAATGCCAACCAGTTGAATCTTTCGATAATAGATTGTAAAAGCGGGTAGATAAGATTAGCATAAAAATGGAAATAATGCAAAGGTTGATCAATCGTTCCTCAGAATTAATATTTCGATGGGGCAGAATTGTTGTAATCTGGTACCTGCTCAGGCTGCGGACTTGAGGCGAGTCTGAGCAGGTACAAAAATATCCATGAATCACAGCTGCGGAATTTCGGAAAAATCTCTGGCATGGGTTTTGTGCGGGCTAGTTTTTTCCTGAAGGCCCGAACTCCACATCAAAAATCCTCTTATATTCGATTGATGTTTGGCGAAGGTATTGTTTTCGTCAATACCTTTTATTTGACATAAGACTTATAATACCCGGATTCCACGTCGAATAAATTTTGCCAACATTTTCACCCCAGAGAGGTGATGGTTGTAGCAGAACCTGCTTAACTTTAGCATAATTTCCTCCATTTTGCATAATATTTGGCACTCCATTTTCATAAAATTGGATACCTGAAATCATGTTACCAATCCGATTTAAATGCAAACAACAGTTTGGAAAATGAAAAAGTGTGTTTTCTCAGGCCAGGTTTTTTTCATATATCTCTTGATAAGGATAATTCTCAGAAAGTTTCATCACTACGTTTCTGGCAGTTCGGATAATCTTTCCAGCAAGGAAAATGTATTTCAACCGAAAGGTTTTGATTTGCTGCCGGTATTCCGTTCCCTTTGCGAAGTCCATCTTGAACAGCAGGAACAAATTGTAGGCCATCATCATCAACTGAAAGATCGCTTCATTGGCCCAAAATGATTGGAGTAACAGATGTCCAACCGCCATATCGTATTTGGCTTCCTTGATATAGTTCTCGCAGTTCCCTCGTTTTTCATAAAACTCCACCACTTTTACTGATGATAGTTCTGTATTGGTGACAAAAAAGAAATAGTCGTATTCTTCGCCTTCCAGAAAGGATAATTGTTTTCTGTCTTTTTCATCCTTCAATACACGGGACACAACAAACCGTCTGGCTTTGTCCCATGTATTCAGGGCTGCGGAAATCTCGGCGGTTTCCCGCCCTTCTTCACCAGTAACAAAGACAATGGATGGATCGGTCACCTGCGCAACCAGCGTCGGATACTCTTTGCCTTTGATCACATAAGTACACCCAAATGATTCAATGGTTTCCAGGATGTCCTCGTCAAAGTACCCGCTATCCATACGAAAAGTGATTTCCAAACCTTCGTCTTTGAGATAGGCCATGATTTCCTTGATCATTTCCGTCGTGCCGTTGGACGTATAGGTATCTCCGCTTCTGACGTAGCCGGTCAGGTAAGCCTTGATTTCATCGCAGAATGCAAACTGGAGGTTATAGCAGTTGTTTCCAAGCTTTTTGGGATTGTATCCCTTTACTGCTCCCTCCTGATGACCTTCCACATTGACTACACTGCTGTCGATATCGATGGTAGCGGATTTGAGTTTTTTCTTTCTGAGGAGCTTTCTGAAGACCTTAAAATTAATTTCTCTGAGCATTTGGGTTGTTTTGTAGCTGAAGTTCCCCAAAAATCTTGATACCGTTTCTGGCTCTTTGATCGAAATTGCGAATTCATTGATCAGGGGATCGCTTTGCAACAGTTTCAGCCGTTCCAGTTTGTCGATTCCAACGAAGTTGCCGCAGAGCATGGTTTTGATGTGGTTCATTTTGATTTTGTTGGTGGATGAATTCTCAAAAATTAGATCGTTATCGATCATGTCAAAAACTCCATTTTTATTGGCATGTTCCAGCAATAGAAACAAACCGGCATTAGAGGTGAGATTTTTGGCTGAGAATTCGATTTTATTAATCACGGAAGCATCCTCACGGTATATTTTCTTTTCCTCAAAATTTTAACATGGTATCCCAATCAGAAGTTTTTCGATTCACCCATTGGGTGAAATCATAAGTCTGAAGAGAAATTCCAAAATTCATCCTAAGTGGGTGAAATGTTGCTATTTCAGCTTGAAATTGATGAAATATTGGCTCAAACAACCTATTCTTACACCGAAAGTGGGGCGTTTTTAAGAACGCCTTCCTTTGACTGATCCGGCGACGTGGAATCCGGGTACATTGAACTATGTAAAATCGAGAAGCGCTCCCTCACCTTGTAGAATTCTTGACACTATTGATTCTAGGGGTAAATGTCGTATAATGTGAGAGAAAGAACATACTGACTTATCCAGGAAATACGTTGGCGGGGACCTGACAAATTTAGAGCCTGGAAAGTAGGTTAACAGGAAAACCAACCGCTAACGGGAACAGGCCACTTTCACAATCAAACCAGAGACATAACCAGCCAATAATATATTATCCTTCTGAACCATTAATATAAAACCGCTAACCAGGTTGCTGATTGGAGGGAAATAAGGATGAAAAAACAAAAGGGTTTTTACATTCTCATTTTGATCGCGATTCTACTGGTTTTCCTGCTGGTCACAGCCATGGACGGGCTCCTGACATCCACCTGGTCCGAGGCCTATGCTCAAAGCGTTATAACCACCATCCCGGTCGGGGATTCGCCACGGGGTGTCGCCATAAATCCAATAACCAACCGCATCTATGTGGTCAATAACACCAGCCAGGATGTCTCTGTCATCTCTGGGGATACCAACACCGTTCTAACCACGGTCGATGTTGCCTATTCCGCGGTGAATGTAGCCGTGGACCCTCAAACCAATCGCATATATGTGGCTAATTGCCAAGTTCCTCAATGGGGTGCTTGCGTGATAAATGGGGTTAACAATTCCGCCATCGATTCCTTGGGGGTAACGGTATATCGTGACATAGCAGTTAATCCACAAACCAACCGAATCTACGCTCACACCCTTTCGGGCAATGATGACCGCGTTACGGTTATCGACGGTACCGACTTTTCCGTTATAGATAACGTACTGCTAGGCTCAAGCCTGTATTATGAGGATGTGGCTATCGGTGTCAATCCCCAGATGAACCGGATCTACGCAACTTATTCTGGAGACAACTCTCTAACAGTGATCAACGGTTCTACAAATGCCATCGTTACCACCATCCCCCTGGGTGAGGAGACCGAAGATGTGGTGGTGAACCCCGATACCAACCGCATCTATGCCATCTACGGGAACAAAATTGCCGTCATAAACGGGGCAAACAACACGATTGTAGATACGGTATTAAATCTCGGCAACATCAATGACCTGGCGGTCAATCCAACGATTAACCACGTCTACGTCAGCGAATATTATAAAGTGCATATTTTGGATGGGGCGACGAATGATCTTTTGACTACTTTATCAGGTCTGGTTATGATCGATGACCTGGCTGCAAACCCTCAGACTAACCGGGTATATGTCACCCATTCTAACGATGACTATGTCTCGGTTATCCAGGACGGGGAGGCGCCACCAAGCGACACGCAAACGCCCCAGACAACTACAGAACCATCCTCCGGGCCAGGTTATATCCCGGTTGTCTTGAATGAGTTCCCGCCCAGGCCTACACCGACCCCCACGCCTCCTCTGGCTCAGGTATATGTGCAGAACGACACGGGCGGGCAGTTGTGCTACGAAGTACTCAACACCGGCATCGGTGAAAAATGTTTTCCCGGAGGGAAGAGTTTTTATGGCAGCTTCCCGGCCGGCACCTACTCTTGGAAAGCCTCGGCTAAATGCGGCTCCGATAGCGGCTCACGGTCCTTTTCCGCTGGTGAATTCACCCACCGCTTCTGGTGCAGCATAACTGCCCTTCAGCAAGACCAACGCTGATGTTCATGCTGTAGAGGGGCCTGCTCAAAGGTTCAAGCGCCCAGTGTAACCATTCCTGGGCGTTTTTATTTTCTTTCGACCTCCACCCACATCCTCTCCCCATCCGTGCTCAGATGGATCCAGCCTTGTTGGTCTATACGCAGAAAATTGCACCTTTGCACAGTTTCAAGGGTTTCGAGAGTAGACCATTGTAATCCCCCAAAGCTATAATCAGCAACAGCCCAGAATGACTTTCATAGGATACAAGAGAAAAAGTGTTCCCAAGTGTTGTGTAGGCGACCTAAATCGGCAATGCAAATAGCCCACTCCCTGCCTCCGCTCCAGCAAATGCTTACATCCCCCACCCCATAACACCGAAAATATTCCCCGATTCCCTTGAACCCAAGAACAGGCGTTATAATGGTAAACAGCAATATTAATACCAATAAGACAAGTTAAGTTCCTTTACGCCTTTATGGGCGGTTATCTCATTGGTTTACCCTTGTCCGCCGTAAAATAACAGGGTCTGCCTCTGTAAGGGCAGATTGTGGAATAGGAACTATTACCTTGGGGTGAAAAACCGTGACAATTACCTCTGAGCAGCTCTCAAAAACCTTTACCTTCCTTTTCACAGATCTTGAAAGCAGCACCCGGTTGTGGGAGCAGTTCCCCCAGACGATGAAGACTGCTCTGGAGCGACACGACGCCCTCCTGCGGTCAGCAGTGGAAAATTCAAACGGCCGGGTGGTTAAGACCACTGGCGATGGGTTGACGGCGGTCTTCGATTCCGCCCTTGACGGCGTGATCGCCTGCCTGAAAGCCCAGCAGGGCTTGAGCAACGAGCAATGGGGAGAAACGGGACCCTTGCGGGTGCGCGTAGGGTTACACGTAGGAGAAGCCCAGCCGCGCGGCGGAGATTATTACGGCCCGGCGGTCAACCGGGCCGCCCGGCTGATGTCGGTTGCACACGGAGGCCAGGTGCTTCTCTCGACCGCGGCTGCCAACCTGGTGGTAGACCAGCTGCCGGATGGATCATCACTGCGCGACCTGGGCGAGCACCGCTTGAAAGACCTGGAACGCCCTGAGCACATCTTCCAGTTACTCATTCCTGGCCTGGTCGCTGACTTCCCGCCGCTGATGTCGCTTGACCGGCAACCTAATAACCTCCCGGCGCAACCTACGGCACTTATCGGACGGGAAGCGGAATTAGGCCAGATTGTGGAACGCTTAAGCTCCGAGGGTGTGCGTTTGCTGACCCTCACCGGACCCGGCGGAATGGGTAAGACTCGGACGGCGTTACAAGCGGCTGCTGAGCTGATCGAGAGATTCAAGGATGGGGTCTATTTCGTTGATCTGGCCCCCATCAGAGATCCCGAATCCGTCCCTACCGCAATCGCTCAAACTCTTGGCCTTAGGGATACAAGCGATCGACCGCTGCTCGACGAGCTCAAGGGGATGTTACGAGGAAAAACGATCTTACTGCTCCTCGATAACTTTGAACAGGTGACCACGGCAGCAGCCAGGGTGGTGGAATTGCTCCAAGACAGTCCCGGACTGAAGATATTGGTGACCAGCCGGGAAGCGCTACATGTGCGCGGTGAATATGTCTTTCCGCTCTCCCCGCTAGGGTTGCCGGATACCTCTCTCAAACAACTGTCGGTCGAACAGCTCTCCCAATACGAGGCGGTGCAGTTGTTTATAGAGCGCGCTCAAGCGGTGAAACCCGACTTTAATGTGACGGATGAGAATGCCCTAGTGGTGGCTGAGATCTGCACACGGGTGGACGGTCTGCCGTTGGCTATCGAACTCGCCGCAGCACGGATCAGGCTGTTTTCACCCCAGGCTCTGCTTGAACGGCTGGGAAGCCGGTTGAAAATGCTCCGGGGTGGGGCTCGCGATCTGCCTGCCCGGCAACAGGCGCTGCGCGACACCATTGATTGGAGCTTTGAGATGCTCACCGCTGATGAACAGCGTTTGTTTGAGCTGCTATCGGTTTTTTCTAGTGGCTGTAGGTTCGAGGCGGTCGAAGCGATGGCCAGTGGGATCAAGTATCTGGAAAAGACTGAGGTGGACATTTTCGATGGATTATCTTCCCTGGTGGATAAAAGTCTGATCCGGCAGGTGGATCAGGTATCCGGAGAGTCACGGCTGGTAATGCTGGAAACCATCCGCGAATACGCTGCGGAACGGTTAGGGGAGAATCCTGAGTTCCACACTGCCGCTCAAAGGGTGCACGCTGGTTACTTTGCTGAGTTTACCCAACTGCAATGGGAGCGTCTGACCGGCCACGACCGGGAAGCTGCCTTAGAGGAGCTGGGCTCCGATATCGAGAACGTGCGAAGCGCCTGGCGCTACTGGGTAAGTGAAAAGGACTTGGAGCAGCTGGGTAAGTTTGTCGACAGCTTGTGGCTGCTCTTTGATGTACGCGGGTGGTATCACGCTACGGTTGATATGACCACCGATTTGTTGAACGTGCTTTCAACTACCTCATCCACCTCCGAGCTCGCCCAACAGGAGATCGTGTTACGGACCAGCCTTGCCCGGGCATTATTGGCTATCAAAGGTTACACGCCGGAGGTTGAGGAAGCCTACACCCGTGCCTTGGAGCTCTCCCAGGCGGCGGGAGAGCTCACTCAGTTGTTCCCCGTTTTGAGAGGGCTTTACTCTTTTTATACCTTCCGAGGAGAATTCGAAAAGGGGATCCCCCTAGGAGAACAAATCCTAGACCTGGCCGAGCGCTACGACGACGCCAACATGCAGGTCGATGGGCATTTTGTTCTGGGATCCAGCCTGGCGTTCACCGGGAATACCAATCTTGGCCTGGAGCATCTGGAGAAAGCGATTTCATATATCGACCCTGAACGGCACCGTTCGAGCCGCTTCAGGCTCGGCAATTACCCTGGTGTATCCCCTTACACCGCCTCCGCTCTGATCCTGTGGGGGCTGGGATACCCAGATCGTGCCCTTAAACGGGCCAATGAAGCCATCGACCTGGCAAAAAAGATAAACCACCCCTATAGTTTGGCTTACGCTTTGTTTCATACCGGCTATCTGCGGTTTTGGAGGCGGGAGGTAGAACTCAGTCTGGAGTCCGCGCAGGCCGTGTTAGACCTTGCCGAGGAGCACGATTTCCAGATCTGGTATGCCGTGGGTACCTGCCTGCATGGTGCTGGGATAGCCAGCCTGGGTAGGACGGAAGAAGGTCTGGATCAAATCCAACTGGGGATGGACCTATACCAGGGGTTGAAAAGCCCACCTATATTTTGGCCGCTACTCCGTAGCCTCCAGGCTGGAGTGTGTGGTCTGGTGGGAAAACCCGAGCAGGGGTTAGCCCTCCTCGAGGAAGCGATAGCAATGCCTAACGTTGGCTATGGAGGCGTGATGCTGGCGGATATTTATCGGCTCAAAGGAGATCTTCTGCTGGCGCTTCACCCCGATAAACCGTCCGAGGCCGAACTCTGGTACCAGCGGGCTTTGGAAACCGCCCAGGAGCAGGGAGCCTCTATGCTGGAGCTGCGCGCTGCAATCGGCCTGGCCCGGTTGTGGCGGAATCAAGGCAAAGCTGAAAGGGGGGAGCAATTGCTGAGCGAGGCTTATGCGAAATTTACCGAGGGTTTCACGACCCCGGATTTGATAGAAGCCAGAGACCTTCTAAACAAGTTATAGTAACGAGTAGTTGGGGGAAATCCACCTGACCGAACTGATCCAATACCACCAACTCTGGTTGGGCAGGTAATAGCAGCACTGTTCACGCTTATATTAACAGCTGGTATCAGGGGTATCTCTTAAAGCATTGCGAATGATAAAGCGAAGATTCCAGCTCCCAACGAAAAACGCTCGAGATGATGATATTGAATCCACAGATATCAAGCTAATATGGTTATAATTCTTCAATTGACGTGTTTGTTCAAAAACACCTAAGGTAGGCTCATTGGGACTCACAATAATAAGCCCAGATTCCACCAGGGAAATTCCAAAAGAGCCCTAAGTAAGAAACCGAAGGAACTATTGGCAATACATTAAATATCCTTAATTTGACATTAATAGTAGTTTCGGGATAATTAAACTATTATTTCCACCCTTCAGGTGCTCCATGCAAGATATCCAATACACCCAGGCGTTCAGCATTTCCGAATTAGTCTCTAAGCTCTCATCTGATGGAGATGGGGTCAGGATTTTAGCCGGAGGGACCGATCTTTTGGCGCAATTACGCGAAGGCAGAAGGAAAGCCAGCGTTTTGGTCGACATTAAAAACCTCCCGGAAGCCAACCAGCTTTCCTATGATCCACAATCAGGGTTGACCATAGGCGCGGCAGTGCCCTGTTTTCGCATCCGGCAGGAAGCGGCTATCGTCCATCTCTACCCGGGGCTGATCGATGCGGTTGAATTGATCGGGGGAGTACAGATCCAGGGGCGGGCCACCCTGGGCGGGAACCTGTGCAACGCCTCTCCGGCTGCCGATTCCATCCCTGCCTTGATCGTGTACGGAGCGTTATGCACAATCGCCGGTCCGGACGGGATGAGGCAGGTAGTTGTTGAAGATTTCTGCACCGCCCCCGGCCAGACCGTGCTGCGACGGGGCGAATTCCTGCTCTCGCTTCACCTTCCACCCTCCCAACCAAGATCTGGCGCTCACTATCTGCGCTTCATCCCCCGGAACGAGATG
>Ga0315551_10001634_pt1 | contig 16896 bp, 13 predicted proteins | sample SalMarSW160290MG_FD_203678 | JGI IMG/M metagenome (GOLD analysis project Ga0315551, IMG submission 203678) | Salt marsh sediment microbial communities from the Plum Island Ecosystem LTER, Massachusetts, United States - Salt Marsh Sediment SW1602-90 ...
ATTTTATTTTTCTGGGTCTCTCGTATGGTAATGATGGGTCTAAAATTTACTCATCAGATCCCCTTTCGCCAGGTTTACATCCATCCTCTAATCGGTGATGAGAAAGGGGAGAAAATGAGTAAATCTAAGGGAAATGTGGTGGACCCTTTGCGGATGATGGAAAAATATGGAACCGATGCCTTTAGATTCTCCCTGGTAGCCCCAAAGACAGATTCTCCTTATCTTCGCTTCTCTGAAAATAGACTGCGAGGGTACCGAAACTTCGCCAATAAGATCTGGAATGCCTCCAGATTTACCTTGATGAATCTTACCGATTTTAGGCCGGGAGGAACAGTAGATGATCTTAAATCGCCAGAGCTTTGCGATAGATGGATTTTGGGTCGTTTCTTTTCTCTGGTTAACCGCGTGACCAAACATTTAGACCATTATAGATTTTCCGAGGCGGCGAACTCTATTTATCAGTTTCTCTGGGGAGAATTCTGCGATTGGTATATAGAGCTGGTAAAGCCCCGTTTACTGGAAGAGGAAGGGGAATCTTCCCGCTACACAGCCCAGTGGATCCTCCATTATGTCCTGGAGGGAACCTTGAAACTGCTCCATCCCTTTATGCCTTTTATCACTGAGGAAATTTATCAGCGTCTTCCCACTCACGAGGAGAGCATCATCATATCCAACTGGCCAGTGGCTGAAGCTGAAAAAAAAGCTGAGCCAAAGGTAGAGGAAAAAATGAACCTTTTAATGCAAGTTATTCAGGAGGCGCGTAATGTGAGGTCAGAGATGGGAATTGCCCCTCCAAAAAGAATAGATCTTTACCTTAAATCACCCAATGGAGAAAAACTGAACCTCCTGCGTGAAAATAGATCCTATATCGCCAATTTGGTAAGAACAGAGAAACTGATAATAGGCGAGAAAATAGCCAAACCAACTGGTTCTATTTCCTCTTTAGTGGATGATATAGACATTTTCATTCCCCTAAAACCACAGATGGACGCGGATAAAGAAAGAAAGAGGCTGAAGGAAAACTTAGAAACAATAGAAAAAGAATTAAAAAACCTGCAAAAGAAACTCTTAAGCAAAGATTTTGTAGGAAAAGCTCCCTCAGAGATTGTAAGAAAGGAAAAAGAGAAAAGCAGTAGTCTTCGGTCGAGAGCCGGGAAACTAAAAAGGATGTTGAGGGAGATCCAGAAGATATGAGAAAGTTAATAGGTGTCTGCGGAAGCGATATTACCGATAAGGAACTTTCTTCAGCCACATTAAAAACGGCCGAGGAAGTAGGATACTATATTGCTCAAAGGGATGGAGTTTTAATTTGTGGAGGAAAGGGTGGAGTTATGGAACAAGCAGCAAAGGGAGCAAAAAAGGGGAAGGGACTAACCATCGGAATTCTTCCGGGGGCCAAGGAGAAGGCCAATAGATTTATCGATATTGCCATCGCCACCCACCTTGGTTATGCCAGAAACTATATCCTCATAAATAGCGCTGATGCGGTGATTGGAATAGCGGGGAGGTGGGGTACCCTTAATGAGATATCTTACTCCTTAAATATTGGCAAGCCAACCATCCTCATAAAAGGAAGTGGAGGCTGGATGGATATCCTGAGCGACGAAACTCTATTAAAAAATCTTGATCTAAGACCTCACATTGCTGACTCGGCAAAAGAGGCAGTGGATTTAGCCTTCAAACTAAGCAAATAAATCTTGCTTTTTCTTTCTCTTTGTTTCCTTTTTTATTAGAGATAGGAGTGTTAAGCATAGATGAAAAAGAGGGCAGTAATAAGGCAGCTCAAGGAACAAGGATTTGCTAAAAAGACCCTCCACAAAAGTAAAAAATGATCCCGTCCCCATTTTCAAAGAAAAAACGGGAAGAATTCTCTAGAAAGGGGGAAGTTAAATGCCTGTTGCAGTTTATCAAGTAATTTACTCTATTGTGGCAGTGGCCGCTGCTTGGTTGATGAAAAAGTTTGTTTTCGACCGGCTGATTGATAATTTTACCAAAAGTTTAGAATTGGGAGAACCTGAAGCACAGCCAATCAAGAAGATTTTTGCTGTTATCATCTATATTATAGCTTTCTTTATCTTGCTGGGCATCTGGCATTTGCGAGGAACATTAACCGGACTTTTGGCGGGAGCAGGAATCGTTGGGATTGTCATTGGACTGGCAATCAGAGACATCATTTCAGACCTTTTGGCCGGAATCATCCTTTTCTTTGATCGGCCATTTAAGATCGGGGATGCATTAGTTGTCGGAGATGTAGGGGGAAAAGTTTTAGATATCGGATTAAGGTCGGTTAAATTAAAAACCTGGGACGGGGTTTTTGCCACTATACCTAATAGAAAAGTCTGCTCCGAAGTATTAAAAAACTATACCAGATACAACCAAAGAAGATTGGAGGTAGTAGTGGGAGTCGACTACGATAGCGACTTAGAAAAAGTTCAAGAGGCTATAACTAGGGCTTTGAACAGAGAGGACCTTCCCATACTAAAAGATCCTGAACCGATAGTGGCTCTAGAAACATTTGATGCTTCCTCGATCAATTTTAAAGTACTTTTCTGGTTTAGTACCGATGCGGGAATACCTTGGATTAAGCTGAGGGGAAAACTTATGCAGGTAATCGTTGAAGAATTTAGAAAAGAAAAGATTAGTATCCCCTTCCCTCAGGTTACTATCTCCCCTCGAGAAGGATCAGAGCCTCCAAAAATTGCTTAAAATGCTTTCTTTAGTTGGTCTTTTCCGGAGAGATATGTAAACAGCTCCCTGCAAAAGATGACCGAGAGAACTCTCTAACCCTCTCCAATTTTAGATTACAGACGTTGGCATGTTAAAGAATGAACCCGCCGTCAGGTCCTAGCCCTAAACCAGAAAAATTTCCTGAAAAAATGGAGGAGTGGAAAATGAGGACAAAAAATGAGGGGCTGAACCGTAGAGAAGATTGCTTTTGTAAGGTTGTTGTGAATGCAATTGCTTGACGCTAAGCGTTTTTTGTCATTAGAATCTCTTAATGAGCCGCGGAACAATCCACGGGGAAATCATAATGAGACTTTGTGAATACAATATTGCCTTATAGGTCGAAGGGAGATGACAGCAGTTGTCAGCACTGACGAGCTTCAAAAAGCCTGACCCTCTTTTCCGGCGGCATATTGGTAATCCCATCCTTACTCCCCTCAGATTGGCCTTATCAGGTGAACGCGGTTTTTTAACCCAGCAGCTGCCGAGTTTCGAGGCGAGACACTCCTTCTCATTCGAACTGAGGATTTAAGAGGCTTCTCCCACTTCACCATGGCTAAAAGCAAAGATGGCAAAAAGAACTGGTCTATCTTGCCCGATCTAATTCTGGGGCCAGACACGAATATCGGGGAAGAGCAATACGGCCTCGAGGATCCGCGAAATGACCAGTCAAAGGCAGCGACTGAGCGTTTTTAACTGTCCAAGATGAAGAAAAACAAAGACAGATAAGGACTGGGATATGCAAACCAACTAAAGAATTGCGATTCTCACTGGCGGCGGTGACTGCCCCGGTATAAATGCAGTCATACGGAATGCAGGAGCCCTTACGGTAGAGACCGAGACTCCCCAATCCTTCTCTGGTCCCCAGTCGGCTCCCAGACCAAGGCTTCCAAAGACGCCCCATCAGAGTCCTTCTGGTGCAGTGGGCTCAAAGTAATTCTTGAGACCCAGTGTTGCTTTCACGCCCAACGCTTTACGACCGAAGGAAACGGCCGGGGTAATATAGGTACTGGAGCTCGGACTCGTTACTTTCTCAAACTCAAGGCCAATGGCTCCTCGAAAAACCGCATCGCCAAGGCCAATTTTTTCTTCATATAGTTGAACGAGACCCGCTCCAGTCACACTAATAACTCTCGTGGGTCTTTCCTCTGCCAGGACTGCACTTCCCAGAATCCCTGAGATAAAGAACATCACCAATGTCAGGCAAATCACCTTTGTTTTCCTTAGCATTTTCATTGCCTCCTTATTGATTTCTTGCAGTCTCTTTACTCCCCGTTTATTCTGAATTGTCTTTACATTTGAAAATAAGTTGGAATATGTTCCGAATAGCTGCAAGTCTCGAGGATTTATCGCGTTAAGAGAGGTGTCAGAAACGCATACCGTCAAGTATTCGGGTTAAGAGCGTTTGGTCGGAAACTTTACAACGTTGAGGCCAAAGTACCAATACCAAGGATCCTCCCTTATGGTCGGGTTGCGGGAGAGGGTGCGAGAGTCGCTTCTTCACCAGCTGCTTCTCGGTATGTCAATATGAGGTGATGGCCAATTTATAACGACCTAAGAAAGTTTTCAATTGCAAGAGAAGAGTAAATGACCTGGAGAAAATCTGCCCTCTTGGTAAACAGTGCGAATCCAATCATGAATACTGATTAAATTGGCATATACCAATCGTCTACGAAAGTTGACGTAGCAATTCAAGGATGCCCTTCCTTATCATCATCACTGCTATTGCTCCTAAGAGAAGGCTCGTTACTTTCGAAAGCGCCTTAACCCCTGATTCTCCCAGAATCTTTATCAAGATGTGAGAAGAAGAAAAGATTAGTCCTGCTAGTAGGACATTGATTACTACCGAGATCAATGAAGGAAATAGGCCATATTCTCCAATAATGATAAGGGAAGTAGTTAATACGGCTGGCCCCACAATCAAGGGAGTACCCAAGGGAACAGCTGCCAACTCTTTACTGGGTGCGCGGCGCTTCTTTTGCGGGTTAACGATATCTATTATTGCAATACTAAAGAGGACAGCCCCTCCTGCGATCATGAAATCACTTACCGTGATACCTAAAAAACTAAAGATAGCCTTACCCAGGAAGATGAAGCCAACCGCTAAACCTAAGGCCGTCACCGTTGACTGAAGAATTACTTTCGATTTTTCCTGCTTCTTAAGGCCATGAGTGAATGAAATAAAAATCGGCAGAACCCCTATCGCGTCCACAGCTACAAATATAGGAATAAACGCCAATAGCAAATTCTTGATCATATTTATGTCCTTCTTTTGAAAAGAATGATTATATGATGACAGATATAGCTCTTAACTTAGCACACGTGGTACCAGTCAGTCTCCCCATCTCGCCCGGAATCCTCTCACGTCGACATGGACAAAGGGTCCATGAGATGTCGTCTTTTCGTATCTTGCCAATCCACCTATAAACCGCCTGTACCAAGGTTTCCCGTACATCCCGTCGATGATGTCGTAGAGAATAGCGGCATCCCGATAGTCGATTCTACCGTCCCGGTTGAGATCATCCATGATGCCATCCTTGGGATTTTCATCAATAAAGATATCCGCAGCGTCTCCCCAGAGATGGCGGCTGTATTTGACGTTCCCGATCGCCCTGTTGTAGTAAGGGGTCCGGTATCCGCTCATAACAGCGAAGATTTCGCAACGGTAGCCTTCTTCATTAACCTTCTCCAGAATAAGTTCCAACTTCAAGAGGAGCCGTTCCTCCAACACCAGGTATTTGGGATAACTGCCTTGTTGATTACACAAAAATTGCTCCAGTTTAAAATGGGGAGCAACAAGAGTTTCCTCATCTTCCTTAGTGACCTCAATAAAACCCTTCGGTGGCTTGTAGATCGATAGCTGCTTGAATAATACAGAAGGGTAGGTACCGAGGCGGTACCCATTAAGGTACTCTCCCTTCAAATGGCTGTAGGGGACCATGACAAAAATATTCAGCGTAATCGAGTCAGCGGTGTGCGGATGACTTATCTTAACCGGGTAGAGCCCAGCTTCCCATGGAGATCGCCAGTGCCACTTGTTGGCAGCAATCGGCGTAACTTCCCCAGCCGACACCTCTAGAACATAGGGATCCTTCTTGGCGGTATCCAGTGCCTCCAGCGTGAGTCTTTCATTGGGGAGGACGAAAATCCCGATTACTCGGTATGGCGATACCTCATCTTTGAATTTCACCGCGAATCCAGCCTTCCCAGAAGAGAATCCCCTGCTCGGTCCAACCAGCAGGTTTTGTAAGATAAGGACAATAATCAGAATCTGGATTCCTGAACTCAGGGTATAGGGCGACTTCTGAGGCAACTGATCCATTTTCGGACTCCTAAGCGAGGGGTGGTTTCTCCCGAAGGGCTTTATCCAGCAGCTGGTCGCGTCCGTAAATATCGCCGCGAAATTCAATTGATCCCTCCTCATCTGCCCATGCCGTCCAGTAAAGGAGATGTACCGGCATTGGTTCTGGCAAGCGTACAGTTTGTTCTACTTGCCTATCCATGGCGGCGAGTATATTTTCCCGGGTCCATTTGGCATCACCCCGCAAGAGATATTCTGCCAGCTCAATGGGCTTTTCGATCCGGATGCACCCGGAACTGAATGTCCGCACGGTCTTGCCAAACAGCTCTCGGGAGGGGGTATCGTGCAGGTAAACATTGAACTTGTTGGGAAACATGAATTTTACCCGCCCCAGCGCATTCAGCGGTCCAGGCTCCTGACGGAGTCGGTAATTGAAGTCCTTGGCGGTAACCTTGGACCAGTCGATGGTCTGGGGATCAATTTCTCTAGTCTCTGCACCCCAGCCTTGAAAAACCTTGATGTCGTGGGTGGCCAAATACGTGTGGTCTTTGCGGATCAAGGGGAGCTTATCCTTGACGGCGATGCTGGGAGGAATATGCCAATAGGGACTCAACACCAGATAGGTCATCCCGTCACTGAAGACCGGGGTGCGCCGATATGGTTGGCCTACCACAACTTGCATAATCATCACTGGCTGGCCCTTCTCCACTACCTCCAATTCAAAATTAGCAATATTGACAAGGATGTAGCGTTGCCCGAGATCTTCAGGAAGCCAGCGCCAGCGTTCCAGGTTGACCTCAATCTGCCGCACGCGTTCTTCCACCGGCACATTCAGGGCAGTCAGAGTCATAGGTCCGATGACTCCGTCGACTTCCAACCCGTGCCGCTTTTGAAACCTCCGTACCGCCTCCTCTAAGGTATCATCGAATAAGTCTGCCTCGTTGGATAATCCTGAGCCAAGATCTCCTGCGGCAATAAGCCGGTTGCGCACCGCTACAACGCGTTTCCCCCGGTCACCCCTTCTCATTTTAGGGCCGGCAGGTATCATAGGCCAACCGCCCTTTGAGGCAATGTCTCGATAGCGGACCAGAGCCTGGCAGAGGCTTGCATAATCCGGTTGTCGTGGAAGCAGACTTCTCAAGACTTTTTCAATCTGGTTCGAATCGAGAGCGGTCTGAAGCAGTCCAGCAAGATCGACTTGCCGGCGGTTGGCATGCCATTCCGGATCGATGGTTTCGGGGTTGATGCGGCCCGCCAATAAATGAGAACCATAGATCAAGAAGGCGTCGGTACACAGTAGATCAAGTTCGACCAGCCTGCGGGGCTCAAGCTGCTTTTTGTTACGTTGATTTTCCCGCACCTCTCTCAGCGTGGCCTCCATCTTTGCCAAATGATAGTCACTCGGCCTGAGTCCATCGCGATCAGCCTCATTGATTACTTTGATGAGCGCCTCAACTTGGGGCAGAGGACCATGGCCATCACTCCAGGCAGGCTGGTAGATTCGACGCTCATAAAAAAGCGGCAACATCACCGAGGCATGGATGAGTTCTTCTCCAACGGCGATCTTTGGAGGAATTCCTGCCACTTCGATTCGGCTTCGCAGGAATTCACTGACCCGATCGGACAAAGCCCGAGCGCTAAGGGCTCCAAGCTCAGCTGATCCTATGAAACATATCAAGCCCATCGTCAGCACAACTAGTCTACGCATGAGCCTTCCTAGAACTGAATAGTTGCATTTTGATTTTAAGCAATTCTGATAAAACCCCTTTACATATTCTTCTACCATTCTGCCACCCCTTAATAACGGGACTGCGCCCTTTACTGGCTGTCTCATAGGCTTGACTTGCAAGAAAAACTCTACGCCTTTCCCGAGCGTTACACACTGCTCTTGAGTCTACAACTTCGGTTCTTTCTATTCTTTTAAGTATGCGTCAATTCTTAAGCCCAGTCAATCTGAAGTTGGTTGGTTTTAAGAGCTACCCCTCAAAAAGGGGCAGCTCTTAAACTTACTCAATCTTTATCTCTTTTCTCTTTCGTTTGGCTTCTTCAGTTTTGGACAGAGTAACCTCCAGTACCCCGTCTTGATACTTGGCTTTAACTTGCTCAGATTTTACCTTAACCGGAAGGGGAATCGTTCGCTCCCAGGCACCGTATGCTCTTTCAGAGTAGTAGTAATTCTCTGCTTTTTCTTCTTTTGCTCTCTCTACCTTTCCTGAGATGCTGACGTCATTTTCGGTAACAGAGATATTGATATTCTCTTTCTTGAGCCCGGGCATCTCAGAGCGCAAAACTAGCGTATCACCTTTATCTATCAGATCTACTGCAGGAGTACCAATTAAACCGCGCTCTCTTGGAGCAGGCACTCCAGCTCCCCGCGGACCAGGAAGCGCCTCTCGTCGTATTCCCCGACCCCAGAAATCATCGAACATTCTCCTCATTTCTTGCTCTACCCGAGCAAACTCCCTGAACGGATCCCACATGGCCATTGTTATCACCTCCTCTCTTCTCCAAGTTCATCTCGAAATTCGACACTCTAAAGTCGCCGAGATACAAGGATCGAGCGTTTTCCAAGGCAAATAAACCCTACATTACTTTTTTCCGCTCAACTTGGATCAGGCCTCTACGTTTTTCCCGGCTTAGGCAGGTCTCATGTACCGTTTTGGATTTGCTAATCGATCTGGGAGATTTACAAAATACGGCGTTGGGGGAAGTAAGGAGTTAGTATATTCGCTGGAAGGATGCTCTAATTACCGTATTTAAAGTCATCCGATGAGCCAAGAGCTTAAGGGTCCATCTATTCGCAGAATAGCCAAAGGCGTCGACAAATTTTTAGACATTAGCGGAGAAAAATAGAAGGTGTTTATAAGTCATTTTCCATTAAATAATAACAAATTTAAAAAACTTGTCAATGTGTTTTCCGGGCACTTCCTTGATCCCTTATAATAAAATAGTAGACTGATTCGTGCTTTAAAATCTTGCCTTCAATGCCTAGCCGAACATGGCCTCAACTTCCTGAAAAATACAATTGCTCAAGGTAAAAAGTTAGGAGAGAACATAGAGGATTTAGAACTCTGAGATTTTGCCAATGGCGCGCTTTTACACAGATGGCGAGAAATTTGAATTTGATGTTTTCGAATATCCTGTTTTAATACCCGCCCTGATCCCTTGACATGAGGCGGTTTTTATATATCCTGAGAAACATTCCCTATTATATTAGAGAAGGAAAAGTGTTAGATTTTCTGGAGAAACTCTCGATCAGTCCCTATCTAAAAGCGATCTTGGCTTTTGTCTTTTTCTACACGGGCGCAAAAGTCATCTATCTTATTTTGACTCACGTGGTTGGTAGATTAACCAAAAAAACGGCCACCCAACTTGACGACGTTATCCTCTCTAAAGTAAAAACTCCCGTCTTCTATCTTATCATTCTAGCCGGAATTACTACGGGGCTTAACTTTCTGCCCTTGTCTACTCAAGTCAGAGTGATTTTCTCAAGGATACTGCTTTCTATAGTTGTAGCCATCTCCTGTTATTTGGCTAGTTCCTTTATTAATGTAGTAATTAAAAACTGGTTCACCCAAAGAAAAGCAGTTACAGGTAAGATCAAAGGACGAGAATTAATAATGCTCAGTCGAAAGATCTTGAATTTTGTAATATTCGTCCTCCTCATCATCTTTATCTTGACTCTCTGGGATATCAGAGTAACGGCGCTGGTGGCCAGTCTAGGTATAGCCGGCTTTGTCTTCGGATTTGCACTGCGAGATATCTTTGCCAACATCTTTGGAGGAATAGCCCTCATTGCTGACAAATCCTTTAAAATAGGTGATTTTATCAAACTGGAAAGCGGGGAGGTCGGAGAAATTATTGACATAGGTCTGAGGTCCACCCGGATAAAATCGTTCGATGAAGGAAACGAGGTCATCATTCCTAACAATAGCCTGGTGACAAGTAAGATCACCAATTATGGCCGTCCCCTGATTCACTTGAAGATGGTGGTAAAGATAGGAGTAGCCTATGGTTCGAACATAAAAAAAACTAAGGAGGTCCTTCTCGATTGTACCACAAAGATAGACGGAATCCAGGAGGATCCCTCTCCCCGGGTTTATTTTATGGAGATGGCCGATTTTTCCCTTAATTTTAGAGTGGTTTTCTGGATCGCTGATTTTAAACAAAGATTCGATATTCGGGACAAATTCGTCTCTCTAGCCTATGAGGAACTACAATCTAAAGGAATAAGGATCCCCTTTCCCACCCGAACAATCCATATAGAAAAATAAGGAAGAGATAGCCCATGATAAGAACATTGATTGCACCGGTAAAGTACGTCCAAGGAAGAAATGTTCTCAATGAGGCAGGAGGCCTTATCGAACCTCTGGGTAAGAAGCTGATGATACTTGCCAGTGAGAGAGTTACCAACATTATCAAGGACACACTTTTAGCAAGTCTACAGCGCACTAACCTGGATTTCGAGTTCGAAAAATTCAATGGAGAATGCTCCCGTAAAGAAATAGAGCGGGTAAGTGAGGCTCTCAAAAAGGAAGGCTTTAATGTTATTGCTGGAGCTGGAGGTGGTAAAACTCTGGATACAGCGAAGGCAAGTGCCTATGAAGCGGGAATTCCAGTCGTTATTTTGCCAACCATTGCTTCCACTGATGCTCCCACAAGTGCTATAGCCGTGGTTTATACCCCCGAAGGAGAGTTTGAGGAATATCGCTTTTTTCTTCGAAACCCCGATCTAGTACTGATGGATACCCTGATAATAGCCCAGGCGCCGGTTAGATTCTTTGTCTCCGGAATGGGTAATGCTCTAGCAACCTGGTTTGAAGCTGATGCGGTGAATAAAGCAGGAGCTCAGAACATGGCCGGGGGTCATCCAACGTCGGCAGCCTTAAGGATAGCTAAACTCTGCTATGAAAATCTATTAAAATATGGCCTATCGGCAAAGTTGGCCGTGGAAAAAAAGTGTGTGACCGAGGCAGTAGAAAAAATTGTGGAGGCCAATACTCTTTTAAGTGGAATTGGCTTTGAAAGCGGAGGACTAGCTGCTGCCCATTCCATCCATGACGGAATGACAGCTCTTAAGGCCTCTCATAGACTTTATCATGGAGAGAAGGTAGCCTTCGGGCTTATTGTTCAATTGGTTATGGAAAACTGTAACCCGAACCAGATAAATGAGGTTCTGGATTTCTCTATCCAGATGGGCCTTCCGGTATGCTTTGATGATCTTGGTTTAGGTAAGGTCTCCCGGGGTGATTTAGAAAAAGTGGTAAGATTTGCCACGGCTGAAAATGAGACCATTCATAATGAGCCCTTTCCCGTCACAGAAGAGTTTGTCCTTGATGCTCTCCTCACTGCCGATGTTTTAGGAAGCTTTCGAAAAAAAGTTAATCTCACCTCCTAATCTTATTTTATCGTAACTGTTCACCGCCCCTTCTAATATTTGTTATCGGTGTTTAAATAGAAATGTCAAATGTTGAGACCTGACCCCTTTACCGCACCACTTTCGGTCCCACCACCACTATGGTATAGCTACCAAGGTCAAAATACTTAGCAGCCACTCTTCTAATATCCTCTTTGGTAACTTTAGTGATAGCCGAAGCATATCGTTCAAAATTCTGATAGCCCAATCCGTATAGCTCATCTAAGGCGCACTGAAGAGCCAAAGCCTGGTTGGTCTCCAGACGAATGGTCTCGCTGCCAATTAAATCTTTCTTAGCTCGATTGAGCTCCTCTTCGGATACCTCGGTCGTTGTTAGCTTTTTTATCTCCTCTAAAAGCCCATCCCTGGCTATTTCTACCTTTTCCGGAGCTGTGGCTACATAAAAAGTGTAAGCACCAGGATCCTCCAGTCCGATAAAGGAAAAACTTCCTACACTGTAGGCAAGACCCAGCTTGTCTCTCAAGCTCTGGTAAAGGCGGGAACCTCCACCGGAAAGAATGGAGGTCATGACCTCAAAGGTATACCTGTCCTCACTTTTAATATCAATCCCCTGAAACCCTATCATAATCACAGCCTGTTTTTTCTCCATATGCTCGGCGGCTGTCCTCACCTGGATTGGTTTTAGCTCCTGGGGAATCCCAATCAAAGGTAGCGGCCGAGGCTCAAAATTAGAGAAAACCTCCTTTGCCTTCTTTATCACCTGGGATGCCTTTACATCTCCATAAACAGCCAGGACCATATTATTAGGAACATAGAATTCATCATAATATTTAATTAAATCAGCTCTGGTTATCTCGTCTATGCTCTCGGCTGAGCCGATGCGCTGAAATCTAAAGGGATGACGGGTAAACAGGGTTTCTTTAAGCAATTTAAAGGCGGCATTAAAAATATCATCTCCTTGAGCTTTGATCTGAGCTAAGACGATTCTTCTTTCCCGCTCTACTTCCTCGGAAAGGAAGGTGGAGTTCATAACAATATCGGCCAGGATCTCAAGTCCAGTATCAAAGTCTTCCTTTAGCACACTAACCGAGCAGCCAAAGCTGTTGTTTCCTCCGTAAGCATCAATGGTTCCACCCAGCGACTCTATTTCGTCAGCTATCTGGCGAGCAGATTTAGTCTTAGTCCCTTTCAAGAGCATACTTCGTACAAAATTACATATCCCATTATTGTCTTGATTTTCGAACCTCAGCCCTCCCTTAAATACGACCTGCATGAAGACAGTGGGTAAGGTATGATTTTCGCGCACCAGAAGATTCATGCCATTGGGCATCTCATATTTATTGATGAGCGGCGGTTTTCTCAAAGAAACCTTCGGCGTGGCCGCTACTTTTTCGACCGCTGGTTCGAGAAGAGTTACGGTAAGATTATCCCGACGAAAATATTTATTAGCCACCCGTCTAATCTCTTCCCGGTCCACCTTCTGGATTTGCTCGACGTAGTTCTTAGAAAAATTGAGATCTCCCACCACCAGCTCACTGGAAGCAAGATCTCCGGCTCTATCTTCCATAGTCTCCCGGGAGAATATGTACTCACTTACCACCTTTCTTTTGGCCTTCTCTAGCTCCTCTTCACTCACCAGCTCCACTTTGAATTGGTCCAGTTCTTTTAAGATTTCCTCAATAGCACGGTTTTTATTTGCCTCATCCAGAGTAGCTCTTATACCAAAGATACCAGCATCCCTGGGAGTATAGGACCAGGAAGATACGGCATTTACCAGTCCCTTTTCTTCTCTAATTTTCCTAAACAATCGGGAACTTCGCCCTTGCCCCAAAATGATAGCCAGAACATCCAGGGGGTACATATCTTTATTCTGAATACTTACTGTATGAAAACCCATGAGTAGGTAAATTTGTTTAACTTCAAATTCTTTTTCCACTCTCCTTGGCACCAATTGACGAGGTTCAGCCGGAATGTAAACTGGTGGCAGCGATCCTCGCTTAAAGTCGGCAAAAGCCTCTTTAATTTGGGCAAGAGCTACTTGAGAATCAAAATCTCCCACTCCTACCAGTATCATATTATTAGGGCGGTACATTCTATGGTAATAGGCTAAGAGATCTTCCCTTGTTAATCGTTCAAATAGAGTTCGGTATCCAATAACCGGATTGCGATAGGGATGCTCGTGGTAGACAGTAGACCAGAAAAAACGACCTAAGAAGCGATCAGGATCATCCTTGCCCATATCAATTTCCCGAAGTATCACTTCTCTTTCCTTCTTTAATTCCTCCGGGTTAAAAGCTGAATTCATTACTGCATCAGCCAGAATATCAAGAGCGGTGACAAAATGCTCACTGGGAACAACCAGATGGTAAACAGTACGATCGAAGGAGGTATAAGCATTAATGGTTCCTCCCAGGCTTCTTATCTCCCGATCAATTTCTCCCACTCCTCTTTTTTTGGTTCCCTTAAATAGCATGTGTTCAATATAATGAGATACCCCTGAGCCTGAGTACTCACCTTCAGTGATGCTTCCGGCTTTCACCCAAGCCTGCCAGGCCACTACAGGAGCAGTATGAATTTCCTCCAGGATGACAACCATTCCATTGTCCAGGACATATCTTTGAGGCTGAGGAGGACTTTCCGAAACGGTTGCGGCTTGGGGGGCAGCGAAGACAGACAAGCCAAACACACTCAGACTCATTAACAATCCCAAAATTGCCAGCCCATGAATCCATCTTTTTCTTGGCTTCATTTTATCTCCCCCTATTCTTCCATTGGTGTTGTCAAAAATATTTGCTTTTTTGGGGATTGGTAGCCGCAGGATTTATCCTGCGTTTTATGAAATAATATCTTCCAAGTTAAAATCCAGTGACCCCTTGGAAGGATAATCCTTCAATCAGAGGCTAATCCTTTTCTTGCTGGATTATCCAGAATGTAGATTATGTGTTTCTTTTCTCTAACATTCTATTTATCATTTCACTACGCAGGCTGAAGCCTGCGGTTACCAAAAATAGTCACGTCCCCTTTTTCCCGGCAGTGAAAGTTCGTCTACTGCTTCGCATCCTGGGTTCCAGGGCATCACGCAGAGCGTCCCCTAAGAAGTTAAATGCCAGAATGGTGATAAAGATTGAAAAACCAGGGACTAAAATCCAGGGAAAACTGACTAAAACTCGGGTATTCATAGCCGCAGCCAGCATATTGCCCCAACTGGACTGCGGTTCCTGAATCCCCAACCCCAAAAAACTCAAAGCACTTTCCCCCAGGATATAACCTGGCACACTGAGAGTAGCCGCTACAATGATAAAGCTCATAGTATTAGGTAGGATATGTCTTAAAATAATACGAAGATCGGTGCTACCCAAAGCCTTAGCTGCTAAGCTAAATTCCTGTTCTCTCAAAGAAAGAAACATACCTCGGATCACTCGAGCAAATCCCGGCCAGCCAATGAAACTTAATATAAGTACAATTAAAAGATAGACCTGAGTTGAAGACAGATTGGTGGGAAGCACGGCCCGGAGAGCCAGAAGCAGGTAAAATCCGGGAAAAGACATAATCATCTCACAGAATCTCATCAAAACATTGTCCACCGTACCGCCATAATACCCCGATATTCCTCCCACTAATGCTCCCAGGCTAAAGGAAACCAGGATGCCAATCAATCCCACCGAAAGAGAGATACGGGCTCCAAAAAGAAGTCGGGAAAAGACATCCCTTCCAAATGTATCTGTCCCTAAAAGGAAAATATAACCAGACTTATCGGTTCCAAATAGATGGAGGCGAGAAAGAATTAAACCCAGGAACTTATACTCTGTCCCTCTCACCAAAAAACGGAGGGGATACTTTACGGTGGTCTCAGGCTTATAGATCTTAAAAGCTCTGTCCACTAGCTTGTACTCGTAGACAAAAGGTCGCCAGCTCCACCTGCCTTCAGCATCAATGAAATGTATGGAGGTGGGGGGATGGTAGCTCTTAGCTCGAACCTGGAGACCGGGAGAATATGGACCAATAAAATCGGCAAAAAGTGCACCTAGATAAAGAATAATGAGAATAATTCCCCCGATCAGGCCAAGCTGGTTTCGTTTAAGTCCCCGCCAGATAATTTTAGTTTGAGTTAACGATTTTTTTTGCGGCAGAGCCTGCTTTCTCCAGGGCATGAATATTCTTATCATCTACCAATTCCCCTAAAAGTTAGCTCAATCATAGCGGATGCGAGGGTCAACCCAGACAAGCAATAGATCAGCTACCAGGTTACCCAGGATAAGCAGAACTGACCCCATTATGAGACTCCCCATTACCAGATAGAGATCCTGGGCTAATACTGCCTCCAGCATCAATCTTCCCAGGCCAGGCCAGGCCATGACAATTTCGGTGAGGGCAGCACCGGAAAGCAGGCCCGGCAAGGAAAGACCAAAAATAGTGATAATGGGATTAATCGCATTGCGCACTGCATGTTTCCAGATAACTACTCTCTCGCTTAGTCCTTTGGCCCGGGCAGTAGTCACAAAATCAGCCTTAAGGTAGTCCAGGAGATTCCCCCGCATCTGTCTCATCAACCCGGCCATACCTGAGGTGCCCAGGACTATAGTAGGAAGAACCAAATGATGGGCGCGATCCCAGATTTGACCAAGTAAACTCAAATCATGATAGTTGACACTGTACATTCCTCCTACGGGGAACCAACCGGTGCGCATGGCCATGAACAAGAGCAGGAGGGCAAAGAAGAAATTTGGAATAGCCAGACCTAAAAAGGCCAAAAAAGTGAGCAACTTATCTACCCAGGAATACTGCTTAATTGCCGAAATTATCCCCAGAGGTATCGACAATATCCAGGTAAAGACCATGGCGCTCAGAGAAAGGATAAAAGTATTAAAGAGTCTGGCACCAATCAATCTAAAGACCGGCACCCGATAAGAGAAGGAATGTCCAAAGTCAAGACGCAGAGCATTTTTTAACCAGATAAAATATTGAACATAGACTGGTTGATCCAACCCGAAACGAGCTCTTTCTTGAGCGATTCTCTCGGCAGAAACTTGAGGGTTTAGGGCCTGCTGAGTTAGAAAGTCTCCCGGCGCCAGTTGAATTATGATGAAGGAGATAAGGGATATGCCCAACAATAGGGGTACCATGTGTAACAACCGACGACTAATGTAAGTGAGCAAAAATCTGCCTCCTTCGTTGAATATTTGCTATTTTTCCAAATAAAGCTGCTCCATGTTCCAGAGAAGACCTCCATAAGCAGGAAGTCGAATATTTTTGATGGTATTTCGTACCGCCGTAAGGTAAATGGACGAAGCGGTATAGAGGAAGGGAAGATTCTCGGAAACTATTAGCTGCCACTCATCATAGATCAGTTTCCTTTTTTTAGGATCTAATTCCTGAACCCCTTTGTTGAACAATTCATCTATCTTTAGTTCCCAGTCATACCTATTTTGAGGATCATAATTCCAGGAATGTAATTCTCCATCAGTCTTCCAGACATTAGCACCGCCGTGAGGCT
>Ga0315551_10001637_pt1 | contig 16883 bp, 14 predicted proteins | sample SalMarSW160290MG_FD_203678 | JGI IMG/M metagenome (GOLD analysis project Ga0315551, IMG submission 203678) | Salt marsh sediment microbial communities from the Plum Island Ecosystem LTER, Massachusetts, United States - Salt Marsh Sediment SW1602-90 ...
TCTCCTTTTCCTTCCTTATGTTATAACGTAAAAATATAATGAAACGCTCAATTGTGTCAATCAAATTCTGTGAATTTGGTCGTCGGCGGGGCATGATGAGCTTATTTCCCTTATAAAAGTACACACATGGCTTTCCTACACGATTACTATTGCGGACAGTTGCTACTCACCAAATATGACCGCCTGGAACTTCTGGATGATGGCGTGGGGAGATTTGTAAGCATCAGCAGGCAGGCCGGCTTTGTGACAGGTCTGCTCCAAGAATTGGGTTCTGTTCCAACCGTATTCCGTGGCTACCTGCGGAAGTAACAAACCTCGGTTGTTCCCCATGGTAATCATCAGTCCATCGCGACCGACCTTAATTTCATCCAGCGACTTGACCTCCTGAAGCGGCGTGAGTACGGAAATCTCGATATGCAGCTTCGGCAGTTCATCGGGCTGCACCGGGGGAAAGCGTGGATCCGAAACAGCAGCCTGAACAGCGCAGATCGACACCGTTTTATAAAGCGGTTCCTGAGCGATGGTGTGCCCAATACAGCCTCTGAGCGCACCTTTCTTTTCCAGAGTAACAAAAGCAGCTCCAGGCTGGCGTAAATTGTCGGAGACTTCAAACTCAGGCAGAGAACCATCACTCAGATAATGTTTGATAGACTGCCGAGCGATTGTTAAAAGTTTCTCCCTGTCAGCATCAGATAGTTCAAACATCAGAGGCAGTTTCTGCTCATTAGTTGTGGTCTGGGACAGTTTCTCCACAGATTTTTCCGACTTGTCAGCAGCCTTATATATCACCGCCGCAACATACCCAACAACCGAAGACTTATCGCCCGAAACATCGCCGGAATCACCGTAGCGTAGTATCTTAACCCGATTGGCTCCCCTGGCGATCGCTGCTTTCATTACCGCCACAATCAGACCGCCACCGCAGGCTTCCACTTCGCCACTTTGCATATATTTCTCCAGTCGGGCTACATCAAGACTCTTCAGACACTCAATCCCAAGAGAGTCCATCTTCCAGCCCAGCGAAGCCGGATGGTAGTGCTGCCAATCGCTCGAAGCTATCATTATCGTATGCCTTTCAAGCTTCAGAGCTTTCAAAGCCTCGGTCAAAAGCTCAATAGTAGCGTCGTTCTGGTACCCCATCACTACCGGCACAATCTGAAAGCCCTTCAAAACAGTCTGGAGATACGGCAGTTGCACCTCGAGTGAATGCTCTCGAACATGGGCCTGCGCCACCATGTCAACGCTCTTACTGTAGGCTAACATCCGGTTGCAAATGCTGTCGTCGCAGGGGACCTTCCCTATCGGTGTTTTCCACACAATGCCCGGCCCATAGACGGACAGGCCCTCAAACCCGAAGTGATGCGATGGTCCGCAAAGGATCACCTTGTCGATCTCCGAGTTCTTTAGAAGCTTATAACCGTAGGCAGCGACCCGACCGGAATAAATCAAACCCGCATGGGGAACAATCAGAGCCATAATCTGGCCATCAACAGTGGGTAACCCTTTGACGTTGTATAGGTGGCTTTGTACCATCCGCGCTAGCTCAGCACTGTCGGCGGAATAAAACGCTCCCGCCACCGCCGGTTCTCTCACAGTTGAGCACGCATCCGCCGACCATAACAGACTAAGAAGAATAAGTCCTATAAGAAAAACTTTCTTGCCCACAAGTATGTCCTCACTTAAAGGATACCCCTGGTGGCGCCAGACGTCAAGGAGAAAAGAATTGGCGATTTTGTAGGCCGTGCCTGTATATTATATAGTATGAGTAAGGTGATTGTTGTCAGGTACTCCGGTGGCGCTCAGAAGAAAGGTCTCAGCAAAGAGAAATACCTGAGTCTGCTTGGTGTAGCTTTGACAGAACTTGCTGGTGAACAGCAGGTGGAAAAGGCTATTCGTAAATACCTGCCCAACGGAGTTATTGGGATTAAGACCAATTGCCTTGCTCGCAGCTTTAATTCCACTCCAACTGCCCTGACAGATGCCTTGTCTTTGCTCTTGACTCAAGCAGGATTTGATGAAAACGACATTATCGTCTGGGAACGAACCAGCCACGAGCTGGCAAAGGCCGGTTACACATTGAACGCTTCCTCTGTTGGCCGCCGCTGTTTAGGAACCGACGCTTATGGTGTTGGATACAGTAGAGGGTTCCACACTTCCGGTGAAGTCAACTCGCTGGTCAGTCGGATACTCACTGACTTAGTGCACTATAATATAAACCTGCCGGTGCTTAAAGACCATTCGATTGCAGGTCTGTCAGGCGGCATGAAGAACATGTTCGGAGCAATTAACAATCCAAACAAGTACCATGACAACAACTGTGATCCATTCTGCGCCCATGTTAATAACCTCGAACCGATCAAGAAGAAAAACCGCCTGACTGTGCTCGATGCCGTCAAGGTTCAGTATAACGGTGGACCGGGCTTCGTCAGTGAGTACATATCTTACTACAACAGCATCATAATCTCTGATGATCCGGTGGCCGCTGACAGGATCGGTCTGGAAATCCTGAAACATGCCCGACAGGTAAATGGCCTCCCGCCCCTGGAGAAGGTGGGCCGGCCGGTCAAATATCTCAAGTCAGCCGAGTCGATAGGACTGGGCACTGCTGATACGAATCGGATTGACATTGTCGTCCTTGTCGTTGACAAAGAGGGCAGACAAACCAAGGGGAAGCTCTTCTGATGGATAGAAGAATGTTCTTGCGCTGTTTAGGGTGCGGTGCCGCTGTTGCCAGCGCTTCGCAGACAGACTTGCTCCCTGAATTCCTGGGTGGAATTCAGAATGCGTGTGCCTTCGATTTCACCAAGAAGCTGTCGTCAGTTGAAGCCAGGTACTACAAGAAGCTGGAGGGCGGTGGCATTGAGTGCCATATCTGCCCACGGCATTGTCTAGTCACCGACCTGGAACGTGGCTACTGCGGAACCAGAGAGAACAGAGGGGATGTGTATTACACACTGGTGTATGGCTTGCCCTGCGCTGTCAACATCGACCCCATTGAGAAGAAGCCGTTGTTCCATTTCTATCCGGGCACTACTGCTCTCTCAATAGCCACAGCGGGATGTAATGTCAACTGCAAATTCTGTCAGAACTGGGAGATCTCACAGTCGCGCCCGGAGCAGACCGACAATCTCGATCTGCCACCGAAAGAGCTGGTGGAAATCTGCGCCAGCAAGAAGGTCCCCACTATCGCGTATACCTATTCCGAACCGGTTATCTTCTATGAGTACATGTATGACACCGCTGAGTTGGGCCACAAGAAGTCGATCAAGTCGGTTATGATTACCGGTGGTTACATTGAAAAGGAACCGCTGGCAGACCTTATGAAGCACCTCGATGCTATCAAGGTCGATTTGAAAGCCATCCGAGAGAAGTACTACCGAGATATTGTCAAAGGTGAATTGAAGCCTATCCTGGATCGACTTATCCAGATGAAAAAATCCGGTGTCTGGCTGGAGATTTTGTACCTGGTGGTACCCACTCTAAACGACTCCGAGGCCGAATTCAAAGAGCTGGCCCAGTGGACCAAGGCGTATCTGGGGACCGACACACCGGTGCACTTCTCCCGCTTTTATCCCCATTATCTGCTTCGAAATCTCCCTCTCACACCGCAGAAAACACTAGAGACCGCCCACGATATCGCGCGCGCGGAAGGACTTGAATTCGTATACCTGGGTAATCTCCCTGGACATCCCGCCGAATCAACCTATTGTCCTTCTTGTGGGGCGCTGTTGATCGGGCGCCGGGGTTACCGTATATACCAAAACAACCTTAAGGGAAATCGTTGCGACAAGTGTGGCAGGGTTATTCCCGGTCTGTTTTAATGGAATGAACCGAAAGGCATTTCTACTCGGATTTTATTCCATCAGTGGCCAGGTGCTGCTGCTGCGAGAGCTGGTCTCCTCCCTCAACGGCGACGAGTTGTTCATTGGAACCGCTCTTTTCGGATGGTTGGTGTCGGTTGCAGTTGGGGCGTACCTCGGCGGCAGGCTTCGTCTCAAAATAGGGTCGACAGCATTATTCATGGTGGGAATCATCCTTCTACCGATCATGCTTATTGCAGCGCGGCTTTCACCGTTGATAGTCACCGACCTTATTGGAGAAATCATCCCTTTCAGCAGGGCAGTCGTGATTTCAAGTATTATGATGTTGCCAATCGGCATTATTTCCGGCTGGCTTTTCCCTTCCATAACGCGTGAAGGACTAACCCCGGCTGGTTCTATAGTGCAGGTGTATCTCCTTGAAGGAATAGGTGCTTTTATAGGTGGCGTGGCAATTCTGATCCTGGTCGGCGGAATCCTTTCCACGCTGCAAATGGCTGTCGCAGTGGGAATAATTGTTCTCGCGGGTAACCTTTTCCCATCCCCAGACCGGCATGTCCTCAGAGCTATCTTGGTGACAACGGGCGCCTTGCTTCTTTTGATCATTACACAGTATGTGGTTAAAACTCTTGACTGGCATGGAGACAGAGTCAAGTATGAGCCATATCAGGTCGAAACGTCATTTGACACTCATTACGGTCACCAGACCATTTTGTCTCGAGACAGCACCTATACTTTACTTACGGATAACACTATCGAGGCTGCCTATCCTGACTTACTGACTGCGGAAAACCTGTTGATACCGCCGTTAGCATACAAACCCTCAGCCGAAAAAGTACTTTTTATTGGCCGTACTGAGTTTGGCGTTAGGCAACTGGCCGACAGCCTACCCGATCTCTCAATCACGGCTCTTGACCCCCGCCGTGCACTATCACCAAAGATAGACGAAGTGATACCGTTTTCCGGCACTGTTTCGAGAATCGATGATGATCCCATAACGTTTTGCTCACGACCCCAGTCTGTAAACACCTATGATATTATTATAGTGAATCCAGGTGAGCTCGACAGCTACAAGAACAGTCGCCTGCTGACCGACAGATTCCTTACAAAGGCCAAGTCATTGTTGAAAAGTGACGGCATTATTTTCTTTCCCACTCGTTATGACACCGATCGCTTCATCACACCGGAGCAAAGAGAGGTGCTATCAATAATATACAATGTTTTCAAACACTCTTTTGATTACGTCACGCTTTGGCCGGGGAATATGACTCTTTTGTTCGCCTCCGATACGCCCTTGTTGGACATGCCATACGATTCCATAATCATCAGACTCACGCATCTTTCATATAAGCCCCAATATATCAGTGAAAACTACCTGCCGGACAGGCTAAACGAATTCAAGATGCAACGTCTGCTGGCAGCTGTGACTTCATCGGACGAGGTAAATATCTTAAACCGGCCAATGCTTCCTCACTATCAGGCTTTGTACCGGGCGAAGGCAAACGCTTTCGATAGACATGTCATCTCATTTATTCTTGGAAAAACGGAGTTGCTGGTAGGGATTCCCTTGTTCATCCTTGCGTTTTTTGCCCTGTCGAGTATAACCAAGGTAAAGAAAAAGCGCTATGGGCTGTTTCTCTATTTCACGGCAGGTTTGGTTTCCCTGTCACTGGAGTTGATATCATTTTATGTATATCAATCATCCGCCGGCTCGCTGTACTCAGAGATGGCCATTTTGATCGGGGCTTTCATGCTGGGGTTGGCCTTCGGGACTTATTATTCTATGCGGATGGGGAAGGGACGTCTCGAGTATCCAGCTTTGCTGATGCTCCTGATTGCGACTTTGATATTCCTTGCCACTTTTAACCGCATCAATCCTCAGGTTTTGCTTTTCTATCACTTGTTCTTTTTGTTTGTCGCGGCCACAGCTACGGGAAGTCTCTTTGTCGCCGCAACAGATCGCTATTATCCGGGCAGAGCGGAGAGCAACCGCGGCGCTGGCTATGCCTGCGAACTCATTGGCTCTTCGGTCGGAGCCCTGCTTTCGACTACAATTTTGCTGCCCGTGATTGGCCTGCGGTGGTTGTTGATATCACTGGCTGTGTTGCTTGTGGTTGCTTTTCTTGGGTCATTTGTGACGGCAAGAGATATTTGAACTTATGTTTTCGAAATTAGCTGACATTGACACCCCAGCGGTATTGATCGAACGATCAATCCTGGAAAAGAATCTGCAATCCATGCAGGTTCTGACAGACAGCCACGCAATCAATCTTCGTGTTCACATTAAGACCCACAAAATACCTGTGCTGGCCAGGCGACAGATCAAAATTGGGGCCATCGGCATTGCGACTGCGAAACTGGGCGAAGCCGAGACAATGGCCGAAGCCGGCATTAAAGATATCCAGATTGCCAACATCATTGTTGGGCGAGACAAAATCAAACGACTGGTCAGGCTTCGTACAAAGTGCAAGCTGTCGGTGGCAGTTGATTCTCTTGAGAATGTAAAAGAGTTATCCATGTCTTTCTCAAAGAGCAGTCGGCCACTTAATGTCCTGGTCAAAGTAAACACGGGTCTTAATCGATGCGGTTTTGGTTCGGTGGAGGACATTGCTCAGTTTCTCGATGCTGCTAAGGACCTCATAGGCATCAAAGTCATCGGCCTGATGACCCACGCCGGTCATGCCTATGCCGCTCGCACTCGCAAGGAAATCAAGGCTATAGGGACCTTGGAAGGGGCAACACTTGTCAAGTACGCCCGTCAATTGAAAAAACTGGGGCACGAAATGAAGGTCCTCAGTGTCGGTTCGACTCCGACAGCGAAGTATTGCGCGAAGGTCAAAGGTGTAACCGAGCTGCGCGTGGGCAACTACATCTTCAATGATATGACGCAGGTGGCTTTAGGAACTGTTCCCATGAGCCGATGCGCCCTGACGGTTCTGGCAACAGTGATAAGTACGCCCTCGAAAGAACGAGCCGTCATTGACGCCGGCAGCAAGGCGCTGGCGCTGGATAAAGGCGCTCATGGCCGCGAGATACTGAAAGGATATGGCCGGATAGTTGGTGGCGGAGGCATGCTGTCACGTCTGTCAGAGGAGCATGGCGTCATAGAGAACGTGACACGACGTTTCAAGATCGGTCAGAAGGTGAGAATCATTCCCAATCATGCCTGCACGGTGATGAATCTTTTCGACTACGCCTATTTAGTCGATGGCGCAACGGTAGTAAAGAGATACGCAATATCGGCACGAGGAAAAATGAATTGATTCATACTAATTGCACCTCAAAGGCAGGAGTCCCCGACTCCTGCCAAGAGCTACTTCAAGGCAAGGACCTTAGCCAATCAGCAAGGAATTCCTTGTGCTTTTCGCTGTACCCAACCATTCCTACCAACATCCCTTTTCGCAGGCCGGCAATGATCTTCCCATAATAGTCGTCCTCCGTCACAAAAGCTCCGCCTTTATCAAAAGGGAAATCATCCGAAATCAGTTCAATTAAGCCCCTGTCGGCGTCATATTTTGACCACTGCAAAAGCTTAGCCTTGGGCGTATCGCGTGACAGAAACAGCGTCACACTATCGCCATCGAGCAGATAACCTTGGCTGTAAATGCGGGTGAGAAACTTTCGGCCCAGAAAGGATTTGGCAAACAGTTTATCAGTAGTCTGAATCTTGTTGTCAGCGGGAAAGAGCCCGAAAGCGCTCGGATGGTTAGTTGTTCCTGGAATTAATTTGTTAACCTCGTTAGCCGCTTTTGCCAAGGCTATACCTGTCTCATCAGATTCGTCGAATCCAATCAGCTTGATCATATACATTCCTTTGACAAAACATAGGTTACCCACTGACACGAATCCCTGCACTCCCAGACGTGTGAGCGTAGGGTTGTCAGGTCGAACCATTGAGTATAAACCGTACGCATCAACAGCATTATCAAACAGGTAAATGTCGAGTGTGAACTCGGCCGTATCCATTTTGTAATCGGCTGTGGCAACTTCAACAAAATTATACAGGTGGTATTGCTCAGCGCCACCGTCGATATACCGCCACAGGGAATCGCCGTAGAACGTTCGTATTTCCGATGATCGCATAGCCCCTATGTCGGCAAACGTCTTAGGAAGGAAACGTTCTGCAGCCAGTGCGTTTACTGCATTTTTCTTGTTGCTGCAGCTAGTGGCCAGAACAGCCAGAAGCGGGAACACTGCTGCGAGGAATTTAATTCTATTCATAAACAAGCATCTTTCTCTATGAGGTTTTGTTTCTCACCTTCCTCTGTAAGAGAATCTGGTTATCCGGCGAGCGCGATTCACCAACCGACGTTACGTATATAGCTGCTTCGTCGGCTACCGGACAGGCGTACTCACAGGCGCCGCAGCCGATACACAGGTCCGGATCGATATAGGGACGCTTAAGTGTCACTTTGTCCCCATGACGATTATACGTAACCTCTTCTCTCAGGTAGATTGTCTTGGGCGAGGTTGGACACCACTCTTCACAGACAATGCAGGGCGTGGCCATTGCCCAGGGGAGGCATCGCCCCCTATCAATAAAAGCAGTCCCTATCCGAATCGGCTGCGTTTGAGCGTTACCGACCTTTTCTTTCAACGTAAGCTCCGTTATAGCATCCGTTGGACAGACCTGACCGCAGAGGGTGCAGGTCGGTTCGCAGTACCCGATCCTTGGAATGAGAATAGGCGTCCATACCCCTTCCAAACCTGACTCAAGCAGAGTCGGGTGCAAAGCATTATTGGGACAGACTCGCATGCACTGGCCGCATCGGATACAGCGGGCAAGAAAATCATCCTCGGGCACTGCACCGGGCGGACGAATGAGGCGAGGGTTGGCATTAACTTCAAAAATATCGCCCGACCGGAACAAAGGGTATAAAGCCACTCCACCCACCACCGAGGCGATAACCTTTCGGCGCGAAACGTCTACTTTCGGCGTCCCCGGCGGGTTAGTTTTAGAAACTTTCTGATTAGGGAAAAACTTGAATTTGAGTGAATTGTTGGGACACGCTGCCTGACAGTTCAAGCACAGATGACATTCGGACTGACGCCATCGAAAGCCGATATCGGGATTATCTGCACCCTGACAGGAAAGCAGGCATTGGTTGCAGTGATCACAGGTTGACTCGTCTTTTTCAAGGCCGAATATGGCAAAGCGAGAGAAAATGCCCAGCATAGCGCCCAGGGGACAAATAGCCCGACACCAGAAACGGGTGAAGATTCTATTCAGAATTAAGACAATTATAAATAGCACACCGATGGTCAGTACGGCATGAAAATGGACTTTACGATACGGCAAAAGAATCTGTGAAGCAAGATCGTAGATAGACTGGGCAGCCGTGCTCACAGGGGATATACCAAAACCCTTCGTCCAGTCAAGCAGCCCCCAAGCCGCGGCATGAATCATTGGCAGCACCGCCGTCCCAATAGACCGTGCCAGAAAAGACAAGGGGTCAAGCAGGCCTATCTGCAATGTCCCCACCAGAGCCGCCCCCAAAAACACAAAAAGGATATAATACTTGATTCTCTGATATTTCTTGTAGCGATTTGACTCCATCTTCCGGGTGCCTTTGTGGCGGAACCGCTCAGACGGAATCTCTGAAATCCAGTGGTTTAACGTTCCCAAGGGACATACCCACCCGCAAAAGAAGCGGCCCAGAAAGATTGTTGGGATCAAGACAACTAACGACCATAACAAGCCCTTGTAGAGCGTTCCGTTAGCCAGCAGTGTAGCCAGCGCCACGAGGGGATCAAATTGGAGGGCAATGGAAACGGGATAGGGGAGTTTTATTTCGGTAATGTCGGTAGGGGTAAAACCAACTTCAAAGTTTGTTTTTAGTATAAGCCAGCAGAATATAAGAAAGAAGACTATTTGCGAACAACGGCGCAGGTTCCTGACGGTTTTGATACTCATTACACGACTTCTTTATAGCCAATAGACCGATAGTCAATCTTTCCCAGACCCGATTTTTCAGCGAGGGCAATATGGCCAACCTCCCCTGCATTGAGACCCAGGAATTCAACTGCCCGCGAATCAGCAGCTACTTGATCCGTGGCACAAATGACGGAGTTCTCAATCGCTACATCGTTAAGCGAGCCACCCTGTGGCCCGCTGTGCAGAAGAACCCGGGTAGCATCGACGACTGTCAATGTAGGACGACAGAACGCAGCCAGATCAACAATCGACTGGTCAACTTGTTGATGAAGCTGGTGGCGCTGACCGCCCAGGATGCCGTACAAATTCTTCAATCCAATTGTGCAGGTAGTAAGAGAGTGTTGCTTAACAATCGGCATGTTGATAAAGCGGTCGGTGAAAACGAAGTATTTCAAAACTGACCAGATATTCACAAGCTCGCCATCCAGATTGGTTCGGACAAAATCCTCTTGCACCGGAAGAATAACGTGACCCCCGGCTTTCTCAGCCTCCTGCCTTATGCCCGAACGGATGAAACACCGCCGCGGATCGTTACAGGAGACATCGGTTACGATTACCTCCGCGGCTCCGGCATCGAGACACAAACGAACCATTTCGCCGACAAGGATCGGATTGGTATTGGCTGCCTGCGCTGGCGTTCTATCCCAGCCAATATTCGGTTTTATTGTAACTCTTTCACCCGGATGGATGAAACGCTTAATTCCGCCAACAGCGTCGAGGGCCCGGTTAAGCGCAGTAAGCGGGTCAGGATTCCTCGCCAGAGCTATTCGCGGTATGGAAACGCTGGCGGCAACTTCGAAATCATTCGCCTTAGTAGCAATGGCACCGTATCGACTAATTTTACGGTTGTGAAATAGCAGGCCGGTGCCGCCTGTCACAGACGCCAGCGCCAAGGCTTTGGCGGTCTTTTTGAGAAAATCGCGCCGATTCATATACTTTAACTAAGATGCAGCTTCTCCGAATACATTATATAAGAAAGCAATAAGCGAGGCAAGCTGGGACAAGCGCCTGCGGGATAATAGAAAAGAGACGGTAGTCATTAAATAGGATCGGCTCTCCGGTCAGGAGTATCAGAAACTGGCAATCCGATCAGCTTTTGAGACAACTTAGACCTCAGTAAGACAGTGCCAAAATTGAATTGACTTGATGGTTGAATACTGTATATTCGGCAAGTCCAAATATGAACAAAATGGTTGACAAAAAAACTAAGAGAGCAAGGACGGCTTTTGTGTACTTGGTGGCAGTAGCTCTGGCTGTCGCCGGAACCTGCGCCACGGGTCTGGCAAGTTTGAACGGCAACGGCTCAATCGGTTATCCCAAAGTGGCTATCAACATGGCTCAGGGAATTCCGGTCATGCCCTCGCTAAAATATGCTCACAACAAAGTAACAACGGATAGAAACAGTGCCGGCAATCATCACGCTTGCATCATCCTCCCACTTATCTTAAAAACCGACAACTATGAGAATCGTTTCAAGACGCAGAATGTTTCCTGCCGGGAGACGGATGTCTCGTCGATTCATGAAAGAGAACGGTTCTCAGTCATGACATCAACGAGCCTTATCTCAGCCCACCTGGGTCGTCGGCTCACCCTTGTCGGCTCCAGACCGTCGGGCACTAGCTAACGGTTCAGTACTCAACTGTCGATTACTTTGAAGGTGCTGTAAACTCACTTTCCATGTCGAATTGGCACCTCACCGATAATCTGAATGAATTGGAAAGGATACTTTCATGTCAAGACATAATTGGCGGGTAATATTGACGGTGATTTTAGTCATCCTTGCCTTCATCGCGTTCTGGAACACTTTCAAGCTGTGGACCATGAGCGAAGCTGACAAGGAAACTCTTAACGAGCGTGACCCTGGCGCCCTCTTGCACCTCCAGCAAAAAGCGATTCGGCTGGGCCTTGATTTGCAGGGGGGAATTCACGTCGTCCTGAGAGTCAAGATGGAGGAATTGGACAAAGGCAGCCGTGAGGATGCGGTCGAACGGGCAATGCAGATTATCCGCAACCGCGTCGACGGTTTAGGAGTGGCCGAACCGGTCATTCGGAAACAGGGAAACGACCGTATTATTGTCGACCTGCCCGGCTATACCGATGCCGCCCGGGCCGAGGAACTAATCGGCCAAACGGCGCTGCTTGAGTTCAAGCTACTTGAGACCTACGATAACACCTCGCTAATACTGACTAAAATTGATTCTGTTATCCATGACAATGAGCAGGCCAAAAAAGACACAACCGGAAAAACTCCTCAAGAGACCACTATGGTAGCGCAAGAAACCGAACCGCCTGCGGACACCACCGCCGAAAGCACGGGAGAGGACATCCTGACAGAACTAATGGGGGACAGCGCCGTGGATACTACCGGTATGTTTGCCTTTGAAGAGGAAACCGACTTGGATGAGAACCTGAACCCTCTCACTTCCCGGCTGGAGACGGCTCTTTATAATAACCGGAGCTCCACCAACTGGCCCGGTTTTGCGGTTCTTAAAAAGGACCGCGAGCTAATTGACAAATGGCTCAATCTACCCCAGATACAGAGCCTAATTCCCGTTGACGTGCAGTTTGCCTGGTCCACCCGCCCGGAGATACGTAACAACCGGGAGATATACTTGCTGTATCTGGTGAAGCGAAAGGTGCAGTTTCTGGGCAAGTTTCTTCAGAATATCCACCTCGGCCAGGACAGCTACGGTGGATATGATGTAAACTTCGCTCTCTCCGGTGACGGCGCTGCTCGGTTCTCTCAGTTGACAGGTGCTAATATCGACAAACCACTGGCTATTGTGATCGACAATAAGGTCGAGTCGGCTCCGTTCATCAACTCCAAGATTCGCCGAAGAGGTCAGATCACGATGGGTTCTTCCGCCACTGTGAAAGATGCCCGTAATCTTGAGATCGTACTCAAAGCAGGCGCTCTGCCGGCACCGGTCGAAATCATCGAGAAGAACATTGTCGGTGCTACCTTGGGAGCCGACTCCATCAAGAAAGGCTTCTTCTCCTCTCTGGTGGGTCTCACTCTCGTACTTCTATTCATCGGCTTTTACTACCGCCTTTCCGGTATCATTGCCGACGTCGGCTTGCTGTTTAACTTATTCTTCCTGCTGGCGGTGATGGCCGGGCTGGGCGCCACTCTAACGATGCCCGGTATTGCCGGTATAATCCTCACCATTGGTATTTCGGTGGACGCCAACGTCCTGATTTTTGAGCGCATCCGCGAGGAGCTTCGTACCGGCAAAACTGTCCGGGCTTCGATAGACGCCGGTTACACACGAGCTTTCGTGGCCATCTTCGACTCGCACGTGACCACGCTCGTAACAGCCGGAGCGCTGTTCCTTTTAGGGTCGGGGCCGATTAAGGGATTTGCCGTGACTCTGTTCTGGGGCGTAACCATCTCGTTATACACGGCTTACATCATTACGAAGCAAATCTTTGACATTCGAAAGGGATATCGTACCCTGAGCATCTAAAACGAGGAGGATAGTAACCATGTATAGAATAATAGGCGAAACACACATAAACTTCATCGGAGCTCGTAAGTATGCCTTCTTACTATCGGCGGCATTGATCATTATAGGACTTGTTGCTTTCGCTATGGTTGTTACCGGTAAGGCCAATTTGGGAATTGATTTCGCCGGTGGCGTCATGGTGACCGGTCATTTCGAGCAGCCGGTGACTATTGGGGAACTTCGGTCGGCTGTTACTGTTGAGTTTCCCGACGCTGAGATCACTAATCTGAAAGATTTTGAAAAGCCCAACGCTTTCATTATCAAGACCAAGCGCCCGGAATCTGAGGCCGAGGGCAAACAGCGCCTGGAGACTTTGGAAAAGATCATCCTGGAGACCTTTGAGGGTAATACTTTCACCATAGTGTCGGAACACATCATCGGCCCGGCCGTGGGAGAAACGCTCCGTGGTGATGCCCAAAAAGCGGTGCTTCTATCGCTGTTCGGCATCATTGCGTATATCTGGATTCGCTTTGATTTCCGCTCGGGAATTGCAGCCAGTATCGCAGCTCTACACGATGTACTGGCCGTTCTGGGGGTATTCTATCTGTTAAATCTGGAATTCGATCTGTTGCTTGTAACGGCGCTGTTGACCTTGGCAGGTTACTCGCTGACCGACACGGTAGTGGTGTTTGACCGCATCCGTGAGAACTTGAAGAAATTCCGCACTAAGGGAGAATTTGCCCATGCGGTCAACTCATCCATTAACGAGGTGTTATCCCGCACGATCAATACCTCACTAACAACGCTTCTGGTAGTTGGCACGCTCTTTTTCTTTGGAGGTGAAGTGGTGCGCTATTTTGCCCTGGCACTGATTTTAGGTGTGCTGGTGGGAACCTACAGCTCGATCTTTGTTGCCAGTCCGATAGCGGTTGAATGGGAAGCGCGTAGGCCAAAACGGTTTAAATAAACAGACTCACGATTAAGTGACAATTGCGGTAACTCAGTAGTATTGTCAGTTGACATTTAGGTGATGGAGTTAACTCCGGTTGGTGCTTGCAAATGAACTACAATAGGACCAGTCTCGATGATAAGGAAGGTGGTTTCTTTGGTTAGCGTAAAAATGAAATGGGCCGGGGGACTGAAATTTGAGGGTATGGGTGCTTTTGGCCATAAGATTGTAACTGATGGAGCCAAAAAAGCCGGTGGGGAAGAAGCCGGCTACCAGTCGACCGAGCTACCGCTGTTTGGTATCGCCGGTTGCGCGGGTATTGATGTCGTACTGATAATGCAGAAACAGCACCAGAAACTCACTTCGCTCGAAATAGAGATAATCGCTCACCAGAACGACCAATACCCCAAACCCTTCCACACAATTGAGGTGAAATACATCGCCCGGGGGGAAAACCTTGATGAGAAGAAGCTGGCCAAGGCCATCGAACTTTCGGAAAGCAAGTACTGCGTGGTCAGCCAGACTATCATCAACGAAACGAAAGTGACATCCAGCTACGAAATTCTGCTGGAATAATCTGAACCATTTGCCTGCGATGGTGGTTTTACTTTGGAAAAGGCCGGGGTGGCTATAACGAATTCAAAGTGAGATACTGAAAAGATGCCACTTTATGAATATGAGTGTAAAAACTGCGGGTGCAGATTTGAAGAGCTGATCAGCAGAGATGACCAGACAATAGTGTGCCCCGACTGCAAGTCTAATAACACCATGAAGTTGGTTTCTCTGTTTTCCTCCAAGGGGTTATCCAACAGTTGTTCATCCTGCACAGCTTCCTCCTGCTCAAGCAAATTCACGTGAGGATGATTCCCCCCGTGCGGTCGCACAATTCTCATTCAAAGCGGTGCAGAGTGTTGAGCCATTATGCGGTTTTCTATGGTTAAGCAACTTTGGTTTCGGCCTGCGACCCCTAAACTAAGATATCTTATTCTTTTAATTCTAGTATGACACATGCCTAATTCTCCTCCCGAAAAACAGATATATAGGCGGTAATTTCACCGATATTGGTGGAAGATGGAACAACGTATCACCTTTGAAAAACTTTCTTCGGAATCCGTAATTTCATCCAGTCCGGCATCAATTCGAAAGTGGCTCAGAATTGCTACGGTCGAGGGAGGATTTGCCACAGTTTTCATCACCTTTACGGGGGGAGCTTTTATCACCGGCCTGGCGTTGATGCTGGGGGCAAATGACTTTGACATCGGATTACTGGCTGCCATCCCGTTTTTGTCTCAGGTAGCTCAGGTTATCTCAGCTTACATGGTTGACCGAACCGGGGAAAGAAAACGAATCGCCGTGGTCGCTTCGGCTGTCGCCAGACAGATGTGGTGGCTTGTGCTGCTGGCATTAGTGCTTCCAGAGGATTGGCGGCTCGAGATAGTATTGTTGGTGGTGGTTTTTTCCAATCTCGCTATCATGATCGCCACGCCCGCTTGGCTGGCGTGGATGGCTGATCTCATCCCGGCCAAAATCCGCGGACGGTATTTTGGTTTTCGAAGTGCGGTGGTCGCATTTGTCACTGTGGCAGCCACTATTGTTGGCGGCATCATCCTCGATCAATTTAAGATAATCGGATTGGAGCACGTTGGTTTTGCCATCCTTATTATCGCGGCTTGTCTCTTTGCTTTGGCGGCCGTACTCCTATTGAACAAACTGCCTGACAAACCCGCCGAAACCATCAAAACAGAAGTCAAGTGGAATCACTTCCTTGAGCCTCTTTCCGTTAAACCCTTCCGTCATCTGCTGGCTGTGTATTTTGTCTGGAATTTCGCCATCGGTATTTCAGCCGCCTTTTTTGCGGTTCACATGCTTAGCAATCTCAAAATGTCCTTTACCCTTATTGCGTTGTATTCCAGCGGCGCAGCGCTGGTGGGCGTCGCCTTAAACAGGCCCTGGGGGAAGCTGATCGATCGTTTCGGATGTAAGCCAGTAATCGTCTTCTGTTCGTTTGGCATTGCTCTGATTCCTCACATTTGGTGGATACCTCGACCGGGATATTTGTGGATTTTAGCCTTTGAATCGGTCTATTCCGGTGCCATGTGGACCGGTTTCACCCTGGCGGCGTTCAACGTCCCCCTGGCACACAGTCCTCAGAAGGGTCGGACAATTTATCTGGCGATGTTCGCTATGGTAACAGGTCTTGGTTTCTTTCTGGCATCTCTCTTCGGCGGCGTTTTGGCCCATAACTGGAGCGACTTTCACTGGCAGGTAGGTCCGCAAACAGTGGTAAACTACCATCTCCTTTTTGCCATTTCCAGCGGCCTCCGACTACTGGCGGCTCTGCTGCTGGCTTCGTTGCCGGAACCCACCGAAAAAAGCTTGCCCGTAATGATACAATTCATGGGCTATGCGGTTTTGAAACGGCTGTCAACCGGTCGTCAGATTTTCCCACTGCAGTTGCGAATGCGCGCCCAAGTCGACTCGGCACACGGTGTGAAACAGCCGGACGCTGAGAAATGATTCTCAAGTCCGTAGATACCGTCTTTCAAGTCAAGGGCAATATCTCTGGATTGAATGATTTTTTGTTAATAAGCATAGACCTAATAATCAGCAGTAGTTTTCTCATACAGGCGACCAGAGCGACCATTTTGGGTTTGCCCATCTGAAGCAGATGTTGGTAGGATTGCTTCAGCACCGGGTTGTGTACAATCCCCACCAGAGTAGGCATGTACAGGGCC
>Ga0315551_10001638_pt1 | contig 16882 bp, 15 predicted proteins | sample SalMarSW160290MG_FD_203678 | JGI IMG/M metagenome (GOLD analysis project Ga0315551, IMG submission 203678) | Salt marsh sediment microbial communities from the Plum Island Ecosystem LTER, Massachusetts, United States - Salt Marsh Sediment SW1602-90 ...
TTTATGCCCGCAATGACACACTATTTCTGTCACAAGGCGAGTTGTTGCACTCCATAATCCCCATCCCTTAATCCTGCCCATCAAGGGGAGGAGAGATTTTTTTCTTGAATTTGTGGTTCTTTCTGTGTATAATGAAACCACAAAATTAAGTGATGCCGGGGTGATGGAATTGGTAGACATAGCGGACTTAAAATCCGCTGCTCCCGTTTTTATAACCCCTTTAATTTCAACATAATGCATTATGGGATATGAAGTTAACGGTGGTTTCTTTTTGCTCTTTTTTGTCACAAATCTGGCACAGAGGATTATGAATTTGTCTTGACAAGATACCGACACAGCAATATAATGGCATTATGGTACTAGAAATCAGAGGAGAAACTTGGGCAAGGCAGCGGTTTTCGCGCTGCCTTTCATCTTCCAATTGTTATTCTGTAGGAAGGATTTATAGAACATATGCCGAGTAAAGTTTGGGGACGTGACCCGCAGGAGGCATTTGAGCAACCATTCGAGTATGGCATCCAGGACCAGTTTGTGCGCGAAGCCCGAAATCTATTCACGCAGTTGTATGAACTCCTGAACTCAGACCAGCATGGTTTCTCAGTTGAGGATCGGTCCCGTAAGAAGGCTGTGTGGCTCCTTGCTATGGATGCCCTGGATTCCCTTCGTGAGTGCCTGGAGGCCTTGGTCCGAAAGGAACATAGAGTTGCAAGTAAGCTCTTTCGCAATGTAATGGAGAGCATGGACCTTGCTGCCTACTTCCATGGCGCTTCGGATAAGAGTAAGAAATCTCTTGATGAATGGTACGATGATGAAATTGTCCCGCATAGAGAGTACCGCAATTACATAAGAAAGCATCAGAGTCCTGATGAGGCCAAGCAGCTTGCCAAGCGCTACAAGAGCTTGTCCCGGTTCACACATAGGTCTTACCGTGCAATTCTCGAAGGTTACTCCATAGGTGGAGAGGACAGGCTGGTTCATGATAGGACGGGTGAGCTGTTCGGCAGTTACCATAACGCAGCGAGCCTCTTGGTTCTCCCGCAAACAATCGCAAGTTACTATGCTATTTTGGCAAACTTCACGCTCGAATATGCAAGTGAGCTATCAGAATTGGGCCTCGTGAGTCACACAAAGATCCGGGAGGCTTTCGCTGTGAGTCTGGAGCCTGAAACAGTTCAAAGGAGATTTTCCGCGAGGCGCTGGCTGATGGAAAGACGTCCTGGCTCAACAGCAAAAAGGGAAGATGAAGAATAAAGCTGGCTTTCCAATAAGCGAGCGCAACGGACAGTATGTAGTACCAACATGGAGATAAAATGAAGGAAAACGCGCGTCCATACTTGCCAGCACCGTTAGGGAGCATTGAACCACATGCACATTTGCTAAAGGTTCCTCCCGATGATCAGTTACTGTATAAGATTATAAGCATCGAAAATTTGCTACGCTCAATCAAAGGTAAATACCTTCACTTTAACCGCGTTGATAGCTATACTGACTTTCCAGGTGCAGATCGATACGATGGGAAGCAGTTAGCGAAAGACCTGCTATAAATGCCAGAATTGCACTCAAAAGTCCAATTATTGCTTTATCCATTCGCTATCTTTGATCCTAACGTGAAGGCTTAATAGTTCCTGAAGGGATGTGGCTTTTAGGAATCGGCTGCAGCATCTTATTCGATATTAGCTGTACTTTGGTTGGTTCTCCAGAATCCACTTAGAGACATCTTCAGGAAGTCCCTGCCAAGCGGAAGGGACAGGACAGGCACCCACGAAAAGTTTGTCGTTCCGGTCCAAAACAGTCAGCAGATTGTCCCGCACTTGGACAACCGTTGAGTCAGTCGCTATGAGGTATGACGACCCGCCGAGTCGAGCCCATGCTCGATAGGCTTTGATCTTCCGAAGAAGTTTCTCATAGTTCTGTCCTGGGCTAATCAAGTCATATGTGATAATTAATATCTTCATGATTCTACCGAAGCTTGTTGATTTCACGAGCAACGAGCTCTACAGTCTTGATGCATTTAAGAACATCTTTCTTGAGAATTTTATTTTCCTCCGGAGGGGTTTGTCTTAGGTCATAGTCTCCACAGTGTGCGATGATGTGCCGTCGTTTGGTGAACCTGCCCAAGTCCCGTTTCAGATTCCCCTCATTCACCGCCGCTGATCTAGCTATGGTCGCGAATGCATCTTTGCAACCGATGAGTTCCATCGCTTCTGTGATTTTACTGACACCCTGAAATGACTGGTAGTCAAAACGCTCTCGAAGTGCGTTTTCCACACGTGAAGAGAGGTCGCCCTGACGTGCTGCTTCAAAAATGGTGTCCTGATCAAGCCAATTCTTGATCTGTTCACTGAGTTTTTTGGGAACGGGTTCTAATGGATTAGCTACCTTCGAAACTATTCGGTCTGTGACAAAGGCTCGTACAAACGCATCAAGCGCTGATACCGCCAGCACTATCGCCGCCCGGTGAGCATCGGCCAAGAACGCGGGTGGCCTTGCTTGCGCACCATGAGCCAGGTGGTGGATTTCAAGAAGATTTTTGGCTCTCTTGATTGAGTTCTCAAAGACAGAGTAGACCGTGGTAGGCGACACTGCGGGTGGAAGACTGGGTGTTCCCTCCGTTACTGTCGCTAAAACTTCCCCTTTCTTCAGTTTGCCCTTAGTGGCTTTCATCTTGCGTTTTCAATTGACCGAACATAAGTTTATTTGTATTAATAAGATTGCAATAACGGGTATTCTGAACTACATAAACTTCATTTTTTATTTATTTTTACGAACAAGTTCACATATAACCATATTGGAAATGAATATCCGAAGTGCTTTAGATATTCACCCTATGTCAGAAATTAACTAATACCTACACCAAACAATGCATTTAGTCAACAAAAAAATTCAACATTGTCAAGGCAAAATAGAAATGTCCTATTTTGTGCAAAATGAAAATGTCCTATTTTAGGGTTAAATATTATCTTCATTTTTATCAGAATGGTAACCTTTCTGCATTTCGGGGATTTTTTCTTGAATTTGCGTTTCGTTTATAGCAAAGTCGCAATCCTGGTTGTCTTGATGTGAAGGTGGTAAAATTTGACTAAAGGAAGAGCGGATAAGGTGTTGAAAAACTTTTGAAAAATTGTTTTTGACAAATAGAGTAAAATGTTATATAATACTATAAGTATAGATTTAACAAAAAGATTAGGGAATAGAATTTTGCAACAAGAACTTGCCAAAAAACTTGTTGTTTCTTTTGCAACTGGCTATTTCTTAAAGCTTGATGGAAAGAATGTCGGGAAAGCCGTGAAGGTGGGCTAATTCTTTGATTTACGTAAAACGATGAATCAACAATCAGATAAAAAAAGAGAAATAATTTATACTATCGAGAACAGAATTGCTGAAATTAATAAAGAATATAGACATGGACCAAGTTTATACTTCTATCAAAAGACTATTAAACTGAGAAAAAAATTTGAAAATATCAAGGAGTTTATTAAAAATAGTTATAATCTTGAAATAATCTATGCAACTCTAGTGTCTTGGGATATGAATATGCGAGGGGCAAAGATGAGATACTTTGAGGGTAGTAGTAATTGTTTTAAGGAGCAAATTCTTTCACGTAAAAAGGAATTGAGGGAATTAGAAGAATTGGGCAATAAAAGCGAGATTAATCACCAAAGCCTAATTAAGCAGTTGAAATTGGTTTATAAAAAGCTTTCAATAATGGAATCGAGATCGAAGATTGTTTCAAATTCGAAGCTATTGCATTTTCTTTTTCCAACCTTACTCATTCCAGTTGATAGAACACACACATTAAAGTATTTCTTTGGAAACACGGGGGATTCATTTAAAAGGTACTGCCAAATAATTGAATTTTCCTTGGGAATAATGGATGAAAGGATTGCCTGGGAAAACTATTTTGATGATCAATGGAATTTAACAAAACCCAAAATAATTGATAATGCTATTATGTTGATTCAAGGTGAGAGAAACAAAAAAGACAAACGAATGAGGAAATAGAGAAAAAAAGAATGTTGCAGATGAATTTAAATGATTTTCTATCACCTGAAATCTGCCGTTTTCAATGGGGCAATTGTACTGTGAACCATTGTTTTATAGTCTAAGTGAGACCTTTTACTTTTCTAATCTTTGTCTAAACTTGTTATTTGAAGAATGAAACAAATTAAATACGATCCCAAATCCCGCACATATACCCTTAATGATAAATTTACAGGAAAGATCCTGTGGGATGAAAAGACTGGCCTTGCTGCTATCCAGATTGATGACAAGGTTCTAACATTAGGGGAATTTGGTAAAGCTCTTTTAGTATATGAGGGCTGGGATTTTAAATTTGAGTTTATAGACTAAGAAAGACATAAATTCTCTCAGAGAAATAACTTAGCTAACGATGGCTTTCTAAAATGAAAAACTATCTCATTGGCTCGTGCAATCCCATTTAGGATTCCATATTGACAGATTATCAAAGTGCTCGTGTTCTTTTACCCCGTTAGAATTCCCCGCGACTTGCCAAGGGAATAATATAACCTGTAGATATCATCAACAGGATTCACACGGCATATAAATGCCCCGTGTGAAATTCTAATGGGGTTTATTCTTCTCTCAGTTTATTATAGAGACAAAATCCTGTCAAGGGGTATGTTGTGGATAAGTTTAAAAGAATGGGTTTTAGGCTTGTTAAAGCCATTTATGGGAAGGAAAAGTGAGGGAAAAATGGCTTGGTTGAACCTTTTTAGGGAGCAAATTATAGTAAGGATTTGAGGTGTTAAGGAGTTTAAGAGAAGAAATGTTCTGGAAAATGGGATCTTTTAGTTAGTTTTTTAAAAACCATTAGATAGGCAATTTGTAAAGGCTTATTGTTGCTGATTTCCAAAAGAATGATGCAAATATCACGATTATGCAAACTTCCTAAATTAATCAAGTTTCTTATTTTGTAGTTATTCGTTTACCTATTTTGCTTTTCTCTTAATTGGTTTATACTGGTCTAAGAGTTCTGATGGACTAACCATAGTTATTTTACTTGGTTTATTAATTTGTCTGTTCAGATTACGTAGTAGTTTTATTATTTCTTCTAATATTTCTCTCTCCGATCTTTTTGGTATAGATTGAGTTTTAGATTCGGGAATTTTTCTTAATCTTTCTTCAAAATCAGGCCACCATTTTGTGAAAGCTTTATCTAATCTACTTTTTTCCAATTTTTTATCACTATGGATGTCATTTATTGTGTATATCATCTTTTTAAGGTCGGTTTTATTAAATTCAGTGGCTTGGAAAAGTGTCAAAGGACCTTCAAAGTCACTAGATTTTATATCAAATAGAAAAGTGCAAACATAGCTTTCGCTTGTTTTTTTTGATAATGCACCTGCTTCAAAAAGTATCCAAGGTGCATTTATGTTTTCAGAAGTCAAGCAGATGATACCTACTTGAGATTCTTCAAGTTGCTTAGAAATATCTGGGCTCCAGCGTCCTCCTTTTTTAATATCTTCTGAAGACATCCAAGGCTTGATAGATTGGATCACATTTGGAAGCCAATCACGAAAGACTTCTGCAACAGTCTTGCTTTTTTCTCCTGACCAACTGATAAAAACTTTCATTTTAATCACTCTCCTTTACATATAAATTAGAGTTCTTAAATTTCCGAATAGCGATATACGTACTATATAGAGCTTATTGTAAGCTTTGAAATATGCCCTGGGCATAGTTCTAAGAATCATAAGGTTTTGCCATAAGTATTTGCCTACCATCAACTATTCTTTGTCGCCAGGATATTTTGTCAGTTAAATATATGATTTTATATCCTTTCTCTGCATGTTTTGCTAACTTTTCAGGATTACATCGTCGGGGATGAAAACCCCCGTTAGTTAAGGCATTTGATATGGTTTTTTCATAGATTCGATCTTCAATCAAGTTAAGACTTTCTATTGGACCATCATAAGCAAGGAATTTTCCTTTCCAAGAGACACCTATCCAATCATTTGAAGGTGTTATTTTTTTATTTTCCTCAACTCTCCAATCTCCAATATTTACTTTTTGCTGAAGGCAATCAGGACAAACATTAATATTTCTGTCTTTATGTATAAGGTTTATCTCGATAACAGGTGCGGGTTTGTTTTGAGCCGTGCATCCAGGAAGCTTAAGATTACATAAACCTATCTTCGCGCCCCCTGTTTTTTTAATAGGTATTTTTTTTCTATTGTCCGAAATATTTTTAAATTGTTCAAATAAGTGAGAAGATTGGTTATCTGGTTTCAATGTCCTTAACAGTTCTTGGAATCCCTCGTTGTAATCTTTTCTAAAGTCTGCATACACTTTATCTTTAAGAAACACAGGTATTTCACAATCTTCTATTACAATTGGTAAAACAAATACTTGCTTTTTTTGGAGCTCTTCTGTGAGAGCAGCATTTAGTTCTTTCTGTACCCAATCAGATTTTGTTGAGTTTTTCGACAGTATAATGCCTAACCAAGAACTTTCTTTGATACCACTAGAGATTTTTTCATGTAGGGAATCTCCAACTTTAAGTTCCCATTCATCGAACCAGATTGGTACATCTTTTAACTTCAAATCCTTTGCAAGTCGTCTTACAAACTCGTTGTCATTAGAAGAATGACTGAGAAATATTTTTGCAATTTTACTCATCACTTCCCTCCAAATTATTTCGGAAAAATATTTTATAATCGTATCTATTAATATTCAATTCTCGTTGCATTTCGTTTATTTTGTCTGCAATTTTTACATATATATCTTTGAGGCTCCTATATTTGTTCTTTAAGTTAATTTGATTTCTAATAACACTTAAACTACAAAAAGTCAAGCACAATCAAAAAAGAGAATAGAAATTAACCATCTTCTTTCTATGAAAGCTCTGTCCCTTGCATTCCCTACAACCTTCTCCATATTCACAGCCCTTGCACATTTAGGAAGGGCGGGAGAACGGGGTCAGGCTGAAAACTGAAATTTAGCTTTACCAAAATAGTAATCTATGGTATAGGTATATCATGGCAAGGAAACCGAGAGTAGAATATCCGGGTGCATTCTTCGTGGAAGGAGGAGGAGAACAGAGATAACAGAGGCACGTTCTCTTTTGTTCGATTATGTCTTTTATATACGGACTACAAGTGTAAAGATATAGCTGAGTATCTTGGTAGGGTTCCGAGGATTATTTCGTATCTTGAGGGATGTATGTCACAGGAAAAGTTGAAGAGCATTCTGGAAAAAGTGAGATGGTAATAAAATCTATTTTTCAGTTTTCAGCCTGACCCCACTTCGACTCATGCTAAATTCTAATTTCCGTCCTGACCCCGCTTGTTTATAAATGAGTGCTACCTAGTGGACAATCTAATTCCTCAAGAAGTTTTCGCTTATTTTTCAATATACAATAATATTTAAGGTAAACATTAATTACCTTTTGGCATAAACCTACAGCTAATCCAGTTTTTTTATGATAGTCTATTAATTGTATATCTAATATACTCATTTTTAAGTGTATTATTTGCAATTCCTTTTAGCAGTCTTTTTATAACCTTGAAGAGTTCTTCTTTAAAGTAATTTTTTTGATCTTTAGGGATATTCTTTCCTCGAAGCACTTGACTTTCTTTATACCAAACAGCTGTGAGTGTTTCATTGATTATTCCCTGTATATTATTGAAATCATTTTTTTTCAATACAACTCCTCTTTAATTGCTGTGCTGAGTTTGTTCTTTCAATGAGCTCGGTAGGATCTGCACCATTCTCCAATGCTTTATCTTTCCACCAATTTGCTTCGTCTTCTCTGCCTAAGCAATAATATGCAATCATCAGATTGATAATTGCTGGTAAGAAGTCAGATTTTATACCTAGTGATTTTTTATAAAACTTAATGGCATTCTTAATATCTCCGTTTTTAAGATAGGCACAACCCTTATTATTATACGCCTTAAAATATCGCGGATTGAGTTTCAAAGCTTTATTGAAATCCCTGAAAGCTAAGGCAATTTTTCCCATTTCAGAGTAAGCTACTCCTCTGTTGTTGTATGCATAATAGTATTTTGGCTGAAGTTTGATAGCTTCTGTGTAATCGATTATTGCTGCTTCATATTGCTTTTTATCAGAATATGCTATTCCTCTATTATTGAAGGCAAATGCAAATTTCTGATCCAATCTAATCGCCTTATTGAAATCTTGAATTGCTTTGTCATATTCTCCTCTTTCATGATAGACTATGCCTCTATTGTTGTATGCCATTTCAATACTGGAATCCAATTCTATTGATTTGTTCAAGTCTTTTAATGCTTTTTCTAGCTCTCCCTTTTCATAAAAAGCAAATCCTCTATTGCAATATGCTTCCGCCATTAAAGAATCAAATTCAATAGCCTTGGAGTAATCTATTATTGCACTATCAAGGTCTTTTCTGTATCCATAAATATTGCCTCTATTATTATATGCATCCGCAAATTCATTATTTCTTGTTATTGAAAGATTAAAGTCTGTTAATGCTTTTATGTATTCATTTTTAGTGTAATAAACATTTCCTCTATTATAATATGCCACAAAATTTTTCGCATCAATATTTATTGCCTTATCATAGTCTTTCAAAGCTCTTTTAGTATTCTCTATTTTGTTATAAGCACTTCCCCTATTAACATATGCATCTGAATAAATTGGGTTTAGTGAAATCGCTTCAGTGTAATTAGCTATAGCATCATTGGGTTTGTTAAGATAATAGTAGCATACACCCAAATTATTATATGCTTTGCTTGTTGCCAAAGGATCAATCTTATCTTTATTTTGCAAACATAATTGAAGATATTCTTGAGATCCTTTGTAGTCATTCTGTAACCCCTTTATCGTACCTAAAACCAGCAATGTAAGGCTCAAATTTTTAATATTTTCATACTTCAATGCATGATTATATGCTTTCATATATTGGATTTCAGCTTCATTATAATTTCCCACCCTAAATATTGAATCTGCTTTTTGGGCGATTTGAATAAATACCTTTTCACTTTTTTCTGCAAATTTGGTTATATTTGGATCCGTGTAGAGAACCATAATTCTAGAGTTTTTCATACTTCTTTCAAGATCTTCCTTGGTTGTTGGTTTAGGCGGGAGATGCTTAACCCATAATGAGATTGAGAATGTTACAATTGCAGGTATTATAATGAAAGTAATGATGAATCCTAGATATTTCCGCCAATTTCTTTTAGGTTTTTCTTTGGATTTTTTTTTATGTTTACGTGGCTTTTTTGTTTTTTTCATCTTGAAAATCGGTGTTGCCGCTTTGCTTATTCTTACTTATATTGTACCCCTAATATTTTATTGATTCTTGCCTTCCACTCATCTTCGAAAATTACCTGAAATTCAATTCTTTTCTCAGGAAATTTTAAATTCAATTCTCCCCAATCTTTCTTCTGCCCTAATCTATTACAGAAATCAAAAACATTCTTTTTATAATCGGTGTCTTCGTTTTTTAGATGTAGCCCCTTTGTTTCAATTACATATACCTTATTGTAATCACCCTGTTTTTTGTTATCGGTATCAGTAAAAATAAAATCGGGATAAATTTTATGTTTCTTCCAACCCTTAACATAATAATCTTGCCTTGATAAATTCCTATACCACCACAAAAGTTTTTCCTGCTCATCAAGGTAAATTGCAACTGACTTTTCCATCTCATTAAATTCTTCCTCCGAGACAAAACTAAACAGGCTCTGTTGTATAGGAGTGTTATTCTGACGTACAAGTGATTTTAAAGTTTTCTTCACCTTTATCCTGCCTGGCAATTTATATCCTCCCTTATCAGAAAGTAAAAAGAACCACAGGACCCTCTGCCTGATCAACTCTCTAAATACCTGTTCAGCTAATCTATCACGCTCTTTTTCAAGCTGTTTTCTCAATTCTTCAATAATAAAAATAAGATTATTTATAACCATTTTTTCATTATATTTCATCAAGAAAATATCTACGATTTTTCGCCCAATTCCAAACGCAATCCAGGGATTTGGGACAATATCCAAAATTTGTCGTGTAATAAAAACCTTGTCAATTTCTAAACCACCTTCGCTGGTAACGAATTCTTTGGTTTCAATTACCTTCTTTTTATCCTCACTGAGACCAATAGTAACTTTTTCTTCCTTTGCTTTTTTTTCTGCCAATGAAATATCTGTTAAGGACTCAAGACTAATTTTGTTCCAATCAATTCTACTTAAAATATCCATTTCATAATTAACATCTCGCCAACCTTCGCTTTTTTGAATAACGAATTTAGGTAAATAAATTCTTCCTTCAAACTTCTTGAACTTTTCTCTATAGCCAATAGACCGCTCTTTTGTCGCATCTACGATTTCTGTATCTCCTTCATCCATTGAGACCCTTCCTGCTAAATCGCCAAGTCCTTCCTTTTCAAAACCATCTTTTATGTTTTCTAAAAGCTCTCTTGCTCTTTGTCGAAAACAAAAGACATAACTCTCATCCAGTGCTTTTACTTTTGTTTTTCTTGCTTTCGGCTGTCTCAAAATTCTTCCTACAAGTTGTGTAATGCTGAGTTGAGAGCTCGGATTAGTCAAGATTGTAAGAAGGTATGCAAACGCACAATCCCAACCCTCCTGCAAAGCATATTTGGTTATGATATAACAAATTGAACAATCTTTGCTCAAAAGGTTAATTCCCTCAATATCATCCTTTTCACTACTTTTTATAGCAATCTTTTCCTCTAAAATTCCACATTGTCTAATAAGATACTCTTTCACATCCTCTGCATGGATATACTTTGTGCCTCTCTGTCCTTTGCCTGTTCTTTCTACCTGTATTAGGCAAATAGGTCGGATGTACTCACCTGTATTCGCTTCATACTCTTTGGCTCTTTGTTCTAAAAGGCTTCGTTTCTCAACAGCCGCAAGCATAGCATCTTTCCAGTCAAGACTTGCTTTATTTGTAATATGCAAATCAAGTTTAATCATCTCTTCTCGATTAAGTTCCTGTCCAGAAATGTTGACCAAGATGTTACTGTTTTGAGGCGGTGTGGCTGATAATTCCACAATTATTGAAGGATTAAAATCTCTGATTGTCTTTTGGGCAATTTTACTATATGCCTTATGTCCTTCATCAATTATGATTACGGGCTTTTGAACCCTCAAAGTATTACCAAGTGAAGTCTTAACAATTCTGCCATAGAAACCATCTTCATCCCCAAAATAATCTAAATTGGGAAATTCTTTTAAGAGCTCTTCGTTTCCCTTTCGATCATCTTCTGAAGGAAAAAAATCACAAAAACCACCACTATCTTTAAAAACTTTTAATACTTCCTTGTTCCGCCTGCTTGCTGAAGGTAACATTAAAAGCATTATTGCCAGATTTTCTTCTACATCCAATTTAGTGAATCTATCCATTTTCTCTAATATAACTGTCCTGCCAGCACTTGAGATGTCTAAAACCTGTCGATAAGGATGTTCACGATTCTTTAAATTATCAAGTGTCTGTCTATAAATCTGTGTTGTCGGGACAATCCATAGAACAATTCGTGTTTGTTTCTTTAGATACATCCTATTTATTAAATCAATCGTATGACAGGCAAGCAATGTTTTACCCCCACCTGTGGGAATTTTAAGGTAAAAATCTGGTAATTTTTCGCCCAAGCCATTCTTTTTTGAATAGTACGTTTGAGACCCTTCGCTTCGCTCAGGGTAAACCTTTTGCCACGCCTTGAGCGGGAAGTTTATTGATAGATCAGGATCAATCTCTATTGCCTTTTCATTTTTTGCCCTAAATTCGGCAAGTACCTCAAGGTAACGCTTAACCTGTTCTAATGTCTTTTTCTGATATTCCTTAAGTTCCATATCTTTCCATTCGGTTACTCAAGTATTTTTCTATTCTATTTTTATTGTAATAGAGGCTTGAAAATTGTTTTTCGCAGACATCAGTAAATCTTGCTAAAACTTTTCTGTTGATTGTTTCCTGCTCTTCAAAAATAGCTACTGAAAGGAATGATATATTCCATTTCTCAAATTGTAATAAACTTATTGTAGTATCACGACATTTGTCATCGTTGGGTATAGCTAAAATAAAGAGGGGAGGCTTACTTCCATTCACCATACAATCAACAGAATACTTTGCTTCAGGATCGTATTTTTTATCAAAATAATTGAAAATTCTTCTATTTTCGGGAACCTTCTCAGAGATAAAGGTTTTGAAATCCTCCATAAAGGTAGATATAACCCTTTCTCGCGAAAGATAGGACACATCAGTTATTTTCAATACTCCCTGAATAAAACTATAAAGTGCATCTCCATAGGCTCCATTTTCTATGGTTGCTATCAACTCACCATCTTTATCTTCAATGTTTAACATTGATACGGCAGACTCAATAATTTTTTGTCTTGTCCCTCTTTCTAAATCCTTTATATCAAGGTCATAACTTAAATGCATATAAGTATGTCCTTCATCTGAGATAAACCATCCTCTGTCCAATTTTTTTAATATTGAAACTAGATGATCTCCATCTTCAAACATAAATGGGGTGAATATTCTAAATCGCTCTTTTCCTTCGGGAACAATTTTTATCTTATCACAAACCTTTTCTCTGAAATCCTTCTCAATCGTAAGAATGTCCATGAACCACCTCCTTTCAAAACAATTTTGGTTGATTGCTGTCAGCTAAAACGAAATTACAATCTTTAATAAAAGAATCAATTGCAGTGTAAATATCAGAAAAAGTATTTGCTATTTGCGCATATCCGTCCTCTTTTAAACCTACTTCCTGATATCTTTGTGTTGCCATATGAATATGAAAATCGTAGAAAGACCCTTTTTCTATTCTATTTGTATGTTGATGACTTTTACCATTATATCTTCTTAGTCGAAATATCTGGTTCGATCTTGGTGGTGTATATCCTAATATAACAGAAAAATCCAGTACATTTATCACATTGTGACGCACAATAATTTTAAACAAACTTCCGTCATCTCTTTTCAATATCATTTCTCTTTCTTTATGCCCTTTTTTTTCTTTCATCCGGAATAATTCTTTATACTCTTTGGGAAGAACTTTTCTTTCCTGGATAAGTCGCAAAATTTCATTGTCATCTAGCGCTATAGTCATATCATTTATTCCTTCAACTTATAAATTTCAAAAGGCAACTGGCAATATTCGATACGGTATTTTAAAAGATAATCAGTATCAAGATATTTGCTTGGTGCAAAAACCAGTTTCTTTTTTCCTTTGTATGGACCTAATTTTTTTGCTCTCTCAAGCGTAAGTGCGGTTGATTTAAGATACTCAATATCTGGTTTATAGAATAGGTAAACCTCATATTCTTTTGATTCACCAATGAAATTCCTTTTTTTCTTAACCTTTTTTGGGATAAATTCCTCTCCTGTAGAAGTATAAAAGACATAACGTGCAAGTTCGAGAAAACTTGGAAGTTTATCTCCTTCCAAGATACTCTCCATCTCAATCGCATCACCAAGTTCAAAATAACTAAATGATCCCCCAAGTCGCTTTCTTAATCTCTCGTCTTTTGTATTCTTAACACCTTTGATTACTCTTCGAACTCTTTCTGCAGTTATCTCATCCGCATAATCCTCGCACTCTACTAAAATAAACTTCCGGTTACCATCATCCTCTTTGTTTAAATCTAAAACTGCATGCGCAGTTGTGCCAGATCCTGCGAAGGAATCTAAAACAACGTCATTCCTATCAGTTTCGGTTGCAAGGTCAATCAAAAATTCAACTAATGATACCGCTTTTGGATTTGGAAATTTCCTTTTTTCACCAAAAATCTTTTCCAAAATTACAGTTCCTTCACCAGTTTGTCCAACTGAATATCTTCTATCCAAAATGCTTCTCGGTTTTTTTTCTCTAACTTCATCTTCAACATATAAAAATTGCTTCTTATATAACATCCATTTGTCCTTAACTTTTTTCCAAATCAGTTCCTTGTTCCGAATTTTCTCATACAATGTATGCAGTTTATAACACCAAGTTCCCTTTCCATTTCGGGGTAAAATTTCATTTCCATCAGGATCTTTTATCGGATAACATAAATTAGGTCTTTTATCTGGTGTCGAATTTGGCCCTCTCATCAAGATACTCTCATTGGCTGAGTAGTAACATCCATCTTCATCGATTTCATAATCTACAAAATCATCATAATCGAATTCCACACCATTTAGAACTTGTGTACTCATTGGATCTATTTTTGAATAACACAAAACATACTCGTGTTCTGCAACAACATTTTTATTATCGCCACCACCACCATATTTCTTATGCCATATTAATTCTGCAACATGATTATTTTGAAACACCTCATCCATCAGCATCCTTAGATGATGAACTTCGTTATCATCTATGCTTACAAAAATTATTCCGTCTGGACTTAATAATTGTCTCAGGAGTTTCAATCTTGGCATCATCATACAGAGCCATTTATCATGGCGGGTTAAATCTTCTTTATCTACTACTTTCCCGAGCCACTCCTGCATCATCGGAGAGTTGACATTATCGTTATAAACCCATCTTTCATTTCCAGTATTATATGGCGGGTCAATGTAGATGCATTTCACTTTACCTGCATAAGTTGGAAGTAGGGATTTAAGAGCTTTAAGGTTATCACCGTGAATTATGAGGTTATCATTAAGACTAACTTTATTTGTCAAACTTTTACCTTTCTTCGGGATAAGTTGATGATACTTCACTGTGAGATGATGATTCTGAACAAATGTTTTTCCTTTAAAATTTAGAATTGCCATTTTTTACATCCTCCATTGCTTTCAAACACAGCCTGGTATAACTTATTTATATCAGCACAAAGTTCCGGATATCCTTACATTTTGGTGTCATAGGCGAATAAATCTCGGATATACATTCTTTTGAATTAAACATTGAATCGATAATAAACTAAAAAAATTGTTAAGTCAATTAAAAAATTACAGTGTGTCAAGGCAAAATAGAAATGTCCTATTTTTGAGGTCAACAACCATTCGCCATTTCTGATATTTTTCCCTTGAATTTGCGTTTTGTTTTGTGTATAATAAAACCATAGAAAATTGTGATGCCGGGGTGATGGAATTGGTAGACATAGCGGACTTAAAATCCGCTGCTCTTTTAGAGCGTGCCGGTTCAAGTCCGGCCCTCGGCACTTAAAGACAGTAAATGAGTAATATACACACCCCGTCATATACCATACGGTATAGGACACCCCTCTTTTTAGAGGGGATTACGTCGGAGGCGAGTTACACACCAGCTGTATACCATACGGTATAGGACAACCCCTAAACCATACGGTATAGGACAAGCCCTCTTGTTAGAGGGGATTATATGACCAGAAAAACCAAAGAGCTTAAGGAAACCCGTAAGAGATGGTTATTCTTGAGTTGGTCTTATTCAAGGAGAAGTGAGGATATTGCAGCGATTCTTGGGATTGAATATTTTTATTTTCCTTTGAGCCAGAAATTAAAGTTAATACAGTTTCCTATACTTTTTGTTAAATCATTTCTCTTCCTTTTAAGGAAACAACCAGCAGTTATTTTTATACAGCATCCACCTGTTCATTCCATTCTTCCCGTTGCTCTGTATTCGTTTGTTTCTGGTGCGCATTTTATAATTGATTCTCATATTACCCCGGGGACAACCCTTGTTGAAAAATCTTATCATCACCTATATCTACTGCTCCACAGAGTGTATTCATACCTCGCCGCTGTTACGCTTTTCCACAGCAGAGCAATACTTGAAAAACTGAAAAGCTGGAAATGCAACTGTATGGTATTTGAGAATCCTGTTAGAAGAATCGAGAAGGGGACGGAGTTTACTGTTAAGGAAAGACCAAGTATTGGAATGATATCCAGTTTTTCTCCGGATGAGCATTTAACTGATGTGTTTGAGGCTGCGAAGGGATTAGATGGAGTTTCCTTTTATATAACAGGTTGGAAAGAAAAGCTTCCACAAAAGCTCAAGGCTCAGAGTCCAGAGAACATCTTTTTTACAGGGTTTATCCATGGAAATAGGTACTATGAGTTTTTAAAGGCAATGGATGTGGTTATTGTTTTAACTGATAGATTTGAATCTGCTCTCCTTGGTGCATATGAATCAGTCTCTGCCGAAACTCCTCTTGTTCTTTCAGACACTGTAACAATGCGCTATTATTTTCCTTATGGTGCAGTGTTTGTAGAAAACACAGTGCAATCTATTAGAAATGGTATCCTTAACGCATTAGGGAAAAAGGAAAGACTGAAAAAAGAGATATGTAGGTTGAAGTCGGAGAAACTGAAAACTCAAGAAGAGAATTTGGAGAAGGTAATCCTGTTCACTGGAAATTGATTTGGCAATAACACACCCCTAAATCCCCTCTTTTTAGAGGGGACTTAAAAACTCGGAATGACAAAAGATGTGTCATTGCGAAGGGCGTTAGCCCTGTGGCAATTTCATATTGACCGATGTTAAGTATGTGATTGAACTTGAAACTCAGTTTGTCTTGACATCAGTGTAGTTATATGGTAACTTTTTCAGGATGAAAAAAGCTCTTGTAATCATTTGCATTTCGTTTTTTATCGCTTTGTTTGTTTTTGCCGAAGAGGAAGGGAAGGAAGGAGAAAAGACACAGGCAGAGCAGGAAGAAGCGGGGAAGGATACAACCAAGACTTCCATTGAAACAACGGAGGTTCAAAAGGACAAAGAAACAGATGAGAAATCGGAAGAAGTTGAAGAGACTTCTTATTCTGCAAAAAAAATCGAATTTATCATAGAAAAGGATTTAATCATTTTAAGCGATAGTGCAATGGCGAAACACAAGGATATAATTATTACTGCCGACACTATCGAGTACAATGTAAAAACCAAGGTCGTTAAAGCCTATGGACATCCGTTCCTAATTGATAAAGAGGATACAATTACAGGGAAGTTAATGAT
>Ga0315551_10001639_pt1 | contig 16880 bp, 17 predicted proteins | sample SalMarSW160290MG_FD_203678 | JGI IMG/M metagenome (GOLD analysis project Ga0315551, IMG submission 203678) | Salt marsh sediment microbial communities from the Plum Island Ecosystem LTER, Massachusetts, United States - Salt Marsh Sediment SW1602-90 ...
ATCAAATCATTAAAAAAACATATAGACAACTGTATCTCATTTTTATCAAAAGAAATCTCCATAATCACTCCTCATATAATCATCTCTCTTGGGCTTGATGTATCCAATGTGATCCTGCAAAAGTTTTTTTCCGTAAGTAAAAAATATAGAAGCATGGAAAAAATACATATGAGGATCTTCGAAAATCCGTCTTTTAAGCTTGTCCCTTTTACCGATCCCCTGAACATTAGTAAAAGTGGCGCCATTACTGAACAAAAGTTCAAAAAAGACTTCCAGGCCCTTTCCAAACTTCTAAAAATAATTTAAAGATACTTTAATTCTCTATAAGATATATTTTTATTTTTCTCCTGCCGTACCCAAAGCATTCCTGCAGAGTCTCGAAACACAGATCTATTCTGCCTCCTTTTATCCAACCGCCCGTATCGGCGGCAAGAGCCTCACCATAACCCGGTATGTATAGTCTGGTACCAAGAGGTATTATTTTTGGATCAACTGCAACTATTCCCTTTCTGGCTCTCAGCCCTATTGCCGTTATTCCGTTTCCGTTAATATCGTTGCCTCCTTTACCGAAAGCATAGTATGCAGTTGCTACCATGTCCCATTCTCCAATCAGAGTAAGTCCGGGGGGCTGGATCATCGCTATTCTTTTTTTTATTTCTGCTAAAAGATTCTGGATTTCTCCTTTCTCACTTTTTACCTGACTCAGAAGGACCTTATTTTCTTCTATGCTTTTGGCAAGCTGTGTTTCCTCTTCCTGAATTTTAGCTCTTGTGGCTTCGACTTCTTTCATTTTTTCTTCGGATTTTCTTGAAATCCTATCGTATTCTTCCTTTTCAAAACGGAGTTCCTCTATTATTTCGGCTTCTCTTCTCATAATATTTTTAAAAAGATAAAGATTGTTTATCACTTCATTCAGATCTCTTGCACTTATAATGAGCTTCTTCACATCATCATTGCCGTACTTATAAGAGAAAATAATTTTCTCTTCAAGTATTCCCTTTTTATTCTCAATGCTTTTCATCAATTCTATTTTTTCTTTATTTAATTCATCCAGCTGGTTCTCTAATGCTTCAAGTTCCCCATCCAATGATTCAAGTGTATTTCTCTTATTCTCTATTTCAGTCTCGGAGATAAATATTTTTTCCAGCAGATCTTCCTCGCCCTGGCTGAGCGTGGCAATTGCGTTTCCCAGTTCCTGCAAAGTGACTGCATCGATTTTTTTAGGTGAAACCAGAAGTAAAGAAATGAAAATAGAAATAATAGCAGTTATGAAAATTGTTCTTTTCAAAAAGATTTTTTTAGAGAACCCGGATCTTTTTAAGATATGTTCTTTCTCTGCTTTATCAACCATATTTATTTTAATAATATATATAAATTTTAAAGAAGCCTTACTCTGACCGGCATATTAAAAAATAATTTTAGTATAATTATATACATTTTTATAGAAATAATTAATTTTATACATATTTAATCAATAGTATAAAATAATGACCTTTTATTATAAAATGATTGCCAGCCGTTTTTAAAGGCATAATAAATTATCTATTAATATTTTGGATAATGAAAATACTTGCGATAAGTGACAAAATAGTAGATATCATTTACACTTCCTCTATTGCAGAAAGATTAAAAGATATAGATTTTATTGTTTCCTGCGGTGATCTTCCTGGCAGTTATCTTGAATTCATAGTCTCCATACTCAACAAGCCATTATTTTATGTCTATGGAAATCACCATATAGACGCCATATATACGGAAAACGGAGTAAAGGAAGGAGAACCCGAAGGCTGCATCAATCTGGACAACAGGATCATAGAATATAACGGAGTTATCATCGGCGGACTTGAGGGGTCCATCCGTTACAGTACAGGTAAATATCAATATACCGATTTTGAGATGTGCATGAAGATAAATCGCATGAAACCACGGCTCTATCTTAACAGGATTTTTAAAAAACGATATATCGACATACTCATAACTCATTCACCGCCATATAAAATCCAGGATCAAGATGATTTACCTCACAGAGGATTTAAGTGTCTCGCCAGCTTTATCAGAAGATACAATCCAAAATTTTTAATACACGGTCACATTCATGCATATGGAGTAGATAATAACTGGATAAAAAAAGTGGATAAGACAAAAGTTATTAACGCTTATGGATTTAGAATCATAGAATATGAATAATATTATAACAGAAGCAAAAAATGAATTTGAAAGTGCAAGATTTCGTGTACTATTCAATAACCTGAAATCATACATTGCCGGTAAAGAAAATAAACTATTATCATTTGAAGAAATAAGCAAGGGTTTGAATCTGTACAATCAAAAATATCTTGGAATAAGAACCGTTGATGTCGATGATATAGTTGGCAGCATAGACAGATACAAAGATTTCGACAGACATTTTCTGCCTATAAAACCAAATCTTGAGCACAGATGGTCTGATATCTATAGTGCATATAAAAAGAATATCGATCTCCCACTGGTAAAACTGTATAAAGTCGGCAATATCTATTTTGTGCTGGACGGCAATCATAGAGTGAGTGTGGCAAAAAGAATGGGGGTCAACTATATAGACGCCGACGTAATAGAATTTATCACAAAAATCCCCGTGTCGAGAGAAATGGATCCAATAGATATGTTTATACTGGCAGAAAGAGAAAAATTTCTTAGCCTGACAAAACTTAATGAAAGCAGACCTGACATTAAAATAAGACTTACGGTGCCGGGCAAGTATGATTTTCTTTTAGAGCAGATCAATAATCATATGTACAATTTAAATCAAAATAAAATAAATGGGGAAAAAATTACTTTTGAGGAAGCTGCGATAGACTGGTATGATAATGTATATCTTCCGGCTATAAGCATCATAGATAAATTTAAGATAATCGAAAATTTTTCCAACAGAACCAAATCAGATTTATTTGTATGGATAATTGGTCATAAATACTACTTAAAAAATAAATATGGAAAAGACATAGAGCTTAAAGAAGCTGCATACGATTTTTCGACAAAATATAGCGAAGGATTACTTCCCAAAATAAAACTTATGACCGGTAATTTTTTTAAAAAACTTCACCTTAAAAAAAATAATAACAGGAGATTTTAACTCCTTTATTATCCTATCTGCTACTGAAATCTGTAGTGACCGGTTATGATTTTCTCTTTTAAAATATTTCTTTCAACCGTATATCCCGGATCAATATAATTATAAATGACTTTGGGAATTCCTTCCCTTGTAGTATTATCCGAGATAATGCCAACATTATCGGTATAGCCATTTCTATCCATATCAAAAAAAACAACATCTCCGGGAATCCATGAATTCAAATTATTGCTATCTGTAGCAACAAATAAAATATCAAGAGCTTTTGCATTTCTTTTAAAAAAAATCTCAAGATTCTGGATTCTGCGATAATCGATATTCGGATCACTGGTTCTTTGCCCCCATATCTCTCTTAACGGATACTCGTCGAAATTAGTCCTTATATCCTCATCTACCATTTCTCTTAAATCTAAACCTGCTTCTTTGAAGGCTCTGGCTATGATATCGGTACAGTCTGCCAGATTTTCAGGGGGGTCTCCACCCTGGTAATAATTAGTTTCACCCTCTTTCCGAAAAATATTTTTGGCGGGATCTTCAAGCTGTTTTTTTGTACCAAGCATAATATCTTTTTGATCATTTATGCCATCATTATCTACATCCCCTGAAATGCCGAGATTATCCATATCTATCAGCCTGAATCTTGGTAATTGTTCAGCAAGTGCCGTTTTCGGTTCATATTCTTTTTTGAAGGAAAATTCATTGACACTTATAATCACCGCTATTACTATAATCAGAACCAATATAATAATTAAGAAATGCTTAATGTTAAATCTTTTTTTATGTTCTTCCAAGATCTTAAGAGAAGTAAGGATATTAAATAGAGACAATAAAAAACTAAAATCCGGTTATTTTAAAATCCATGATCCCTATATCGATATTCAATATTTTTAGCAAACCCCATACGGCAGCAGCCAGTGTGATCAGAGAAAAAAAAGTGACATAAATATATAAAAACCCGGGAAATACGATTTTTTCTATGGTACCCCTGAGAGGCTTTTTAAAAAACCGGATAATTATTCTAAATGCGTTGATCAAAAGAAATATAAAAGTAATTGTTATTATTACCAGTAATGTCAGATTCAGGATACCCATCTCTGCAGGATTTGTACCGCTAAAATATTTTATAAAGGGTCCGATATGATGGGCAAATCCGATCCAGGATAAAAATATTATCGTCAAATTAATACCCATATAGATATTGCTTCTTCCCAGTCCTCTTATATTATCAATAGAATCGCTGTTTGTATTTTTTTCTAAACTGCTGAAAATATTATAAATTGGTATAAAACTGAATATTATCAGAAATATATTCTCTATATTGAACCAGGCAAGCGAATCACCTGTAATGATTCCGGCAGAAAACATAGAAATATTCAGTATAAAAATACCGATAAAAAATAAAAATAAAAATGATATTATTCTTCTTATACTATTGGTTTTAAAAGCTCCTATGCTGCTTACAAGTATAAAAATAAAAGCTATCGCCAGAAGTATAAAAGCATAGATGTTATTTCTTTCTATAAAAAAGCCGTATAATCCATTCAATTTCATCAACATAAAAATCCCTATCGGAAAATACAAAAACCATATAACAGCATTCGATGAAAATTCGTTTTTTTTGACAAGCCTGATATATGGGCCCTGAAAGGGAAATAAAAATAAATACAGATAAACAGCAACTCCAAAAATAATCAAACCCGAAGCAATCAGCGGATTCGAAATATGTTCGGACTGTAAAATCTGATTAAAATCTTTAAAATCCGTTGCACCATAAAACAATGAAAATCCGAAAAAGAATAAAATAACCGCCAGCAGCGGTCTTAAAAAGTATCCCATTATATAAGGCCTGATCCTGTCCGTTTTTGAGTTCAGGGCAGTTATTAATTGAAATGTGGTCAGTATAAATATAATGAGGGCCACAAATATCAAAAGAAAATTTCTGGCAACCACGAGAAAAATAGCACTTATGGTAGAAAATAAAAGGAGATTGAGTATTTTAATAAAATGCCTGTTATCTCTTCCGTAAATGGAAATAAAAAATAATAGATTAAGGGCACAGAATATTATTATACTTATTTCTAACATTTGCAGGTTTTCAAAGTAAAAAAGAATGCTGGAAAAATTGCCGGCAGAAATAAAACTATAAATATTAAGATAAAAAGCCGTAATAAGAGAAATCGAAAAAAGGGTTATAATAAATTTTTTAACGGCCCGGTTCTCGGACATGACAAAAAAAGATGAAATGAAAATTACACCGGATAAGACCATTACACTATGAAGAGGATTGATTTTTTCACTTATACCAAGTATAAAATTCATAATTATATATCATCCTCTCCATACCAATCATTTCTTGTTATTTTAAATAATTTAAAATCTCTATGAAGAGCTTCTTTATCCAGTACATCCATTTTTATATAAAAATAATAAATGATGCAAAACATCAGCAAATATATGGAAATGATTCCGAAAATAATAAATATTTTATCCCATAATGAACTCTGGTATAAAAATTGTGAAAAACTCAGGAAATTTATAACAGCAGAGATTATAATAAACTGAAAAGAAATAAAAACTGAAATGATTTCCCTGCTGTAAAATACTCCGAATATCCCCATCAGAAAAACCAGTAAGCTAAAATATATAATAAGTTGAAAATTCATCTTTTAATCCTTGCTAATAATAATGAACCATAAAAAGGATATAAATAATGATGCGATCATGATTATCAAGACAGGACTATATTCGGTAAAAAATTGCCTGTTGATATCACCCGGACCTACAATATAAATATTCCCACTTATAATTACTTTTTTTAAAAAATTCGAAGTATATACATAGAATAAATAACCGATACCTGCGCAGAACAAAACAGGCAGGGTAATTTCGAAGATCATCTTTTTGATTTTACTGCCCTTTTTTCTATCTCCGTTCTGTTTATCCTTGCTCCCAAAAAATTGTAGCTGAAAAACAAATAAATATAGTGAAATTAAAAAGAAAATTACGAAAATTCCGATTATGAAGACCAGAATACCGGAATAATAAACAAAACTTAAGATTCCCATAAAAAGAAAGGTTAGAAATAAAAACAGCAATTTTTTTCTTCTGTCGGAATGGATAAGCGAGAGTACTCCGCAGATCAGCAGTCCAAGAAGACTGGCATAATGTATTATTATTATTATTAACTGGCTTGTAAGTGACATAATTCTTTTACCAGAAATCCCTGATTGTACCTGATGGTTTTATTAGTTCAGTCTTTTCCAATTTCAAATTATTTTTATCAAATTCCGCAAGTTGATATTTATAGGACATATCTATTGCATTCATTTTACATAATTCAACGCAGTTTCCGCAAAAAATACATTTACTTAAATCCAGACAAAATTCATCAAGGACCTCCCTGCCTTTATCTTCGATCCTTTTTTTTGTCGTAATGCATCCCTGTGGACAGATTGTTTTACAAAGCCCGCAGCCTTTGCAGATGATTTCAAGAGAATCAGGATCTACTTTAAGATGAAGAACGCCTCTGCTTCCATCGGGAATTATTATTCTTTCCCTCGGATAAATGACGGTACAGGGTTTTCTGAATATATTCCCAAAGACAATAAAAAAATTTTTTATAAGTCTAAGCATCTAAAATAAATACCTCCGGTCAAATTAGATTATATACATCCCTTGCAATAAAAAATCCAAAGGTCACTATAAAATTAACAAGTGATATCGGAATTAAAAATTTCCAATTGATCCTGACGAGCAGGCTGTAACTATCTATTCTGCCGAGTGCCTTATCCATCAACAATAATATTACAAAAATAATATAGAACTTAATAGCAAGTATTATCTCTCCCCTTATAATATATATACCCTGCCAGCCTCCAAGATACAGGATATTTAAAATTATAATCAAGAAAAACACAATCATATATATTGAAAATTTTTCAATAATTTTTCCCAGACCGGTTCCTTCTTTACCAATATTAGCTCCGGTCGAAAGATAGCTTTTTCCCCTTATGCCCAATAACTTGAATTGTAAAAATATCGAAATAAAGAATGACACGAAACCAAGGGGCTGTAAAATTATATTCCAGTACTGATGCTGAGAATTTACGATTTCTTTTAAACTCAATGTTTTATTTATTAAAACAATGCTGGCAATGCTAAATAAAGCAGGAATCAGAAAAGAGAGTAAAATCAATATTTTCTTACCGGATTCGCTATATGCGTCACTATACGAGGTCCTGCTTGAATTAAAAAATAATAAAATTATAAGTATTATATAAAAAGTCAGAGCGGCCAGAAGACTGTAATCCATTTCTATTAAAATCAGATTTGCAGTAATGGGAACCACGCTCCATATTAAAAGAGAGAACAAAAAGATAAAGAAGGTCCAGATATTTGTTTTCTCGCTCCTGGACATATATTTAAAAAATCTGACCAGAGGGAAACCAATACCTTTTGTTCCGGATATTTTATATCCTCTCCTGAGATCCATGCGCGCAGTTAGTTTATTATTTATATACTCGCATATATATAAATTAACAAGCAGTAATGCAAGAATATAAAAAACTTTTTTAACAATAATTAACATCAGTATCTTTCTGTTATGAACTTATTATCTCACCCGGGCTTATATCCAGACTTGCAAGTATTAAATCAATATCTTCTATTTTATTACCCGCCAGTATTTCCTCGCTTAAAATAAGACTGTTAAAAGATGGTCCTTTTACCAGAAGAGAATTTATATTGTTTTTATCGACCTCTAAATAAATTTTAAAAAGACCATGAGGACATTCGATACCATAAGAGATTTCGCTGGATTGAAACTCCAGATGGGACACATTTATTTTCTTTATAAAATCGCCTTCAGGGAATTTATTTATGATCTGGTTTATTATCCTTAAAGACTGTAATATCTCGCTAAATCTAACTGAAATCCTGTCAAGACAATCTCCCGACTTTCCTACCGGTATTGTAAATGATAACTCTTTATAGAAAAAAGAATCTTTGACTTTCCGCAGATCATGTCTGATTCCTGAAGCTCTCAAATTCGGTCCTGATACACCGTATTCGAGGGCAATTTCTTTGCCTATGGTTCCGGTATCCCTTGATCTTTCTATAAACAGAAAGTCGTTTATCATTATTCTTTCGATTCTCCTGATATTTTTAAATAAAACCGGCAGGCTTTTCCGGATGTTTACCATAATATCTTCATTTATATCTTTCTTCACACCGCCAATTCTTATAAAATTCGGTATGATTCTGGAACCGGTAATTGACTCTATTATCCTTAGAACTCTCTCTCTTTCCAGAAGAGAGAGATTGTATGCAATATCATGCTGTAAAACATTACAGATGTTTGAAATGAAATAAATATGATTTGATATTCTATATAATTCACAGAGAAGCATTCTTATATACTGCGCTCTTTCGGTCACTTTTAGCTGCAGTAATTCTTCGAAAGCTTCGCACAGACAAACTTCGGGAAATATACCTGCTTTCCAGTCAAATCTGCTGATATAAGCAATAAGATCATAAAGTCTCATGTCTTTATAATAATCGCATCCTATAATCCTGGCGATCTCTGTATTTATATAAGCTTTCCTGATTAAATCGTCATCCATCAAAATATCAAGGTCAAAACAATCCAGACCTTCTATGCTCCGGGGTAAAATTCTAATATCACAACTGTCTGAGATTATCTTGCCTCTATGTTTATAAAATTTAACCGCTCTGTAAAATTTCACCAGTATTTCTATAATCTCCCTGTAATCTTCTTCAATTTCTCTTTGTGACATCTCTATTTTCAATAGAACGGAAAAGTCATTATCAAACGATTTAAGATTTATAATAAGAAAGTTTTTTTTACCATTCGTCAATGCCGCTATACTCTGAAAACTATTTACTTTAAGATCAGGATTATCTTTTAACTCTTTTATGATCTGGTATAAATTATTTTTTGATACTACTATTAATAAATCAAGACCTATCTTGCGGATATACTTTATTTTATCCTTTAAAATAGATTTAAGTTTCTCCCCTATTTCTTGTAAAAACAGGGTTCTCGATGATGAATAAATTTTATTATAAATATTATCTGCCACTTTTATAAATAAAATAAAAACTTGTTATTGCTTTTTTTATTGCATGCTTCTTCCAAGGAATCTTAAAATCGCATATATAAATGCTTCCGGTCTGGGCGGACAACCCGGAATATGCATATTTATCACTACCCTGTCTCTGAATTGACTCGCGAGTCCGCTCCCGAGATTGAACAGGTTTTCATTCAGAACACAGCTTCCTACTGCAATTATACCTTTCGGATTTTTCATCCTGTCGTAGATATTCAAAACCCTGGTTATGCCTTCTTTATTGTAAAAACCCTGAACAACCAGTATATCGGCATCCTCCGGGACACTGACGAAATTTACACCAAATCTCTGAATATCATATAAAGAACACTGGGTCGCGAATATTTCCTGTTTGCAACAACCGAATCCCGTTACCAGTATATTAAAGTTGCTTTTGATAAGAGAAGACATCCCGGATAACCTCTAATTTATTATTTTGGATTTGACCAACCACACAACCATGAAAATGAGATAGGCCAGTATTCCGATTATTAAATATAGATTTAAACCTATTGTAGGATCCCTGCTGTAATTAAAGACAGCAAAAATAAAAAAGATAAAAATAACTATAAATATAAATATTGTTGCCAGAATAAAAGCATTATTCCGTTTATATGGATCTCTTTTATAATTAAAAAGTCCCGAAGATTCAGATATAAAAGCTTCCTTTCTTGATTCCTCATCATTTCTGTTACCTGTTCTGCGGACCAATACACGTGACAACAAAAAAAGAATTGCAAATATAAATGCTATTATGACTATAAAAAGAGTAGAAGCTATAATGTTATTGACATAAGCTGCAATGGATTCTTCCGGCATTATGATTCCCTGTTCTAAAGTCTTCTTTTTAACTATTTTCGAATTTAAACTTTATCACAATTAATTTGCTACTTCAATTGATTACGCCTGCCGCTTAACAGGATTTATTGTTTTTTTTTCAAATTTCAATTCTTAAGACGACCAGGTTAAAATTATTCTATGATTGCTGTGATTATATGGATCTTACCGTCCTTAAAAATCGGGGCTATATTACCGCTTATTCCCCTGCCGTCAACCTCAAGCCGATATACTCCCTTATTCTTATTATCAGGATTTTTTACTTCGATATTATAAATAGCGTTCTTGTACTTGCGTGTCACTTTAAAACCATTCCATTTTCCAGGAATACATGGATCGATTTTAAGACCGCTGTAATCGGGTCGTATACCAAGTATAAATCCGATTCCTGCCTGATACATCCAGGAAGCTGTTCCTGTGAGCCAGCTGTTTCGTCCGAGACCGAACTGAGGGTGCTCATCACTCAAAATATTCTGGGCGTAAACGTATGGCTCGCATTCATACTCTTCTATGATATCGTTTTTATATACCGGATTTATCTGACTATAATACTCATAGGCTCGTTCTCCGTTTCCCATTATAGTTTCGGCGATCACTACCCATGGGTTTGTGTGTAAAAAAATACCACCGTTTTCTTTTGTTCCTGGTGGAAATGTGGTGATTCCGCCTTTATTCCGGTCATAGCCATCAAATCCGGGCCAGCTGACTTTGATTCCCCTCGAAGTATTAAGAAGTCTATTCAAAGAATCAAGGGCCTTTTTGGCATTTTCGGGAGTCGCCATTCCGGATATCAATGGCCATGATTGAGCATTTATGTATATCTTTCCGTTCTTATTTTTTTGTGATCCCATTGGAGTACCGTCTGAATCAAAATAACGAACGTACCATTCGCCGTCCCAGCTTGTCCTATTAAATATATCTTTAAGTTCATTATGCTCAGTCTGATAGAGTTTGATCCCTGCCTCATCCCCCAGATAGCGACAGAGTTCGATCATTTCCAGAAGATCCTTACCGTAAAGGTGAGTATTAAAAAGAGATTCTGCGCCTGTTCTAAGGTTCACGGTGTCGTTCCAATCCGCAAAACCCAGATGGGGAAGCCCGTGTTTACCCTTATCATTTCTTGTAAAATTCAGGGCTCTTTTCATATGATCTTTAACCGTTCCGCTCTCCAACTGCTGGTCTCCTTTTTTCTCATCATAATATGGAATAATTTCTTCCAAAAACTCCATATCTCCTGTTTCCTTCAGATAAGTGGTCACAGCCAGGACAATCCATAGATGGTCATCACCGTAATATTGCGGCCTGTCGGACCAATCGCCAATTTCTCCTTTCGACCCTTCCATGGTCAAGGGATTAAAACCGTGCATTGCACTGCCGTTGGTTCTTTGAATCATCATCATTTTTTTTAGTAGTTCTTTAGATTCCTCTGGTATATGGCTGATCACTCCCATCACATCCTGGCAGCTATCGCGAACACCAATGCCCCTTGTGCCTATTCCCGGCTGATAATATGAGAGATAACGTGACCAGTTTTTGGTAATAAAGCACTGGTGTGGATTATGAATATTCAGCATGCTGTTCATCTCCAGGTCAGGCGTCTCTACCTGTATTCCGGATAAAAACTCCTCCCAAAAATCATTCAATTCGGTAAATGCTTTCTTAACAGCATCCGGATCTCTGTATTTATCGATACCACTGCGGGCCTTCTCGAAACTCTGTTCCTGCCCCAGCTGAGTAATCAAGCTTTTCTCCTCGCCTGTTTTTAGACTACCGAGATGGTGCAGGAGAGCACCAATGTTATCTCCGCGATGTGCTTCATAGCTATCCAGTTCTTTTTTTTGAAGTGAAAGCGGATTTGACCATGTACCATATTCATTATCTCCAAGAAATCTCTTTCTATCCGACTCGAAAGAAGAAATCGGGTGATTTGAGGTAAAAAAGTTCACATCGGTTTCCCTGCGCATAAAAGCATACTGTATAAGGGTTGCCAGTCCCCTTTCTTCCCGGATGCAGCGGGACTGCATCGTCTGCGGGACCCAATCGGCGTTATTAAACTGTTTTATGGCATCAAAGTGTGTATATTCTACAACGCTAATTGCATCGATTTCAATTTCTTCGTCTGTCTTATTGATTATTTTTATTTCTCTGATTTCCCTGACATCATCAGTTGGGACGAATATTGTACACTCTGTCCTGATGCCGTAAAATTCCGAGATTATACGGTTATAACCAGGGCCGACATGGCACTGGTAGAGATCATAGCGATCCAGCGTGGGAACAAAAAAAGGAGAAAATAATTTATAATTTTCTCCCTGTTTTAACCGGAGATATAATGTCTCACCTTTGAAATCGGACGAAGGCATCTGCTGAATATATTTAGTGATTCTATTAAGAGATGGATCTCCTTTGCATATCAAAGCGCCTCCGGTATGGTCCACAAAACCACCGAATTTCAACGTTCCTATATAATTGATCCATTTAACCGGTGTTCTGGGATTTGTAATGACATATTCCCTGTTTTTATCGTCAAAGTAACCATAATTCATAGTTATTTACCTTTTAATCTTGAATTTGTTTAAGGAAATAAATATTTTATTTTAAATAACCTGATAAGTCAAAAACGGAAGGGATTCATTTTACCTATCGCTTGCAAACTTATAAATTATATTTTTTTATAAAATATAATATAATAATCTTCAATGAGATTTTTAAAACGTCCAAACGGCATAAAAAAAATAAAAAATATAGGAATCTTTTCCTGGTCAATAATCGGGTTTCTTTTGATTGCCACGCTTTTCTTTTATGTCATATACCTTATAAGAATAGCCATCATACCACTGATCATTGCTGCAGCCATAGCTTATCTACTGGCTCCTATCGTTACCCTACTGCAAAAAAAAATGCGAAGAATATTTGCGGTCGCTATAACTTATATCATCTTTATTGGTATTATTTTTACTGTCTTTTTCTTTATTATACCTGTAATAACAGCTCAATTCAGGAAGTTTATAGCTGAATTTCCTACATATATGGAGAATTTCACGAAGGTTACAAATGATTTCCTTCAAAACAGCAGAATTATCCAATACATTGAAAATCTGATTGGCAAAGAAATACTGCCAAAGGATACCACTGCTATTACCCAGTATCTTATATCCAGGCTCAATCTCGAAGGAATCAATATTTTTCAAAGTGCCACTATTCTGGGCAGATCGGTACTTAATACAGTTCTTTATCTCGTAGTGGGGCCGCTCCTGGGAGTATATATACTTGTCCATTCCGAGAAAATAAAAACCACATTTATGATAGTAATTCCAAGAAGGTTCAAGAATCAGACAAATATTATTTTGGATAAGATCAATAAGGTGGCCGGAAGGTACGTAAGAGGACAAATTTTAGTATCTATTATTGTCGGAGCATTATGCACTATTGTGCTATTGATATTAAAGGTAGACTTTGCAATACTGCTTGGTTTTATTGCCGGACTTCTTAATATCATACCACTTCTCGGTCCCATAATAGGGGCTATTCCTGCAGCGCTGGCTGCACTAACTATTTCCCCGCTCAGAGCTGTGCTGGTGATCCTTCTTTTCATAGCTATTCAGCAAATAGATAATTACGTTATATCTCCGAATATAATGAAGTATCAGGTAGGAGTTCACCCCGGTATCATAATCTTTTCCCTGATGGCAGGCGGTGCATTATTTGGTATTTGGGGTCTTTTAATTGCCGTACCGACCGTTGCCGTCCTGCAGGAAATATTAAGATACTATCTCCTTGAAAAAAATAAAATAGCATCCTGATATATTTCCTTCAGAGGCTTTCCTGTTTTTTTTGCCAGTTTTCTGCATGATTCGAATTCAGGTGAGATATTTACTTTTTCCCCTTTGTAAATACCGGTTTTTACCCGGACCTCACCATAAGGCAATTTTATTGTTTTGATTTCTCTGTCAACCAAATATCTTTTAATTTCTTCTCTTCTGATTCCCAGAGTTGTGGACTCTGAGAATATTTTATCGATTATTTCACACTCCGATTCTCTATCGCATAGAACACATAATTTAAAAGCAGGTCTGTTTTTCTTCATGTAGATGGGCTCAATCCATACATCCAACGCCCTGTCTTTAAGCAAAGTTTCCTGTAGATAACCAATAATCTCCGGGGTGCTGTCATCTATATTTGCAGAAAGTATGATCAAATTTTCTTCATGGGGTTCGATTTTGTCTGTCGCTGCTCCCATCAGAAGCCTTAAAATATTGGGAGTCTCTTTTTTTACTTTACTTCCTGCTCCGTACCCGATTTTCTCAATCTTCATACCTGGAATCTCGCCAAACTTTGCTCCCAGAGTTTTAATTATGGCGGCACCTGTAGGAGTTGTCACTTCGAAATCAAAATTACCTCCGTAAACCGGGATTTCTTTTAATATTTCCAATACAGCCGGTGCAGGTACAGGTAATCTGCCATGTGAACTTTCGACAAAACCGCTGCCCAGCGGAATTTTACTGCTGTAAAATGATTCTATTTTTAAAAATCTTAGGCCTATCGCAGTACTTACGATATCGATTATGGAATCTACTGTCCCGACTTCATGAAAATGTATCTTGCTTATATCGCAATCATGTATTACTGCTTCTGCTTCTGCAATCAGATGAAAAATATCCAGAGATATTTTTTTTATTTCTTTATCGAGGCTGCTTTCGCCGATTATTTTCTTAATATCCTCAAAATTCCGGCATGGCTGTGACCCGGTTACATTGACAGTAAATTTTTTTGCTTTTATGGAACCGGCTTTTATTTCTTTGCAATCTATATCATATCCGTTAATATCCAGTTTCTTCAGTTCATTTCTTAGAAATAAAAGATCCAGTCCCAGATCACACAGAGCACCTACCATCATGTCGCCGCTAATTCCCGAAAAACAATCGATATATAAAATCTTTTCCATTCTGTCTGTATCCATGATTCCAAATCCTTCAAAGCTAATATGCTTTCGAATAAATTAAATATGCAATCTTTTTAACTTCAGGATATTATTTTACTAAGACTGTTGCAAAAATACAGTTTTTTATATATTTTTTTTATATCTCAATATAAAAATTGAAAATCATGTACAGTAAAAAAAGTATAATTTCAGAGAAAAAACTTTTAAAGTTAAAGAAAATAATCAGAGAAATGAATTCTGTGGTCATAGCCTTTTCCGGTGGGACCGACAGCAGTTTCCTTCTGTCTGCAGCCGCAGAAGCGCTTGGAGAAAAAGTAATTGCAGCAACCGCTAAATCGCCTACCTATCCCGGGAGAGAATTGAAAGAGGCAAAAGCAGTTGCAAATAAATTAGGCTGCAGGCATATAATCATAAACACATACGAACTGGAAATAAAGGAATTCATAAATAATTCCAGAAACAGATGTTATTTTTGTAAAAAAGAACTTTTTTTGAAATTAATCTCCTTAAAGAATAAATACAATTTTAACTTTATCGCCGATGGAACCAATTATAATGATTTAGATACATATCGCCCCGGACTAAAAGCCTTAAAGGAACTGGGAATAAGAATTCCCCTGGCAGAAGCCGGACTGACCAAAGAAGAAATAAGGGAATACTCCAGATTATTAAACCTGCCAACCTGGAACAAGCCGGCTCTTGCGTGTCTGGCATCCAGACTTCCGTACGGAGAAAAAATATCGAAAGCTGTGTTAAAAAAAATCGAAAAAGCCGAAGACTTTCTTTGCTCCCTGGGCTTCAAACAGATAAGAATAAGATATCACCATCCCATTGCCAGAATAGAAATAGAAAAAGATGAAATTCCCAGAATACTTCAACGTAATATCAGGGAAAAAATAATCAGGAAATTAAAAAAGATGAAATTCGAATATATCACTTTAGATCTTGAAGGCTACAGATCGGGAAGTATGGATTGATTATAGCAATATGAAACATCTTACCGTAATCAAGCAGTAATCATAAAACCGGATTAAAAAGTATCACTCTATTCTTTTAAGAAATTCTTTATAATTCTTATTGTAGATTTCCTCGATTTCGTCTTTTCTAAGACCCGAACCCAGACCTACTCTTTCCTGCATCCCCGATCTAAATAAATCATTATGGCTGTGAGCATCGCTATTTATTAAAAATTTGACTCCTGCTTCTCTGCCTATGCTTACCACCAATCCATTAGTAAGGCTGTGGCCGGCTCTTGAGGAAATTTCTATAAAAATACCATTCTGGGCGGCAAGTTTTGCTTCCTCTAATTTTAACATACCCGGATGGGCTAAAAAATCTATATATTTTGATTTAACTGCTTCCATGTTTGTACCCGGTTCTACATTTTCCGTAATACTCTCTCCGTGGACTGCAACTATTTTTGCTCCCAGCTCTCTTGCTGCTCCGGCCATATCATCTATGCTCTTTGATGGAACATTGGTCAGCTCTACCCCCGGAATCGCATTTATATCCCAATACTTCTCTGCGAGTTCACAGTCCTTTTTTATTCTTGAAATTATAAAATCAAGATTCGAGTAGCTTCCGTGATCGGTCAGGGCTATGCATCGATATCCACAGACAACTGCAAACCTGACAAGCTCGATGGGGCTGTTTTTACCATCCGATAAAAATGTATGGGTATGAAAATCATATATCATAAAGAATTTTCCTTTCCAATCTGCTTCAGATAAAGAAAATGATAAGGTTAATTCTATCAATATTATAGATTTAAAACTATAATTTTATTAATATTGGAAAAAGATTTAAAGGAATAAAAACTAAAAATTGTTTGATTCATTAATAGAAATAATTGGCTTTTCGGTCT
>Ga0315551_10001642_pt1 | contig 16867 bp, 9 predicted proteins | sample SalMarSW160290MG_FD_203678 | JGI IMG/M metagenome (GOLD analysis project Ga0315551, IMG submission 203678) | Salt marsh sediment microbial communities from the Plum Island Ecosystem LTER, Massachusetts, United States - Salt Marsh Sediment SW1602-90 ...
GCTGGCGTGGGTATTCCAAAGGAGTACCCTTTCAGTTCCCTTTCTCTATGTCATAATTTCTTGACAAAGTAGTAGTTACCTCTTACGATGCGACAAAGCTGACTTAAAAGGTAATTGGCGGCTGAATTCAATCTCAACAACGGAAAGGTAGTGACAAACCAACATGATACCACGAACATTTTTTAACAGGATACTGCTGCTGTCTCTGGCACTGACTATTGCGTCATGGGTTCAAGCTCCAGCGGTATCTATCGTCGAATTTGAGAACCATAATATACGGCTAATTCTGGACATCCCTGCCCACTCGGCCACAATAAACGATGAAGGGTTGATGCGGGTACAGAAGGGCTGGAATTTGTTTCAACTGGCCCGCACGGCTGATATCGATTCATTTACTACCGCTCAAAATCCAGTAGAGTATCTGGCAATTCAGCTACAGGATACCTTGCAGTTGCCACCCGAATTGCTCGCCAACCTCCCTGAAGTGGAAACGGAAGGTGAACCTCAACTGGTTTTCTTCAAATCAGACCAGACTGGATCCCTACACTTCTCGCTACATTATCGGGCAGAATTCTACGAGGATGTGAGCAATACCCGCTTCTCCAATGAAACCGTAGGAAGAGAAGTATCGGGAACCATTCTAAAGCAGGGGGCTTACCTCAGCCCGGCGGCATACTATTATCCCTGCGGCGAGGAGACTCAGTCGAAATTTACGTTAACTGCTGAGATACCTGGAGAATGGGAGTCTATCAGTGATGGCAACCGCCTGTCGACGGACACGCACGAAGGCCGGAAAACCCAAACTTGGCAGAACCCATTCAAATCCGATGGGATTATGTTTTTTGCCGCCCCCTTTGTTACAAAATCGAAATATGTAGACGGTGTAGAAGTAGCCTGCTATTTTTTTGAAGCGGACACCGGTTTAATTGACAACTATCTTACGGCTGCGGCTGATTACGTTCATATGTACTCAGACCTCATTGGTCCCTACCCTTTCCATCGATTTACAGTAGTGGAGAACTTTTTCCCTACCGGTTATGGAATGCCCGCCTGGACTCTTTTAGGCCAGCAGGTATTGCGACTGCCTTTCATTATTCGCACATCATTGGGGCATGAAGTGTTGCATAATTGGTGGGGAAACAGCGTCTATGTGGACTATGATCGCGGGAACTGGTGTGAAGGATCTACCGTCTATGGGGCGGACTATCGTTATAAGCTGATGCAGTCACCCGCCGCAGCTTGCGATTACCGTAAGAATATCCTGAAACAATACGTGAGCTACGTCAACGAAGGCAATGACTTTCCGCTTAGAGAATTCAAATCTCGAACCAGCCCCAACACCCGCACTGTCGGCTACGGAAAAGCCATGATGGTTTTCCATATGGTTGAACAGGATATTGGAACCAAGGCGTTTTTCAATGCCTGGAGATTAGTATATGACGAATACAAAGGCCAACAGATTTCCTGGGAAGAATGGGTAAAGGCCTTTGAAAAATCCAGCGGCGTTAGCTTGTCTTACATCATTCCTCAATGGATCGACCAACCCGGGGCGCCAAACCTTGATATAACGGTCATTAGTAGTCTGACCGACCCGGATAATCAAACCCGTTCTGTTGAGTTCAAACTAATGGAAAAAAGTGGGCAGAGATTCCGCCTAAAGGTCCCTATACGGTTTTCCGGCGACAATGTAATCAAAGATACTTCGGTGGTTTTGATGACTGCGGAATCACCGTACACGCTTACTGTTCCCATCGGAATAAACACCGTCGAGGTGGATCCAGAGTATCACTTGTTCAGGAAATTATATCCGGATGAAATCGAACCGATAATCTCAGCGATCTTAGGCAATCCGCAAAAGCGCTTCATTTCATTTGCCTCTGACGAGAGCGCCGATGAACAGTACCCGTCTTTTGCCGCCAACATCACAGAAGATACCGTTACGGTCGCCTCACCAGACATTCTCCAGGATAAGAGCCGGGAGTATTCGCCAATAGTGCTCAATCCGCCGGAATTGCCGGGATACTTGGAGGAAAGGGTTGCACTTAAAGATGACACTGTTATCATCAATGATGTAAAGTACCCACGAATTGGTCACACTTTCATCCTTACCGGTGAAAAATGGATCGGCTTTGAGAAATTCATGGTGGTTTTAACGGATGACTACGAGTCACTACCGCGTATTGGGCAATTAATCCCTCATTATGGCAAGTACTCTTTCCTGGTCTTCGAGGGCGCTCACAACGTCGGTGAAGGGCAGTGGCCGGTAAAGCAATCGCCTTTACGGAAGAAACTGCCACAGTAATGTCTGTGACGGTTGTGTGAGTTGGCCGTTCCGTTCTAAGGCTCCGGCCACCGGGTTAAGTGCCTGCACACTTGCAGCAACCAATCCGCTTGCCTTTTCACTGGAAAAAACGTTATGTTATAGGTATGGAGCTATAGAATATGCGTTTTGGCCTGATTGCAAATATGAAGCGCGAGAGCGCCAGGGAAACGATTGAAACATTCATCAGGTGGGTGCGCCAATCCGGGCACGACCTAGTCCTGTCTGATGAATTAAAAGAGGATGTGGACGATAGACTCAAGTTCTTATCACGGGAAAAGATAGCTTCAGAAGTCGATATCTTGGTCTCAATGGGGGGGGACGGCACATTTCTCGCCTCGGCGCGAACGGTTGGAAAACAGGGCACGCCCCTTCTGGGAATAAACCTCGGATCCTTGGGCTTTTTGACCCAATTTCCCCAAAAACATCTGGAGAAAGCCCTGGACGCTATTGTCGCCGGAGAATATCAGATTGAAGAACGGATGCTTCTAAAAGCGCACATTGCAGGTAAAAAAGAGCTTGACAATCCCTATGCTCTCAATGATGTGGTTGTGGACCACGGCCCAATCGCCCGCCTAATTGATATTAATCTCATAGTCAACAAAGAAGACATAGTGACGTACAAGGCTGATGGTCTGGTTATCGCTACACCTACCGGGTCAACCGCCTATTCCCTGGCTGTAGGGGGGCCGATCATGCACCCCAAAATGGAAGCCATCATTGCCGCCCCTATCTCATCATTTTCGCTCAACACAAGACCGATGGTCTTCTCCGCTACTGACGTTCTGGAGTTGAAAATCAGGTCAGAGCATGGTGTGGCGGGATTGACGCTTGACGGTCAGGTCATGGCGCCATTGATGGATACCGACAAGGTGATAATCACCAAGACCGATTTTCGCCTCAAGGCGGTAACTTTCCCCCAATACTCTTTTTATAAGTTGCTCAGGAACAAGCTGCATTGGGGCATCGCACCGAGAGCGCGGTAACAGGGACACAAGCCACCTTTTCTTGACGATTTAGCTTATAAATCTGTAGCCCACCTAACATGGGGAAATAATTGGTGGCGTTAATAGCTGCACTCCACGCAGCCTATTTCCGGTACCGCACCGCTTTGAAAAATATACTCAACCAAATAGGTTATGTCCGCGATATTTATGGAGCAGTCGCCATTGGCGTCACTGGAATTACGAGGGCTCGACGCATGGCCATTCAGAAACAAGTGATTGACCAAGAAATTGATATCAGACAAATCCACATCTCCTGAGTTGTCGGCGTCACCGGGTACATACGGCAGGGTCACCACATTGAAATCGAAACCAACCAGCGTGGGAAAGATAGATCCCCCTCCCGGTGTACCGAAGTTATTCGTTTCGTATTCACCGTCGGCTGGTACGACGAGGTTGCCCCCCAACAAGGTGGTAGATGGAACATCAAAGTACACCCTGATAATTGGGCCTGAGCCTGCAGGAAGCTTGGCTTGACCCCATATATCCGGCAGAAAGACTACAACAAAGACCCCGCTGTCATTGCTCCTGGCAATAACGGTTCCGGTGAAATCTTCACCCCTTCCCACGATTTCATACTCTAAGTATACTGTTCCAAAGCTGGTATCGATGTGATCAACAACCGGCATCAGCACAGATGGATCGAATTCCAAACGCGCCATTAGTCCCGCTATCTCAACACTATTCGCGACATAGACCTCTAAACACTTCCGTGATTCACCAGGCGATCCATTCATCCCCAGAAAAGCAATGGTGTCCTCCTCGGAAACCGGGGGTTGGGCAAAAGTAGCTGCGGCTGCAAGAGTGATCGTTGCAATCGCGACTGACATGTAAAATCGCGTCCTCATAATCTTGCTCCTTACCTATCTGAATGAATGCATAAACGGCACGGCAACGCCGGAAACAACTCGTAAAAATCTTTCCTGTCCTTAGCCAGCGAGACTTCCATACGAATGGAAATCATATCCTTACACAACTTACGGTATCACAATTTAGAGTAACAAAACATTCACGGCTAAGCTATGCCGGTATGACGTTTGATGTTACTGTATATATAAGAAACTCTCCCCTTTTTGTCAAGCTCTTAAGTCAGATAGAATGATAAATCTGCAATCAACCCAACAGGTGGGTTACTCTTTGTGACCTATTAACAAACCGGCTCAGGGCAACTCAGAAGAGATAATCAATACAGTACCCCACCCAACGGGTGGGTATTATTACGCCATAGCTGCATCCATTCTCAACACTGCACCTTGTCTTCCCTGATACCAGCGACAACTTGACCACTGCCAATCATCCGGTCTGGAGACAAGATCTCGTGTACCTGGATTGTTATGACAATACTCAATCTTCTCCCAGACTGATTCATCAGATCGACAGTTGTGGTCAAAGCATCGTCTCTGCCACAAAGCAAATCGTTGCCGACCGTTTCGAGTAACTATTAGACGCTTAATCAGGTCGGAATTTTTCACACGTAAAAGCTCATGAATTCTTTTTGCCGAAATGCGCTTCAACTCGCCGATCACGGGGCCAAATTCTAGTTCCTTGGCTGGTACCACTACCAGATGAATGTGTTCCGGCATTATCACGTAACTTAAAAGATGCAAATTATAACTTCTCCGAACCTCTTCAAGACATTCGACAATAACCTTTCGAAAAGGGGTGTTGGTCAGAACCGGAATTCGCTTGTGAGTACAGAAAGTGATAAACCTTGCGCGACCATCATGGTCATAATGTTTGAGCTTCATACTGGAGGCAAGATACAAGGGCTGGTGGCATAATCAATGAGAAAACCCACCCGATGGGTGGGGTACTGAATAATCAGAAAATCTCAAGCTCGTCCTACAAATCTGTAGCCCACCCAACGGGTGCGGTACCCGAGTAAAACATTAAGTACTCTGTATGCCCACATGTCAGTTTCCCCTTTGCTATCCAACATTGATTAGATTGGCAGGTGCCCCACAACTGGCTGCGGGAAGTTTTGTTCCACGGCTGCTCCGCGCTCCCACAACTCCTATCTCACTCCCCCGCCCCGTGGCACTTTTTGTACTTCTTGCCGCTGCCGCAGGGACAGGGGTCGTTGCGGCCGACTTTGGGGTATTTGCGGCGGTAGGTACGCTCCTGCTTGCCGGCTTGAGAGGCTTCAGCCATAGGGTTTTTCTCCTGCGGGGCGCCTGCCGGCGCCTGCACCGCCGAGGCATATCCCATGCCGGTGGTGTCGGCGTGTGAAGCGACAGCTTCCTGCTCCCGGCGTCGTTCTGCGCGGGATTTCTCCGGCATGCTAATCTGTAGTTTGTAAACGAGGTTGACGATTTCCCGATCGATGGTGGTGCTCAACTCTTCAAGCATCCTGAACGCTTCGCGCTTGTAAATGTCGATGGGTTTACCCATACCGCCATGGTAGGCACGCAGGCCGATACCGGTGCGAAGCTCATCCATCTCGGCCAGGTGGTCGCGCCAGTGGCGGTCGATGGTGGAAAGCACGGCGTAGCGCTCAAGCTGGCGCATGATCTCCTCGCCGTAGGCCATCTCTTTCTGGCTGTAGATGTGCATGATCGCCCCGTGCACCTGCTCTTTGAGCTTTTCGCGGGTCAGGCTGGGAATGTCTTCTTCTTTGAACTGAAGGGTAAGCAGGTAAATCTTGCGTAGCTCATCGATAAAACCGGTCAGATTCCAATTTTCCGGGTACGCTTTTTCAGGACAGTAGGTGTCTATCAACTCGTCGAGAACCTCTTCAATAAGGTCAACCACCTCATCCTTTATTGATTCCCGCTCGAGAGCCTCCAGGCGCCGTTCGTAAATCCAGCTGCGCTGGACATTCATAACATCATCGTATTCAAGGGTATGCTTACGGATAGCGAAGTTCTGCGCCTCGATCTTCTTTTGTGCCCGTTCGATGGCCTTAGTAACCATCTTGTGCGTAATGACCTCTCCTTCCTGCACGCCCAGTCTATCCATGACTCTTCCCAGCCGTTCGCCGCCGAAAAGGCGCATCAGGTCGTCCTCGAGAGAGAGGAAGAATATCGATGAGCCGGGGTCTCCCTGACGGCCGGAGCGGCCACGAAGCTGACGATCAATGCGACGGGCCTCATGCCGTTCGGTGCCGATGATGTGCAACCCGCCCCGTTCTACGACCCCTTCGCCAAGTCGTATGTCGGTACCGCGACCGGCCATGTTGGTAGCAATTGTTACCGATCCCTGCTCACCGGCCCGTACCACAATTTCCGCCTCCCTCTGATGCTGCTTGGCGTTGAGAACGTTATGCGGTATGCCCGCCCGCTTGAGCATACGGGAAAGCGTTTCAGACACGTCAACCGAAATCGTCCCAACCAGCACCGGCTGGCCCTTGTTATGCTTTTCGTTAATCTCGTCTATGATTGCTTTGTACTTTTCACGGCGGGTGCGGAATATCTGGTCATTATTATCGGCGCGTATAACCGGCATGTTGGTCGGAATGACCATAACGTCAAGCTTGTAGATGTCCCAGAACTCCTGGGCTTCGGTTTCGGCTGTTCCCGTCATGCCAGCCAGTTTCTCGTACATACGGAAATAGTTTTGCAGAGTAATGGTGGCCAGCGTTTGGGACTCAGCTTCGATTGTGACGCTCTCTTTCGCTTCAATTGCCTGGTGCAAACCGTCAGAATAGCGCCTGCCGGGCAGGATTCTTCCTGTGAATTCATCAACAATCATCACCTTGCTGTCCTGCACGACATACTCGACGTCCTTTTCATACAGTGAATAAGCGCGTAAAAGCTGGTTTATAGCGTGGACTTTTTCGGACCGTTCTGAATGAACTCGATAAATCTCGTCTGTCTTTTGTTGACGTTCCTCGGGAGAAAGAGACGTGTCTCCTTCCACCTCTGCAAGCATGGTGGATATATCGGGAATTTCAAACAACTTTTGTTCATCTTTGCTTAGCAGCGAGGTACCTTTGTCGGTTAAGGCAATGCTGTGTTCTCTCTCATCGATGAAAAAGTAGAGTCGGTCGTCGATTTCATGAAGTTTCTTGTCCCGCATGAAGGCTGATTCCACATCGGTAGCCAACCTCTTCATACCCGTTTCTTTAAGGGTTTTCATGAGCTTCTTATTCTTCGGAGCGCCACGACTGGCAGCCAAAAGCAAGATACCGGCCTCAAACCCATCGTCAGAATTGCCCGAAGCAAGCAGCTTTTCCGCCTTGGCAAGCATGTCGTTGACAAGCATTGTCTGTTTGCGGACCAAGACATCGACCGTCGACCTCATCTGACGATAGCGGTCGTGCACACTTGATTCAACCTGACCGGAGATAATCAGCGGAGTACGCGCTTCATCGATCAGGATGGAATCAACCTCGTCAATGATAGCGTAGTAGAAATTACGGTGCACACGATCCTCAGCGCGTTGGGACATGTTGTCACGGAGATAATCGAAGCCGAACTCGTTAGCCGTTCCGAAAGTGATGTCACATTTATACATCTCACGGCGTTCTTCATTAGTCATTTGGTTCTGGATGACGCCCAGGGTCAGGCCAAGGTACTCGTAAATCTTGCCCATCCACTCCCGGTCGCGACGGGCAAGATAATCGTTGACTGTGACAATATGCACACCCTTTCCGGTCAGGGCATTGAGGTAGGTAGGCATTGTAGCCACTAAGGTTTTTCCCTCGCCGGTGGCCATTTCGGTGATTCTTCCCTGATGGAGAGCTATGGCACCGATCAACTGGACATCGAACGGAACCATATTCCATTCAGTCGGCAGGTCGCAGACATTCCATGTCTGGCCGAGATGGCGGCGGCAGGTCTCCTTGACCACTGCGAAGGCCTCAGTCATGATGTCGTCAAGTGTCTCGCCTGCAGCCAACCTGTTTTTGAACTCATCCGTTTTGGTCTGGAGCTCTTCATCGCTTAACGACTTTAGCTTTTCGAAGTATTCATTGATTTCCGTCACGAGCGGCTGCATCTTCTTAGCGTCGCGCTCATGCTTGGTACCGAATATCTTTTCGATTACGTTCTTCATTCTGTAGCTCAATACATAGTGAACATAGCTAACTAATTATACTACAATATAATCTTCATTAGGGCTATTTGTTCAAGCTTTTTTAACGAGCAGAAATTCGTAGAGCAGACCAGCGCTACGGGTGGCCCACCGCTTGCGGTGGGTTCCTAAGGTGTCGAGAGTTAAGGTGTCATGGTTCGACTCCGCTCACCATGAATTCCCACATGTACCGATCAGCAATTACAAACCTTATAGGACAACCTCTCAGAAAAACCCGCCCTACAAGGCTCACAATTAAACTATTAATCCAACCCCTTCAGAAACTGACGAATACACTCCGGCAGATCCTCCGAGTATCCCCCTTCAAGGACGGCAAATACCGGTTTGCCTAGTTCGTGGATGGCTGTGCCTATCTTTTCGTACGTTGATATTTCAAGGCGAAGTCCGGTCAGCGGGTCGCTCTTGTAGGTGTCGAATCCTGCTGAAACTGCAAGGTGATCGGGATCAAACTTTTTGACCTCGTCTATCGCTTTCGAGAATGTTGCCATGTAGCCTAGCTCGTCCGTTCCGGCTGGTACGGGGTAATTCAGGCAGTTTTCCTCTGATGTCAGACCGGTGCCGGGGTACAATGGGCTTTGATGAAGGGAAACATATAACACATTTGGCTTGCCGAGAAAGATATCCTGCGTGCCGTTTCCATGGTGGCAGTCAAAATCTATGATTGCTACCTTGCCAACCTGCTGGAGCGCCTTGGCAACAGCTATCGCTACATTGTTGAAATAGCAAAAACCGCCCAGAAAGTCTCTACCGACATGATGCCCCGGCGGTCTCATCAATGACAGTGACAAGTCACCTTTAAGAGCTATCTCGGAGGCCTTCATGGCCGCGCCTGCGGACAGCTTGGCGTAGAAGAAAATGTCTGAATAACTGGGTGAGTCAGCGTCGTAAAAACTGCCGGTTTTAACACTATCGAGGAGAGACTGTGAATGGACAAGCAGGATATCCGCTTCGTTGATTTCATCGGGATGAACAAACTCAAACTTGTCCTTTAGGTATGCATACGACGCCCTGACTCGCTCCGGCGATTCCGGATGGCCGGCTTGAGAGTACTCCAGGCACTTTTTGGAAAAAACTATTTTCATACTTTAAGTGCTAGTGCTGATTGTTCATCCCAAACAGTTGCGCCAATTTTGTAGAGCAAGTTACGAACTCTTGGCGGGGTTTTCAAACCTTTTATCGCCTCAGACCTTCTTAACCAGCTCACTTTGCTCAGTCTCTTTCGCATATACCTTGACAGACAGCCAAAAAGCAATATTATACAGCTTCAAGTAGTAAGAGACTTGACCCCATCGTCTAGTGGTCTAGGACATCGCCCTTTCACGGCGAAAACACGGGTTCGACTCCCGTTGGGGTCACTTCTATTAATATATCGCTCCCTCGTCAAATATATCAAAAGGCTTTCTGTGCGAGAGGCAAAGACTTCCGTAGCAATAGGTACAGAAATTTACGGCGAATCGTGTCGGGCGGGCAATTTGCTTCAATAGCGACGGTGTGATTTAACGCTGTGTCCTCTGGGTCTGCCAGTACACTCCTTTTTAATTCACGGGAAAAGTCACATTTTCAGTTGGTTTCCAGAGCATGGTGTTTTCTTATTTTCGCATAGAAAAAACTGCATTATGATATTGACAAGCAGAGAAAAATGGTTATACTAAATATAAAAAGGGAGAAAAGCCCCCAAGAAACCCTGTCTGTCCCCCCTCCCGTGTGCTCAAGCCCCATCAGGCAGGGTTTCCCCTTTTATATGCCACTATGCCACTCAGTCTGCTCTGTGGCAGGTATTTTGGATGCTTTAACAGTAAAAGAGTGACCAATTGTGAATAGTAGGCATGCCGCGCTCAAGCTGCAGCCGGGCGGTTGATAGGAGGAATGTCGTGGACCGAGAAACCCAACCTGCCATATTCCATACAGCCTACACATTCACACTACTAATAAGACAGCCTCTCACCACCTGCCGCGAATAAACTTAAACCTCGAACGCTTCATCAATAGTTTCTGCTTTTTCAATATGCAGAAAATACGCCACCATCCCACTTGCGGAACCCGATCCATTTTGCTTACCTCTCGTTTCATCTCTGAGATTGAGGCAAACGGATCCTTTTTCACTATGCGCAAGATGATCGTCTCCAAGTCGGTAGCCCCAGACTCATCGACTTCAACCAGCACCGAATAATGATCGCGCCCCCATTTGCCCGGAGAGGATGACAAGTTATCAATTACTGAAACACTTGTCACTTGTTGGCTTTTTTTTTTACCTCTCCAGTGGAATGAGAAACAGGCTGAAAGTCTCCTCTGGCCTCATCGATTGAGCCAAATACTTTCAAGACCTTGTCAAACTCCAGCAGTTCATATATCTCATAGACATTGGGAACTATGTTAGCCAGTTTGATATCGCCGTTGTTGGCGCGGACATCCTTGATATGGGAGATAAAAATCCCCCACCCGGCCGATGAAATATAGTCCACTCCCGCAAGATCAATCAATATCCGGCAGCGCCCTCGCTTTATCAGCGCCTCGACTACTTCTTCCAGTTCTCCGGCAGTGATAGTGTCAATAACGCCGTCAACGCGGAGTTCGGAGATTTCGTCCTGTTCGCTTTCAGACAATGATATCGAAATATTTTCCATCAATCAGTACGTCATACACTTATTTCGTTGGACCACGCTCCCAATTAAGGAGGTCGGAGAAAAGCGGGCAACTAAAAATATTGAATCTCTATTCTGTCTCGTGAGATTTTGGGTCAGAATCTCTTACCTTCCTGGATTTCAGCAGGTCCGATCGTACATCTTGACTCTGTTGTGTCATCGTCCGAGCACTTGCCACATGCGAACGAGCAAAAATGAACGTAATATCGTCCACCGGCTTGGTAAAACCTGAAAAATCATCCAGATTACTCACCAGCGCTTTGCTCAAGGAGCTAATTTCACCGGAGGAATCCCGTGCTAACTCGGAGCTGACAAACTCTATCAACTGCTCCAGGCCATAGTGCTGTCCCTCCCGATTGGTTGCTTCAGTGACGCCATCAGTGAAGATAAAAAACGCATCCCCATCTTCCAATGTCAGACTAACCTGCTCCAGCCCTTTTTCGAAAGACGGCCCCAGAGTCACCGGCATCCCGAGAGGCATTCCGGTCGGATTGACCTTGGTTACAGTCCCCATAGCGGCCCGGTAAAGCAGCATTGGATTATGGCCTGCTGAGACAAGGTTTATCTCTCGGCAGGTACTATCGTATATAATCAGTTGCACTGTGATAAACATCCCGGCCGGAATGTTCTCTTTAAGATAGTCATTTACCTTGATGAGCAATTCCTTAGCTGAAACCGCACCAGCACATTGAATTTTAATAACGGTACGAAGCATTGACATTACCAGCGACGCCGGCACTCCTTTACCCGAGACATCAGCTACAGTGAAGCAGTACCGATGGGGGCTGATTTGAAAGACGTCATACAGGTCACCGCCCACTATTGAGGCAGGTCGATAGAAAGCGTCGAGCTCAAGGCCCGGTACCTGCGGGAGTTGGCGGGGGAGCAAGGTCTTCTGAATTTGGGAAGCAACTTCCACCTCTTTGGCCAATGTCTCTCTGGCCACTATGTTTTTCTGGTCCCGGCTGAGGCGGGTCATCATCTCATTGAAAGCCCTGGAAATCTCAAAAAACTCCTCCGCTCCTTCAAGAGGCAGTTCAGTCTCAAGATCGCCGGAGGTAAAACGCCGCACCCGGCGGGTAATTTTGACAATGGGATCGACAAAGTAGTTGGACAGAAAATAAATCCCCAAGACTCCAAAAAGCAGCAAGAACAAGTTCAAGACGGCGATTCTCCAGCGCGCTCGTGTCAATCTGTCATGTATATATGTTGAGGAGTAAGTTACATGGACAACCCCCAGAATTCTTTCACCAGTCCTTATCGGGGTCATGAGATAATTAAGCTGTTCTGTGGCACCATGATAGCGATAAGGAATGCCTATTATCTGTTCCTTGACAAGACTGGGGATCCGGTATGGTTTTCGGATGTTGCGGATATCCTCCGAATGGGCTAGAATGAGGTCCGCTGAATCCGTCAAGACAATTAACCGCAACTCCGGATTGGCCCGCAGGTAACTCACAATAAGCTCGTCAAACTCTACATCGGAGCGGCGGTTGATAATATATCCGGCGGCCTGGTCGGCGATGGTTTTACTCAGCGACCAGACGGTGTCATCCAGGTGTGAGTACAGTTGCTTCGACGTCTGGCGGTCGATGTAGTAATACGAACCTGCGATAATTACCGAGACAACGAGGAAAGTCCATATCGAAAACTTAACCCGCAGCGTAAACAGCCTCCGTAAAAAGGGCCTGCTTTCGGGAGGGATAGAACGTATCCGTTTAATCATGCGCAGTTCATTAAAGCCCGCTGCCGAAATATATTCAACTGAGTCCATGATTTTTTGAATCATATAGAAGCCAAGCCCTCCCTTGCGCCCCGATTCCACCAGCCGTTCAAGGTCAATACGGCCAGCTCCATCAGGCTGAAAAGACCGGCCGTTATCGATCAGAGAAAAGACAATCAACCTCTTATAGATGACAATACGAAGACGTATGGTCCCTTTTTCGTAGAGGTAGGCATGGCGGATTATGTTAGTGGCTCCTTCCTCAATTGACAGAAGGACGGCATTCACATCCTTTCGGGGCAAACCAGCAACAACGCAGCTTTCACGAACGGTTCGCTGAATACTATCTAGGTACTTTTCCTCAGCAATGAATTCGGCGTTTACCTCTTTTACCGGGCGACGAAACATAAATTAAAAAGTAGCTAAGTCGGGCACGTCAGTCTAATAAAAACCGGGGCCGGTGCGGCGCTATTTGGTTTCTTCAGACTTCAATCGCAGCCGTGCCTGCTCAATATTATTGAGGGTATTCCTGTTGTTGGGGTACGCTTGCAGTACTTTTTCCCAGACCTCAATGGCTTTTTGGTATTCCTTGTTGCGCATGAACCGCAGGCCATCAAGATACAACTGCCAGATGACCTTATCCTTTTGTATGTCATCAAGTGTAGGCGGCTTCGCCAGCGCCTGGTTGATTCTCTTCACGTATTCTAAAGCGACCGGTTCTGACGGGTCAATAGTCAAAACTGCCCTAAACCTCTGCTGAGCTTCGGCATACTTACCCGCTTTGAAAAACTCCATACCTAAGTTCAACTGCTGGGCCAAATCCAGGTGCTTAGCAGCCCGCCGCTTGGCGTTTTGTATTCTCTCGTTGGAGGGATCTAAATCCAGAATGCGTTTGTACGCTTCTAAGGCTTCGACGTAGCGCCCTTCCTGTTCGGCTGCCTGAGCCATTTCAAGACTGAGGCTTATCTCTGATGAGATCGCATCCTCGATTTCAACTTTAAGTCTCTTGGCGCCAGGGTATTCCGAATCAATATCAAATATCAGGTCGAGCATGTCCAGTGCGGCGAGGTAGTACTTTTTGGAATAGAAACTTTGCGCTTGTGTATAGTACGTTTCGATAGTTTTTCGTAACTCCAGTTCCGTCAGGTGAATTTTTTGTTCCTGCTTCTGTTGAACCCGCAGGGCGTTCTCAAGGGCTGCTATGGTGCCGATAATCTCTTCGTTGCCTTCGTTAAAAGCCAGAGCGAGGTGATAGTAAGTCAGCGCTGAATCAAGAAGAAAGTGATTATAAAAGGTGTCGGCCTTTTCTTTGTAGAATTCAAATTGCCGCTGCCGTTCATCGGCAAGTAAAACCGAACTCCGCTTTTGCTCCTCGATCCGCTTTTTCTGGCGTTGTTCCGAAACTGGCGTTCCCAACAAAAACGACAGAGAGAAGCGGTGGCTGTCTTCAATGTAGTCCAGAAACTTATAGGCGTAGTCCACTTTCAGGCAGCCATACGCCACGCCAGCCCCGAACGAAAAATTATCACGATCATACCCAGCTCTGAGTGCATAAGTTTTATCGAAGATGACTTCGGCCCCGGTGTGCACCTTGGTGGTTCTGTTTTCAATCTTTTCCAGTTCAAATGACGCTGTTAGATCCATCCGGCTTGACAGCTTCATCTGTTTCAGCGCCAAACCGCCGGCCACCGACACAGGAGTATGCTCCGAACTTGTATCAAGTTCCAGAGAGGCGGGAATCATGTCCCGTACGATGACACCGGCGGAGAGGTCACTATAAATATGAGCCAACATACCAAGATCAAGACCGATTCCATAGTCGGAGTAATCATCAAGGGTTTGATTCACAATTTTCAGGCTGACCCCCAAGTCGAAGCCGTCATGTAGTTGATGACCGTAAGATATCAAAAACTGCGAATGAGAATAGTCGAAACGTCCCATTTCGACAAAGCCGCTTCGTTTGATAATGTCGCCGGTGCCTATCCGCATATACGCCAGACCAAACCCGCCCAGGGCGGGTACCGGGTATGCCCAGGAAGCGTAGTCGTAGATTGTCCCCTCGAAAAGCGCCATGTGCATAAAAGAAACTTCCTGGTATTCCAAATTGGGTAAGCCGGCCGGATTGTAAAAAATGGCTGAAGCATCATCAGCCAGCGACGTGAACCCACCCCCCATAGCTAAAGCCCGCGCCCCGGCGCCGACTGAAAAGGGTGATTCCTGTCCCGCATCACCCGCAATCACTTGTCCACAGCAGTACGAGAATATCGCCGTTACCAATAGCACATAAAATGCTTTTCGAGTCACTTTACCACCGCCACTTTTATTCGCGCCTGCTCGTCAGTGCCAACTATCCTAATGGAGACAATGTATACGCCACTTTTAATCTTACGCCCGGCATCATTGCGTCCATCCCATGAAATCTCGTTTTCTCCAACCGCCGTCCCACCTGATCCCTTCGGCAGATCTCTTGAGAAAACTTCCTCCCCGGTCAAAGTAAAGACTCTAAATTCCACCGCCGACGGTTCGCTCAGCTCATAGGAAAACAGAGCTGCCGAAACGTCGGGATGAAAGGGATTATTTTCCACCTCAAACGATTTCTCCAATGTGCCTCCTTTGACAGCATACACCTGGTGAATCAAGAACTCGCCGCCAATACTGGACGAAATCTCAACCGGCCCTCCGGCGTTGGGGCCTTCAAGAAAGACAGCCAAGACACCATGTCGCTCAAGATCGAGAACAAATGAAGGTGGGATAGTTTCCTTTAATCTTGCTATAAACTCAATCGAGCGGGTTTGCCTGGGTTGGATAATGAAATCGTCAAACGTGGCAAGCAGTTCACCATTGATGAATGATGTAACCGAAATTGGCACCCCATCTTCATAAAAACCGGCACTCTCAGGATCAGTCATTGAGTGGGCATCCAACAGAGAATTATTGGGGTTTCGGAAGAAGACGACTATTTCGTCAAGACGAATGCCGGTCACTGATGAAACTCCGCAATTGGTCAAGTCAAGTCGGAAAAGCGCCTTCTCACGCCCCGGAAGAATCAGGTTCGAACCAATGATTTCCGGTTCAACTAAAAGATCGGCCTGCAATGACTCCACCCGAATGGAAAACTCAAAAGATGTCTCATTCATAATTGCCGTATTGTTGGTATTCAAATCGAGAGGAATGTCAATCAGCGAGAAAACAAAAGTCGCGGTGGTGTCATACGATGGCGCCCTGAAGGTGAAATTTATCTGGGTATCTACCGGCATGGCGCCAGTTGTGGTATCTCCGAAGCCAAAATCAACCCCTCCTGTGGTCAACATATAAGTTCCAGGCGAAACTGCAGCCTCGCCTAAGTTATGAAGTTCCACCGTCAGATTAAAATCGTCGCCACGATTGACAAGGCCGTTCTCAACACCAAGCAAACTGTAAAGGAATTCCAATTCAGCCGGTCTCTCTATAATCACTAAAGCGAAGTTGTCGACTGGCGGTAACTGACCAATCTCCGTCGACAATATGTCAACCCAAAAAACCTCGCCGGCATTCGGTTGTTGCGAAGCGGTAACGTCAAAGAATACTTCTACGGTGTCATAGGGATCGGTACTCAGAAGGGTCAAAGTGGAATCGAAAACCGACGAGCCATCGCTGCGAAGACCGAGCTCAAGAGGACTCAGGGGGGTAGCGGAAAGGTTAGCCAACCGGCATCTTATCTGAAACCGTTGGGCAGTGTTTACTCTCGGCGCATTGGGGGCAACAATATCCACCTCGATAATCTGGACAACCGGCTGCTCAGCGACAAGAACCGTCTGGTTTTCAAAGGAAGTGTTAAAGATGACAAGGTTGCCCAATCCGGGCACGATCAAGGAGAGCATAGCACTTAGGCGAAGTGTTTTCCCTAATTGGCTGACAGGGATAAATATCTTCTCTGTTTCAAAGCTGTTGTTTCCCGGCCAAAGGGAATCACCAGAATAGGTGAGATTGGTGGACACAGAAAAATCCGACCCGTAAACAGTAAAACGAGTACTCTCCTTAACAATCTTGAAAGGGAAATCGTTGGCAAGGTTTACGTCAAAATGAAAAGCTGTTTCCGCTCCTGCAAAAACAGTGGTAGGCCCAAACGAATTGGCAACATAGCTCGCCTGCAGTTCAGGCAGCA
>Ga0315551_10001643_pt1 | contig 16859 bp, 17 predicted proteins | sample SalMarSW160290MG_FD_203678 | JGI IMG/M metagenome (GOLD analysis project Ga0315551, IMG submission 203678) | Salt marsh sediment microbial communities from the Plum Island Ecosystem LTER, Massachusetts, United States - Salt Marsh Sediment SW1602-90 ...
GCCTCCCGCAACAGCATCCGGTTCGACAGATAGCTCCCCCAGCGGCCCGTGCGGCCGGGGAGGCGGGTCATCGGCCGTAAGCTCGGGGATGATGACATCGGCCGGCCCGGCTGGCTTGGGTTCGGCCGCTGCCGCGGCAGCGGCTACGTTGCCGCTGGCTTTAGCTTCGGCGGGCTTTTCCTCCACCTTGTCTTTAGACTTTCCGAATTTAAATCCTTTGAATTTCATCGCTGACCTCCTTGGCGGCCGTCTCCTTGCTGCGGCCGCGCTTCCCTGTATTCTTAGCGGAAATATCCCTCTCGGTAGGCCTTGGAGAGTATGGCGTAGACCTCGTAAAAGTTGGTCTTGCCCTGCTCGTGCATGCGCCGCAGGATTTCGGCGCGCTGCTTGACCAGCTTGTATATCTGCCGACGTTTTTCCTCCGACAGGCCGCGCCGCGGGGCGATTTTGTTCTCCAGCAGGTAGGAGTTCTGGTAGCCGCGGAAGATGAACGAATCGTCCACCGGGTTCCAGCTGAAGCTCTCGATAAAGGAGAAGGAATCGGCGATAGAGTCGTAGTTCACGATTTCGTTGATGCTGGTGAGGCGGCGGGCCAGGCCGCCGTTGGCCAGGCGCACCTGCTGGCAGATGACGACGACATTGAGATTGTCCACGTAGGTCTTGGGCACACTGATAGGGTTGCCGGTGACACGCTGGATGAGCTTGGATACCGAGGCCGCGTGGAAGGTGCTCATGCAGGCATGGCCGGTCTGCATCGCCTGGAAGGCGACAGCCCCCTCGACGCCGCGTATCTCGCCGACGATAATCAGGTTGGGCCTCTGCCGCAGGGCGGCCTTGAGCAGGTCGAACATGGATACCTCGGAGGCGTCGGCCTGCTTATCGGAGCCGCGGGTGCAGCCGCGAATCCAGTTGTGGTGGGGCACCTGCACCTCCGGCGTATCCTCGATGCTGACAATCTTGGACTCGGGCGGGACGAAGGTGGTGAGGGCGTTGAGCAGCGTCGTCTTCCCGGAGGCCGTCTCCCCGGATACCCAGACATTCATCCCTTCCTGGAGTATCAGGGAGAGATAGGCGGCCATCTCGTAGTTGAGGGCACCGAACTGGATGAGTTCCAGGATGGAGAGCGGCGTATCGCTGAACTTCCTGATGGTGAAGTTAGAGCCCCGCTTGGAGACGTCGGTGCCGTAGACGATATTGATACGGGAGCCGTCCGGCAGGGTGGCGTCCACGCAGGGCTCGCGGAAGGTCACCGGGTGCTTGATGCTTTCGGCCAGCTCGATGACGAATTTATCCAGGTCTTCGTGCGTTTCGAAGCCAATGCTGGCCTGCAGCCCCCCGAAAACCTTGTGCTCGACGAAGATACTCCCCAGGCCGGAGCAGGAGATGTCCTCGATGTTGGGGTCGAGTATCATCGGGTTGAGGATGCCCATACCCTCCAGCTTGCGCCGCAGCAGGTAGCGGAGGCTGTTATACTGGAAGGTGGTCAGGCGCATCTTCCCCTTACTCCGCTCCTTGACGGCCACCCCGCCGGCCGACTTGGCATCGGAGACGGAGACCATCTTATCGACGATTTTCATGATAATTTCGAGGCGCATGGAGGGTTCGGCAACGCCCTCGAGGTCTTCGACGAAGTCGGCCAGGCGCAGCTCGATATCGTCGAGGTTGGCGCTCTGGGAGTCGATGAGGCTGGGTTCCACGACGACATAGTGATCACGGATATCCTCGGGGTTGGCCAGGATGTGGACGAAAACGCCGCTGCCCACTTTATATATCAGGTTGGGGTCCTTGGTGCCCTTGAGGCTCCGGCTGACCTTTTCATAGTATTTCGGTATACCTATCTTGTCCGTCGGCAGCATGCCGAGGTATTGCAGCAGGTGCGGATATTCCCGGCAGGCCTCCTGAAAATCCGCCGGCAACCCGGAGAATATGGGGCATCTATCCAGGTCGGTCCCGCATTCCGTGCCGCAGTCCTGCGGACAGGGCCTGATATCAAAAGGCAGGTGCAGCATCAAATCTCCTAGACTTTAGCTTTAGCGAGCGGGATTATCCGCATTCCCAGCTTGGGTTCAATGTCGAAGCTGACAACATCTCCGGTGGGGCGCTCCGCGCCGCGCACCTTAAGTACCTCCATGAGTTTTATCATGCTGGCGCCCACCTGCTCCAGGCGGAGCCGGAAGCGCGCGTCGCACAGTGAGCGGGTTCGCGAGAGGATATCCTCCTCGAAGGCGTAGGAATGGGCCACCAGTATGATGGTCTTACCGTCGTCGCACAGCCCCTTGCAGCGGGAGAAGAAGTCGAGGATGGCTACGGGGTTGGAGTGCGCCACGAGCAGGGTGATGGAATCGACGATAATCAGTTTGAACTCCTGGGGCAGGCGGGAGAAGTGGTGTGTCAGCACGTAGAAGGGTTTCTGCCCCCCCGGCACCTGGCCGTGAAATATCAGCGGGAAAATACGCAACCGGTCCGCCAGGAAGTGATCCAGCACGTACAGCGCCAGCGAGTCCATCTGGCTGACCAGGCTCCGCACGTTATTCTCCGTGGTGTAGTAGGCCACGGCAATCTTGCCGGTGACCAGGGTGCCGTTGGTGAGGTGCTGGCAGAGCACGCTCTTGCCGGCATCGGAATGGCCCTCGACCAGGCAGAGAGAGCCCAGGGGGATACCCCCGCCCAGCTTTTCATCAACTTCCGGGACGCCGGTGACAATAAATTCCCTCTTTTTCTGTGTTGCGGCCATATTACTTTCTCCTCCCCTGGGTAGGTTTTACGGGCGCCGCTGCCTCCTCCTCTTCATCCTCGGTCGCCTCGGGAGTGAGGTTGACACAGAACTCGTGGCTCTTGCCGTCGCCGTCGGGGAGGACGAGCTTGAGTTTGATGGGCTCTTCCCTGGCCTTGTCCACCTCGATTATCTCTTCTTCCACCGGCAGGTCTTCGCTCTCGGCGTTTTGCCAGGCCGGTATGACGGGGTGGCTGGGGGCATCGCCGCCGGTGAGGATACCGTGCAGCGACAGCATCGACTGGCTCCAGGCCCAGGCACCGCCGGCGGCATCGAGCATGTCCGAAGATATGCTGGAGAGATAGATGATGACATCTTTCAGCTCGGGGGAGAGATACCCGCTGATGCCGTATACCTCCAGGAGGGTGTTTAGATTCTCGTCGCCGATCTCTTTCTTGGCCATGGCTATCCAGCCAATCAGGTTCGCCAGCATGTTTACCTTGGGGACGGAATCCCTGGCGGCCGCGGCCGCCCTCTCGTATTCCATTGGCGCTGCCTCCTCTTCGCCCGGCCCGGCTACCGGCGCGAGATTGTCGTCTTCGTCCGCTTCGGCCTCTTCGTCGTAGGCCCCGTATTCGTCGTCCTCGCCTTCATCCAGGCGCGATTCCCCGGGCAGGCCGGCCTCCTCCTGATAGGGCGCCTCTTCACCGACGGCGGGCTGGTCGTCGACCAGGGCGTCTTCGGGGCCGAACTCATCTTCGGCCTCGGGGAAGCCGCCTTCGGGGAGTACCTCGGCTTCGTCTTCGGACGGTTTCTCCAGGTCGATGAGGTCTTCGTCCTCCGGCGGCGAATCCAGCTCGTTATCGAGCGACGGCTCGCCCGGCTCGCCCTCGCCGGCGCCTTCCTCCAGGGCCTCATCAGCCGGTACCGAGTCCAGGGCGCTCTTGGCCAGGGCGGATTCCAGCTGGATTTTCTGGATATCACCGCCTCCCTCGTTGCCGAGGGCGGCCAGCAGGGCGGCGAACTCGGAGGCCGGCAGCTCCATATTCAGCAGGTAGTCGCGGACGCTGGAGAGGGACTGCTTCATCTCCCCCTTCATCAGCTTGATTTCTTCCTCGAAAGTCTCGATTTTCTTTTCCATCGTCATGGCGGTTTACCCCCTTCCTCCCTCGAGTTCTTCGCGAAGTCTCTCCCGGTCGAGGTCGTTGGGGATGGGCGAGAGCGCTTCCATGAGGTAGGTGCGGATATCGAAAAGTATATCCTTCAGCTCATCCCGCACTTCCTGGAACTCGGCTTCGACTTCTTTCAGTTTCTCTTCTGTATCCATGGTGCCTCCTTAAAATTGGGAAACGGACACGAACAGGGCGCTGGCCATCACGGGCAGGACGATCAGGCTCACGCCGGAGATGGCCGCCGTAATTCCCAGATTGCTTAAAATCTTGTATTTGCTGCCACCTTCCGCCAGGGTGGGGGCGATGGCGTTGGCTACGGTAAATATCAGCACCAGGGGCAGCACCATCTGGTGCATCAGCTCCAGGCCGCTCAGGTTGAAGCTGGAGAAAGAGCTCAGCGAAGGCGCCCCGGATATGGTGGGCATGGATTCCTGGGCGCTGCCCACCATGCCCCCGAAGGCCACGATGATTTCGGTGATAAATATCAGGATTATGATCACGGCGGTATGCATGGTGATGCAGAGCCAGCGGAAGGGGCCCGCCACGGTGCGGCGCCGCGCCCGGAGCCGGGAAACACGGTCGGCGAAGGAGGCGGCGTGTTTCCCGGCCTGACCGGCCGAGCCGCCCACCTCGATGGCGTCGTAGAACATGCCCACGCTGCGGTTGGTAAGCTCGCTGCCGGTCTCGTCGATAAACTTGCTCCAGCACAGCTTTGCTTTGATACCGGCGCTGAGCCGGGTATGGAGATTCTTCACCGAAACCCTCATTACATTAATGGATTCCAGGTCGAGGCGGCCTAGGGCGGAGTTTACCGTGGTGCCCAGGGCGTTGCAGACGCTGCCCAGGGAGCGCAGGAAGGTACCCACCTCGCTGTCCCGTTTGGCTATTTTCCGGTCGTCCAGGTTCATGATGAAGCCGATGGGGAAGACCAGTGCCGCTATAATGAGCAACGACAGCCCCATGTTCTGCCCGGTGAGCAGGAGCATGGCGGCCATGCCCACGGCGAGGGGCATGATGAACTTGAAAAGCCGGCGCCCGGTGCGCTGTTCGCGGGAGCCCGCCCAGCGCAGCACCATGGACTCCTTGGGCGAGACGAGCCAGATAAGCCAGACCCCCACGGCCGTGGTGGCGATGGAGGTAAAGGCCATGGCGATGATGAGGGAGGTCTCGATTTTCCATATCATCGTGGAGACGATGCCGATGACCACCACCAGCACCGCCGAAAGGATGAGCGATACGTAGGCGTCCGTCCACATCTTGAGGACCTCCAGGCTCCGGCCGTACTCGTTCTCGTAGTCCTCGGCGCGGCTGGCGGCCTCCCTGGTGAGGAAATCAGCCTCCGGCTCGCCGGAGATAAGTGAGGAGGAGAACCGCAGCAGCAGGCCCTTTATCTCGCCTTCCTTGAGGGGCTCGCCCACGGCGCGGCAGGCGCGGGCATAATCGTACTTGAGCCGCTGGCGGGCCAGCTCTATCTTCTTGAAATGTTCCGCGGAGGAGCACTGCAGCCCGGCCGAGCGCTCGAAAATCTGGTCGCGGGGTACGCCGGCGGCGGCGATGGTGGACATGTAAGATATCTGATAGAGCATATCAAAGCTCATCATGCGCTTACCGAAGCGCTTGCCCTTGGCGTCTTTCTTAAATAGTTGTCGTAACGCTTTAATCATAATTTGCTCTTATCAGCCGGTAATGCGGGTACGCTCGTTATCGGATACGGTGCTGTCGTCCACGAGCAGCTGCAGGTAACCGTATTCGCCATTCGGCCCGGCATTGGTTTCGACGTAATAGTCAATCTCCAGGTAGTCGTTTTCGTCGACCACCGTGTAGCCGGGGAAGTCATAGGTGGTGCTCTTGGTCATCCAGAAACCCTCTTCCCCCTTATTGAGAAAGGCCTCGGCGGCGAAATCGTCAATGAGTTCTCTCACCGTGCCATCGGCCTGTCTCACCAGAATATCGATGCTGAAACGGACGTCCTTGTCTATACGCGGGAAGAAGCCGCCTCCATAGGCGTAGCAGCGGTAGTACACCGTCCAGGTAGACATCGGGATTTCCTCGATGCCTATCAGGGAAAACACATGCCTGGCCTGGCGGGAGGGGTCGTCGGCGTTGTAGAGGATTTTACGGCCGCTCTCGTTCTTGATGTACTCCTCGTAGAAGATGGCGGCCGTGCCGTCGGCGGGGGTGGCTTCCTCCATCTGGTAATAGTCCTGGCCGGAGATGGTCGTGTTCTCGGAGTGGGGGGTAAGCAGGGCGTAACCGGGGTTGGTGAAGACGATGGAATCGTAAACGCCGTTGGGGGTGGCGATAGTAATATCGCCGGTAGTGGCGTTCTTCGGGAGGGGGCTGAGACTGGCGAGGAGGACGAGCTCCTCCTGAGGGTTGAGGATGCCGGGCTCGAAGTACTCCGTGGGGCCGCCCAGCCCGATTCTGGCCTTCTGCCACTCGTTGGTGCTCAGGTTCCCTGTGGTATAGGGCAACCATTCGGCATGGTAGGCATCGCCGCTATCGTAGTAACGGACGATTAAGTCCCACTTATCGAAACTGGCCAGCTTGGTCTGGCCATCGTTGGCGATGGTGACACGCAAGAGGTCGGACCAGGAAAGGTAGTCGGCGCGGAGCGCCGTCACGTCTGTCCTGGCTATTTCACTCTCCCGGTCGCTTATCTCCTCGACGCTGACGGCAGCGGTATCCGCCGACGTGAGGATGCCCTGGGACATCATCATGCCTCCCAGTATGATTAGCGCTATACACATTATCGAGACGACCAGTGTCGCCATACACCCCGCTCCTTAATTATTGCTCCCTCGTTACACCCGGTTTCTAGCTATTTTCCTGGTACCTTCGTTCTGGGTAATTAGTTTCGTACTCCCATTTATTACGTCCCCGCTACGGCGAGAAGTGGGCGGAGACCGGGATGCCGTTGGGCGTGGCCACGATTACCATATTGGTACTGCCGGCGCCCGCGGCCGGGTTGAGCTCCGCCTGTATCATCACCTGCTCCCCGGGATTGAGTATATTCTGCTCGAATACCTCGGCGGCCCCGTTGAGGTGTATCCAGGCCACCGTCCACTGGTTGGCGGACGGCGCCCCGCCGGTATAGGGGAGCCAGGTAGTGTAATAGGCGCTGCCGCTATCGTAGTACTGCACGATGACATCCCACTTTTCAAAATCGGCCAGCTTGGTGCCGCCGGTGTTCTCCAGTGTCACCTCCAGCGTATCGTCGTCGGGCATGGTGGCGCTGATGGTAGTCAGCTCCGTCCTCATGATGGTCTCGTCCCGCTGGCCTACCTCCTCGAGCCCGGCGGTGGAGGCATCGACCGACGTCATGAACCCCTGGGACATGGTCATCCCGCCGAATACCACCAGGGCGATACATATTATTGATATCAGGGCGGTCTCCATCATTCACTCCGTCACATGCTGAAATAGTATTCATCGGACAGGCCGATGGGTATAATAAATTTGGCATAATATGTCCCGGCACCGGGGTCGGAACTGTACTCAATCGTAATCTTCAGGGTGGCGCTGGTCTGCCACTCGCTGTCATTCTCCAGGTCGAAGGCCCACCGGGGATAGTTCTCCCCGGCATCGCCCACGTAGGCGACGCGCTCGAAGTCATCCTCCTGGCCGAAGAACAGGTCGCTGTCGTCGATATTGGTGATGCGCTGGGTGCCCACGTTCTTTACCCAGAGGTAGACAAAGGTGCGGTTGGCCGAGTTCGCCGCATGAACGATGTTGATGCGGCTCTTCATGCGCTCGTCAACCTGCTCGGCCATGCTCACCATAGCCTGGCTGGAGCGGTTTACCACCGGGTAAATGCTGTTAAAGACGAATATCATACATACAACCCCCGCTATGATGAGTAGGACTGTAGTTATGGCCTTGTCCACGACAGACCTCCATTATTCCTTCCGGAGCGGATGCTTCTAGCTGTCAGCCGCATCCCCCACAGCTTCAGGAAGCGGGCAGCACCCACTTTAATCAAGCCGGCCCCGGGTGGGGGAGTGGTCGGTGCCCCCACCCGGAGCTTACGCTAACGGATTACTTGCTAGCGTAGATTGACAATGTCGTCGATGTAGGCCGGCATGGTGCGCTCAATTTCCAGTACGGCGCCGATAGGTGTCTGTACCATTAAGCTGAACTTCTTGTTGGCCGTCAGGAAATGGGTGGCGCCGAGGGCCTCCATCAGGTTGCAGGTGTTGCTGCCAACGGTAACCTTGAACTTCTCGTTATTCTCCAGCAGGTAGTCGTCGTCGCAGTTCCCCAGCTTGGTAATGGTCCAGAAGAGGTCGTTGACGGTCTGGTCCTCGTCGACGTAGTTGATGACTACCTTGTTGTTGCTGTTGGTGGTAGCGAAGCCGGTCGTGCCGTTGGCCGTCGGCAGGGCGAAGTCGATAGGCTCGCCGCCGAGCACGTTGGAGACGATGAAGTTTATCTGCTGGATTCGGCCGGTGCCTTCGTCGCCGGTGATGTTAGCCGTGGCGGTAACTGCCCCCTTGAGTTCCAGGGTGCTCTGGGCTTCCTTGAGGCCCGAATAGATCGCCTCGGAGCTCTTCTGGGTGGAGAAGAGGCCGGCGGAGAGGGCGGTGTAGGCGAAGACCGCCGCGACCACGACGAAGGCAATCAGGATGATGGCGGTCTCCAGCCCGGTGATGCCTCGCTGCCCCTTATGCATGTGTAACATTTTGCGGATCATATTGTCCTGTTTCCTCCTTTTTACTATTTACCGGGATGCTAGCGCAGGTTCATGATAGTATCGATGTAGGCGGGAGTGGTGCGCTCGATGGTCAGCACGGCACCCGTGGGGGTGAGTACCTCCAGGTTGAAGGTAGTCTTGGCGGTGAGAGGGGTGCCGAGAGCATCGTAGAGATTGCCGCCACCGGTACCATTGGCGCTGTTGCCTACCGTGATTTCGAACCTTTCGCTTGCCTCCAGCAGGTTATCGGCATCGGCGTTACCCAGCTTGTCGATCGTCCAGTAGAGGTTGTCTACCTCCTGCTCTTCATCATGGTAGTTGATGACGACCACGTTGGTGCTGACGGACGTATCGGCCGTCCCGTCGTTGGTGGAGGTATTCCCTGTCGGAGGGCTAAAGTCGACGGCAGCACCACCGAGCACGTTGGCTACGATGAAGCTAATCTGACCGACAGTGCCGCTGGCGCCGACCGTATGGGACTTGGCGATAACGCCGCCCCGGAGCTCCAGGGTGCTCTGGGCTTCCTTGAGGCCCGAATAGACCGCCTCGGAGCTCTTCTGGGTGGAGAAAAGACCGGCGGACAGGGCGGTGTAGGCGAAGACCGCCGCGACCACGACGAAGGCAATCAGGATGATGGCGGTCTCCAGCCCGGTGATACCTTTTTCGTGTTTGAAAAACCTGTTTAACATTTATCCTCCTTTGTGAATGGTTCTTCCTCAAGTTGAGAAGATTATTTCCATTACCATGAATATTCGTTTATTTACTGTGGACATCACCCCCCTTCCATTACTGGCATTTTTTATATGGTATGGTTTCCTGTTTTCTTCACATTAGCATCGGGCCTCCTTAACGGAGATTTGCCTCCCCGGGGTAACGGGTAATCGGTTTACGTGTATTCCTGTGCATACTTAAGCGGAGGCATTCGCTTTAGTAGAGATTGACAATCTGGTTCACCCGGGCAGGCAGAGTCCTCTCCAGAACGAGCACGGCACCCACGGGAGGTTTCAGCTCCAGCTGGAAGGTATGGTAGGGCCCGGGTTTCTGGTCCTGGGAAATATTGGCGCTAATCGAACTCAGATCCACGTTAATCTGGAAGAGCTCGTTTACGTCCAGCATGTTATCTTCATCAATCGTATTCAGCGGGGTCATCGTCCAGTTGACCGAGGGGACTATCTGATAAGCGTCGCTGTAGGTTATGATGACTACATTGGTGGAGTTGGACGTATCGGTAAAGTCTATGGACTCTCCCCCCGAGGTAATCGCCACGGTGAAATAGACCTCGGTGAGGACACTATCCACCATCTTGCCGTAGAGATTGCCCTTGACTTCCAGGGTGCTGCCGCTCTCCTTGAGACCGGCGTGGATGACCTCCTTGGCCTTCTGAGTGGAGAAGAGACCGGCCGAAAGCGCCACATAGGCAAAGACCGAGGCGACGATGACGAAAGCGATGAGGATGATGGCTGTTTCCAGGCCGGTGATGCCGGGCTGGTCGCGGTGGAGCCTCCTGAAAAGTCTGCGCAGCACGGTTTTCTCCTTATAAAAGGAATGGTTAGTTCCAGCCTACCGCGAGCATCCGGCGGTGAACACCAGACAATCCCCAATCTTGGGCTTGCGTTGGCCCAATAATCCATGGGGGAATCTATCCATATTTAAAATCAAGAATTTCCTAAGACGATTTGGGTGTTAACCTTATATGACAGTCGGGGACGGAGATGGCAGAATCTAGAGCAAATATGATAATTTGCAGGCCCGGTAATATGCCAGATGGCAAAACGTAACGGATAATTAATAGATATTAATGTTATGTTTATGAAACTTTACTATTCTCTTTATAAATGAGTCATAGAATCATAGAGAAATAATCAGGCACGGAGGGGGTTGTTCAAGGCTGGCGCGGAGCATAAATAAATAGAGGTAAAGGCAAAAATATGACACAGACAAAGACAGAGCCAGAGGCCGTAAACCTATATGTACTGGAGGAGCAGGAGATCTACCGCGAGATGTACAGCTACGTGCTGCCGGCACGCTCCAACATTGAGATACTCAAGGTCTCCGACGCCGAAGAACTGAGGAGTATGGGGCGAACCATAGGGGAGCTCCACCCCGATGTGCTTTTATTGAGCGTACGCAAGGTTGATAATATCGTCATCGAGGAGCTGAAGAAAATCAGAAATGACTATCCCGAAATGGGGATAGTCATTTTAATTGTATATTATACTTCCCAGGATATCGAGATGCTGCGAAAGCTGGCCCTCTGCGGTCAGAGCGGCATGGCGCTCTTCCTGAAACAATCACTCGACAAGGTAGACCAACTCTGCCGGACGATTGTGGCCGTCAGCCAGGGTCAGGTAATCCTCGACCCGCCGCTGGCGACGATTATGTTCGCCGGGAAACCGGAATGCCCCTTCCTCAAGCAGCTCACCACGCGGGAGATGGAAATCCTCAGCCTGCTCTCGCAGGGGTATACCAATTCTTCCATTGCCGATACGTTATTTATAGATATCAAGACGGTGGAGCATCATCTCAACAGCATGTACTCCAAGCTCAAGGCCGACCCGGATTACAATACCAAGCACCTCCGGGTAAGCGCCGCCCGGCTCTACCTGGAGACGATGGGAACGCCTTGCCCGCCGGAGCCATCGCTGGTGACGGCCGCGGCCCGCTAGGGGATTTACATAAAGAAGACAAACAGCTCTTTGATATTCCAGACGGCGACGGCGGCGAGGAGGGCGATGGAGGGCAGGAGGAGCCGCCCTGGAATCAACCAGGCAATCAGCAACGGTATGGCCAGTTTGAAGAGCACGAGGAGCGCCGGCACGTCGAGGAGGAGCCTCATCAGGGGGTTGATTTCGTGCAGGCCCAGCTGCATGGCCAGCAGGGTAAGGGCCAGGTCGAACTGGCTGAGGAGGACGAAAGAGGCCTTCTCCAGCGTGCATCTCCGGAACGTTGCCGCGGAACTCCAGAAACCCGTCGTCATACCCGTCATGACTTCCATAATAGTCCCCGTCAGGGACTAATAAAAGGTAAATTCTTCTATCTCCACGCCGGGGAACACCGGGATTATCTCTCCCAGGTCTTTAGCGGCAGGTAGGACGCCATCCACTTGATTTCGAAGCTGCCCTCCGGCCATGACTCCTGCATCTCGGCGATGGCGGCGGCGAACTCGGGGCTGGCCTGCTGGGCCGCCATGGCCGCCTCGTCCTCGTACTCGTAGCAGGCCAGGTACCTGGCCTGGCCCGGTGTCTCACCCATCAGCTGGTAGCGGGTCACCCGCGTAATCCCCTTGTATTTCATGAGCAGTGGGATGTGCACCTCGTTATACCATTTGTTGAAGGCCGCCTCTTTGGCGGCCGGGCAGTCGGTGGCGACGATGTTCAGTACCGGCGTTTTCTTCATCGGTTCTCTCCTTCCGCGCCCCGGGGTATCACCCGGGGGTCGTTCCCATGATATGGCGGCGGCCTGGCCTTTGTCAAAAAAGCGGCGGTGGGCCGTTTGACTTTAACCCGCCGGGGAAATAAACTGGTAAACGGCTAATATGCAGCGTAAAAAGGAGGCGACCATGAAGGCTGCGGTCTGTTACGAATACGGCCAACCCCTGGTGATTGAGGATATCGACATCAGACCGCCGCTGGCGGGGGAGGTGAAGGTGAGGCTGGCGGCGACGGCCGTCTGCCACAGCGACATTCATTTCATCCGGGGCGAGATTCCCGAGCCGTTGCCCTTTATCCCCGGGCACGAGTCGGCGGGGTACATCGAGGCGGTCGGCGGTGGCGTCACCTCGGTAAAAAAGGGCGACCCGGTGGTCGCCTCGCTGCTCGTCTCCTGCGGCCAGTGCCCGCCCTGCAAGGAGGGCAGGCCCCACATGTGCGAAACGGTCTGGCCGCGCGATAAGGAAAGCCCCTATAAAAACAAAAAAGGGCAGTCAATCGGCCAGATGACCCGTATCGGCAGCTTCGCCGAATACACGATACTCTACGAGTCGCAGGTGGTGAAGCTGCCCGCCGATATGCCGCTCGACCGGGCCTCGCTTTTAGCCTGCGGCGTCATCACCGGGTTCGGGGCGGTGGTCAACCGCGCCAGGGTGGAGGTGATGAGCAGCTGCGTCGTCATCGGCACCGGCGGTGTGGGCCTCAACGCCATCCAGGGGGCGGCTATCTCCGGGGCCTATCCGGTCATCGCCGTGGACATCTCGGATGAAAAGCTGAAGGCAGCCAAGGTCTTCGGGGCTACCCATACGGTCAACTCCGCCAAAGGGGACGTCGTCGCGGCGGTGCGGGAGCTTACCGGCGGCCGGGGGGCGAAGTACGTCTTCATCACCGTCGGCAGCGTGCCGGCCATCGAGCAGGGGTTCGGCATGTCCGCCCCCAACGGCACGACGATTATCGTGGGGCTGCCCGATTTCAAGGCAATGCTGAGCGTCTCGCCGCTGGCCTTTGTCAAGGACGAAAGGACGCTGGCCGGCGCCTACATGGGCTCTGTTAACCTGAGCGAGGACATACCCAAAATGGTGCAGCTCTACAAGGCGGGCATCCTCAAGCTGGACGAGCTTATCACCGCCCGCTATAAACTTTCGCAAATCAACGAGGCCATCGAGGCGGTGGAGAAGGGCAAGGCGCTCCGGAACGTGATAATGTTTGAGTGAGGTGTTATCTATTCCCACCCAGGCCGCCCTCAACATCCTCGGCTTAGCCCGCAGTATCTCACCCCATCCCCCACGGGGTGTTTAAGAGGGGCGAAGCCCCTCTTTTTATACCCATTCCCCCTCTACAAACAGAATATCAAGGGCTTGTTCTGATGTTGAGTTTGGAGAGGGGGATACAGGGGGTGAGGCAATAAATCACCCCGGCTAAAGCAAAACCTAAAGCTCCACCATCTTCACCGAATAAACGTCCGGTATGGCCAGTATCCGCTGCTGCACCTCTTCGGGGAGGGGCTCGTCCAGGGTCAGCACCAGCAGGGCCTGCCCCCGCCGCTTGAGACGTCCCAGGTGCATGGAGCTGATATTGATATCGGCGTCGCCGGTTATCTTGCCGATGGCCCCGATGAAGCCGGGGCGGTCGAGGTGGTCGCTGAAGAGGAAGAACGACCCCGGTGCGGGGACGATATCCAGCCAGTATTCCTTGATGCGCACGATGTGCAGCTCGTCCTGCCGGACGGTCCCGGCCACGGCGTAGAGCCCCTGGGTGGTGGTCATCTCCACGGAGAGCAGGCTGGCGTAGTTGGCGCAGGAGGCCTCCTTCTCCTCGATAACGGTCAGGCCGCGCCGGGCGGCGATGACGTTGCAGTTGACGATGTTGACCCGCTCCTCGCTGAGCTCTTCGAGCAGCCCCCCGACGACGGCCGCCTTGAGGGCATTGGTCTCGTAGCCGGCGATATCGCCCTCGTACTTGATACGGATGGACTTGGCCTGACCTTCGGCCAGCCGGTAGAGGAGCTTGCAGATAACCCCGGCCAGCTTGAGGTAGGGCGCCAGGGCCACCATCGTCTCCGAGGGGATGTAGGGGACGTTGATAGCCGAGCGCGCCGGCAGCCCCTTGAAGATGTCCACAATCTGCTCGGCGACGTCGCGGGCCGCCATGACCTGCGCCTCGGCGGTGGATGCCCCCAGGTGGGGCGTGACGATGATGTTCTCCTCGCCGAAGAGGATGCTCTCGGTGCAGGGCTCCTTCTCGAAGACGTCGATGGCCGCCCCGGCCAGCTTCTTCTCGTGGATGGCCTTGACCAGGGCCGCTTCGTCGATGAGGCCGCCCCGCGCCGAGTTGATAATACGGGCGGTGGGCTTCATCATAGCCAGCTCCCTGGCCCCGATTATATTCCGTGTCTGCGGCGTCAGCGGCAGATGCAGGGTCACGAAGTCCGATTCCTGAAGGAGCTTCCTGAACTCGACGAGCTCCACCTGGAGCTTCTGGGCGTACTCGGTAGCTACCAGCGGGTCGACGCCGAGCAGGCGCATATCGAAACCCTGCATGCGCCGGGCCACCTCCGAGCCGACATTGCCCAGCCCGATGATGCCCAGCGTCTTGCCGCGCAGCTCGGTGCCGATGAAGTCATTGCGGCGCCAGGCGCAGCTCTTCAGCGAGGCATTGGCCTGGGGGATATTGCGCGCCGAGGCCAGCAGCAGGGCGATGGTATGCTCACCCGCCGAGACGGTATTGCCGGTGGGGGCGTTGACGACGACGACGCCGCAGCGCGTGGCCGCTTCCACGTCGACGTTATCGATGCCGACCCCGGCCCGGGCGATTACCTGTAATTTCTTGCCCGCCTCGATGATAGGGGCGGTGACCCGCGTCTGGCTGCGTACCATCAGGGCCTCGTAACCCCCGATGATGGCGATTATCTCGTCCGGGTCGAGGCCGACCCTGACGTCCACCTGCGCCTCCTTGCGGAGGACTTTTATGCCCTCCTCGGAGACGGAGTCGGTGATCAGTACCCTTTTCTTTTTATCCGCCATATACCTTCCCCGGCGATATTATAACCCTTTTAGCCGCCGAAGCCCACCCTGGGCAGGGTGGCCTTGAGCGCCGCCAGCAGCTCCTTGATTTCGGCCTCGGTGACCAGGCCCAGGTGGCCGATGCGGAATATCTTGCCGTCGAGGTGCTGCTGGCCGCCGGCCAGGACGATGCCGTGCTCGCTCTGCATGATTTGCCGCAGCTTCTTGCCGTCGACGCCCTCGGGTATAGCCACGGCGGTAACCGTGTTCGAGGCGTGCCTGGCCTCGGCGAAGACGGACAGGCCCAGGGCCTTAACGCCGTCGCGCGTCATCTGGCCGATACGCTTCTGGCGGGCGAAGACGCTTTGGATACCCTCCTTGAGAATCATCTTCAGCGCCACGGAGAGCCCGAAGACCACCGAGACCGCCGGCGTCCAGGGGTTTTCGCCCCTCTCCAGATAGCTCTTTGCCTTGCCGAAGTCCCAGTAGAAGCGGGGCATCTTGGCCTTCTCGAAGGCCTTCCAGCCCTCGGCGCTGATACTCACCATGGCCAGCCCCGGCGGCACCATCCAGCCCTTCTGCGAGCCGGTGATGACGACGTCGCAGCCCCATTTGTCCACGGGGAGGTCGATGGAGGACAGGCTGCTGATAGCGTCGACGAGGAGGAGCTTGCCGGCCCCCTTGACGACCTTACTGATGGCCTCCAGGTCGTTGGTGACGCCGGTGGAGGTCTCGTTATGCGTCACCTGGACGGCCTTGATGCCCGGATTATCCTTAATGGCTTTAGCGACGGCATCCGGGTCGGCGGCGGTGCCCCACTCGAAGTCGAGCTTGACGACATCGGCGCCGAAGGTACGGGCGATATTGGCCCAGCGGTCGCCGAAGACGCCGATGGAGACGGAGAGAATCTTATCCCCCGGCGAGAGCGTGTTGACGGCGGCCGCCTCCAGGCCGCCGGTGCCGGAGCCGGTGAAGATGTAGAGGTCGTTCTGCGTCTGGAAGACCTGCTTGAACTCCCCGGTGACCTCCAGGAGCATTTTCTTGAATTCCGGCCCGCGATGGTTGACCATCGGCCAGGCCATGGCCGCGAGAACCTCGGGCGGACATGGTGTCGGTCCGGGGACGCGTAGCTGTGACATGCCTTTCTCCTTTTTGGCTCTATGTGTCCAGTATCAATCGGGCAAACTGGCGTTTGCCGACCTGTATAATACACTCGCCCTTGATGGTGCAACTGAAGCCGGTGACCTTGGCGCCGTCAATCTTGACCGCCCCCTGGTTGATGAGGCGGACGGCCTCGGCCATGCTGGCGCAGAGCCCGTTGGCTACCAGCAGCCGGCGGATATCCGGGTTGGCATCGGCGCAGGTTATGGTGGGCATCTCGTCGGGCGTCTCCTTGTTCTGCACTACCTTCCGGAAGTGCTTTTCGGCGGTATCGGCGTCCTTTTTGCTATAAAGCTGGGTGACCAGCTCGCGGGCCAGGCGCTTCTTGAGCGACATGGGATTTTCGCCGCCGTCAAGCTGCTTTTTAAGTTCTTTCAACTCGGCGTCGGGGACATCGGTAAGGAGCTCGAAGTAGTTGAGGATGAAGTCGTCGCGGATGGACATCGTCTTGCCGTAAATGACCTCCGGCGGCTCGGCCACGCCGATGTAGTTACCCAGGCTCTTGCTCATCTTCTGCACGCCGTCGGTGCCCACCAGCAGCGGCGTCATGAAGCACTGCTGCGGCGGCTGTCCCATCATGCCCTGCAACTCCCGCCCCACCAGGAAGTTGAACTTCTGGTCGGTGCCGCCGCACTCGACGTCGGACTTGATGGCTACCGAGTCGTAGGCCTGCATCAGGGGGTATAATAG
>Ga0315551_10001644_pt1 | contig 16854 bp, 12 predicted proteins | sample SalMarSW160290MG_FD_203678 | JGI IMG/M metagenome (GOLD analysis project Ga0315551, IMG submission 203678) | Salt marsh sediment microbial communities from the Plum Island Ecosystem LTER, Massachusetts, United States - Salt Marsh Sediment SW1602-90 ...
GTGCCTGTATCTGCGGGGGTTAAGTTGGTAGAGCAACGGACTGAAAATCCGTGTGTCGGCGGTTCAAATCCGCCCCTGCCCATTTTTTATTGCCGTAATATCTGCTCTATTCTGTTTTTATCTTGTCCGTTTCATTAATTTCAACCAAACATACATACCTGCAACAATTATCCGAAAACGACGCCATTAAAATCCTTTGTTTGATAATGTCGGTTCCGGCTCGGTCTATTGTTCCTAAAAAGACATAAAGAACACCTTATTTTTCAAACCTCTCGCAGTTTAATATATACCATAATTACCTATCTTACTATTACATGATTTCCGTGCAACTCCATTTAAGAAATACTTGTATATGGCAGAATAGAAGATATATAATTATTAACCACTAAATAAAAATTTATTTAGGAGATATCTATGGAGGAATCCTATCGTAACTGAACAGATTTATTAGAAAAAATTAAGGAGAAAATATCATGGACGCTTTTTTAACCAAAATTTATGAGTACCTGGCAACTTACTGGCTACAAGTTTTAGGCGCCATCATAATCCTCGTCGTTGGACGATGGCTGGCAAAAGTAATTTCGAATCTGGTCGCCAAAGCGATGACGAAAGCGAAAGTAGAATCCACACTGACCAGCTTTGTCCAACATCTGTGCCAAATCACACTGCTGGTGTTTGTTGTCATTGCCGCGCTACAAAAATTGGGAGTGCCCGTGGGCAATTTTGTCGTTGTTATTGGTGCTGCCGGTTTAGCGATCGGATTTGCCCTACAGGGCTCTTTATCCAATTTCGCAGCAGGAATTATGCTGATTATTTTCAAGCCTTTTAAGGTCGGTGACTTTGTGGAATTAGCCGGCAAGATGGGGACCGTCAAAGAAATTCAGATTTTCAATACGGTTCTAAATTCGCCTGACAATGTAAGGGTCATTATACCCAACGGCCAGGTCACCGGCGGCAATATCATGAATTTTACGGTCAACGGCACCAGGCGTATTGATTTGGTTATAGGCGTTTCTTATGATGACAATTTGAAGAAGACACGGGAAGTTATCGATGGAGTTCTTGCCGGTGACAAGAGAATTCTAAAAGATCCTGCATATACGATAGCGGTTTCAGAGCTTGCCGACAGCAGTATAAACTTCGTCGTACGCCCCTGGGTCAACGCCACCGACTACTGGTCTGTTCGTTTCGATTTAATCGAAGGAATTAAGCTTGCCCTTGATAAAAACGACATTACAATACCTTACCCGCAGCATGATGTACACATGAAAAGTGAAGTTGCATAAAGGAAAATAACAAAATATGCCGTTATCTGTTATACGGCATATGTAATACCGAATATTTTCACGGATTAAATTGAAAGGAGTTTACAATGCGCTCTCGAATATCGATTTTATTTGTGACTCTGATGCTTTTAGCTCAGCTAAGTTACGCAGACGAAGTCCATTTCAAGAACGGAGACCGTCTGACCGGTAAAATTGTTCGCCTCGTTGACGGTAAATTAGTCATGAAATCAGATGTTGCCGGTGAAGTGACAGCGGAACTATCGGATATCCAGACCCTCAGCAGCGACGAACCGATCGCGGTCAATCTAAAAGACGGCACGGGTTTCGAGCAAAAATTATCAAGTTCCAAAGCAGGACGTTTTTCCATAGAAGGCAGCGAATCGATCAAGGCCCAGGAATTCGCCGTTGACGATATTGTCTCGATAAATCCTCCGATCCCAAAGTGGACGGGAAGTCTGTCTGCAGGAATTACCTCCACACACGGCAACACAAAAACCGAGAACATTACCGGTAGTGCCAACATTAAAAAACGGACAGAAAAAGATCGGACCACCTTGAGTGCGGACTATGCAAAGTCAAAGCAGGAAGATCAAACTACCGGCAACGATGAGACTATAGAAGACTGGTGGCGGGCCAGAGCTAAATATGACTATTTCTTCACGAAGAAGATGTATGGTTATATGGACGGTCGATATGAAAAGGATGCCGTCGCCGAACTGGATCGACGTGTCACAGTTGGCCTCGGTGCCGGTTATCAATGGATAGAATCGGCAGACATGAACTTTTCAACCGAGCTTGGTCTGGCGTCTCTTTATGAAAAATACGATAACCAGACCGACAGCAACAGTGAAATATCGGCCCAGCTCGGATACAACTTCGACAAGAAGCTCCGGAAGAATCTTTCATTCATACATGAACTGACATACTATCCGGCCCTTGGAAAATTTTCGGATTACTATCTTACAACGACCGCTGAACTTCGCGCCGCTCTTAATACAGCGATGTTCTTGAATCTCAAAGCAATCCTCGATTACGATGCCACACCGGCCACCGGCTCTCACAAAACCGATGTAAAGTACTTTCTGGGCTTCGGATACAGTTTCTAAGAGCGAAAGAGTTAGCAAACACGATTTTTATAAATGATATATCATTTTGCCGGCTCGGTTACTGGTTGCTTAATGGTAGTTGTTTATAGAACATGATTTTGGAGATTTTAAAGATGAAAAAGCCGTTAAGAATCCTGCAGTATTGTCTTGCAGCAATTTTAGCCATAATTGTTGTAGCACTGATAGCCGTCGGCCTTTTTGCTGACAGCGTGCTGAAAGCGGCTATCGAATCGGCGGGGACAAAAGCCCTGAATGTGGGAGTAAGTGTAAACAAGGTCGATCTTTCCATCCTGCGCGGCAGACTCGGCTTAGAGAACCTCATGATAAACAATCCTCCCGGTTACAAACATGAAAAACTTCTCGAATTAAGCCGGGCCGAAATCACGGTTAATACAAGATCTCTCCTGAGCGACACCGTCAAGATCAAAGATATAAAACTGGACGGAGTTAAAGTAGTCCTCGAGCAAAGAGGCATCTCCGGCAACAATCTGCAGGATATAATCAAAGAGCTCCCGAAAAAAGACGATGAACCGTCGGAACCAACCGGAAAGAAACTGCACATAAACAGTCTTGAAATCACCAATACAGAGGTAAATGTAAAATTACTGCCCGTGCCCGGCAAAGTGGATACAATTCCACTGAAACTCGACACTATCAAATTAACCGATCTTGGAAACGACAATGACCTCGACGCCGTTGCTCTAACACGCACCATCCTGCTGGCCATAGCAGGAGGGATTGCAAAACAGGGCGCCGACATATTGCCAACCGAGATGTTAGGCTCTCTCGTATCCGAACTCAAAAACGTCCGTGTGTTACCGGGTGTTATGTTGGACACAGGCTCGAAGATACTGGATACCGGAACGGACATCGGCAAAAAGGCAACAGGAGCCGTGGAAGACGCCGGCAAGGGTATTACAGATGGTTTAAAAGGCATAATAAAACCGAAAGAAAAAGAAGAGTAGAAAGAGCATTGAATGTTCTTGCTATCCGTCCTGAATTTTATATACTATTTGCCGCGATAATTAGACACCAGCAAAATTTTTTGGTGTCCATGAAGTTTTTAATTGAAGTCAATATTTAAGGTTCCCGTTCAACTGTGATATGCCAATGAAAGACTGGAAGAAAAAAATCGAAAATAAAACAGTCCGGATCGGAATTCTCGGTCTCGGATACGTCGGCCTGCCGCTCGCTCGTGAATTTGCAAACGCCGGAGTCAAAGTTGTCGGCTTCGACATCGACGAACGAAAGGTAAAAGTTCTTAATGCAGGCAAAAGCATAATCAAGAACGTACCCGACTCCGAAGTTAAAAATATTGTTGCGGCGGGGAAGTTTACAGCCACAAACAATATGTCACGCATGAAAAACATCGATGCCCTGCTCATTTGTGTACCTACGCCTTTGACCGAAAACCGCGAACCCGATATGAGGTATATAATAGAATCCTGCCGGACTATCGCAAAGTACCTCCGGCCGAACCAGCTCGTAACGCTCGAAAGTACCACCTACCCGGGAACAACAAGGGAGCTGATGGTGCCGATTCTGGAAACAAGCGGTTTGAAAGCCGGCAAAGATTTTTACCTGGCTTATTCTCCCGAACGCGAGGACCCCGGCAATAAGCATTTCACCACACGCTCCATTCCCAAAGTTATCGGCGGCTTGACAAGCAAGTGTCGTGAAATAGCACAAATGGTATATGAACTGGCGATAGAGACTGTCATTCCGGTTTCCTCCGTCGAGGCGGCCGAGGCGACAAAAATCCTTGAAAACGTTTATCGCTGTATCAACATTGCAATGGTCAATGAACTGAAGATGGTCTTCGACCGTATGGGAATCGATGTCTGGGAGGTCATTCGTGCCGCCGCTACGAAGCCGTTCGGTTTCAGTCCTTTCTATCCCGGCCCCGGTCTTGGCGGGCACTGTATCCCGATCGATCCTTTTTACCTGACATGGAAGGCACGCCAGTACGACATGCCGACGCGCTTTATCGAACTGGCCGGAGAAATTAATACCGACATGCCGCATTATGTCATAGCTCGAACAATGGACGCACTCAATGACCGCAGGAAAAGTCTTAACGGCTCAAAGGTTCTTATTCTTGGTCTTGCATACAAGCCCGACATCGACGACGTTCGGGAATCGCCGTCACTTGAACTGATTGAACTGCTGCGTGCCAAAGGTGCAAAAGTAGATTACAACGACCCGCACATCCCGGCGACACATAAGCAGAGAAAATACAACTTACAGATGAAAAGTAAACCGCTTTCGGCCGCCATGTTGAAACAATACGATGCGGTTGTGATATCGACAAATCACAGTGACTACGATTACGCCTGGATTGTAAAACATTCCAATCTCGTCATTGACACTCGCAACGCTACTGCATCCGTAAAAAAAGGCAGAAACAAGATCGTCAAAGCCTAAAGAAAATTTTCGATAGTCCTGCACTTAAGCTATGTTCCATACATTTATTTTCTTCAAATAAGCCCAATTTGGCAGTAAAAAAGGGCTTGGCCAGAGGAAAATACGTAGTTCCCACAAGTAACAACCCCACCAAGCAGCGAGTATTATGTGTGATTATGAGTGAAAAACTTAAAATATTAAAGCAAAGACAATTTCAAATGTTATCTAAAAAAGCGAATTTTTTTAAATATATAGGATAATTTTTATTAACGAATTTCTATATTCTGCGTCTAAATATATATAGAAGCAGTATCAGATAGCTGGAGTGAACATATATCTTTATGGAAGCCATATACGACTAACCGCTTTTATATTCAGCGATTGTTGAAATCTCAGAAAGGAAGCAAATCTCGAATTGACATTATGAATCGGCTATTCTCAGGATTATTTCTCAAAACGGTTCATCGAATACAAGATAAATGCTTGAAGTCTGTAACCTTTTCTTATATACTACTTTAAAGGAATTACGTGAGTAACTTACATAAGTAGGAGGGTAAGTGTATGATGTTTTGTCAGTTTCGGTTTGCAACTTTGGCTTGTTGGGCGACCATCGCCGCTTTTATCCTTGGTCTTCTTGGTGCGTGCAGTTCTGATCGCTATAAAGCCGAGACGGATGAAGAAGTCTATCGAATTATCGATAGTAAATGGCAGGAGAGCTTCGGCTCAAAAACTAATTACATCATCGGCGACTGCAATACTGTTTCTTCTCCAAACGATATTCATTTTGAAATAGCCGTGCCTACATCAGGTATTATCAAACTTACACAGGCAGTTACTATCGCGACCGCGTATAATCGGGACTACCAAAGGCAGAAAGAGGAGCTTTACTTACCGGCACTTGACGTAACGCTGGCTCGCCATCAGTTCGCACGACAATGGTTTGGTACTATTGATGCCGGCTATATCAGAAATAACGACGATGAAAGTGTCAGCTCAGATGCTGGATTGGGCTTTAACCAACTGCTGGCTGATGGCGCGCAGATCAGCACAAGTATCGCGATCGACTGGGCGCGTTTTCTGACCGGTGATCCGCGGACCTCTTTGGGATCTGTGCTCGGTGCCAGCGTGACTCAACCGCTTCTGCGCGGCAGAGGACGCAGAATTGTTCAAGAGAATCTAACACAGGCTGAGCGAGATGTATTATATCAGATACGCTCATTCAACCGCTATCGCAAAACGTTTGTTGTCTCGATTGTAGCTGCCTATTATCGTGTTCTGCAACGAAGAGATGTAGTCACCAATGCCGAGAACAATTATAACAGCAGAGTTGAGTCGAGGAAACGTCTGGAAATGGAGGCGGAAGCCGGTCGCAAGAATCCTTTTGAGGTGGACCAGGCAAAACAGAGCGAACTCAGGGCCAGAGACAGCTACGTACAGGCCATGGAAAGATACGAACAGCAGCTCGATGAATTCAAGATTATGCTGTCTCTACCAATCCATGCTGATATCGAGCTGGATCAGAATGAATTAAAGGCTTTAGAAAAAATCGGTGTATCCGAACCTTCTTATTTACTGGATGATGTTGTTGAAACGGCGTTGGCTCAACGCTTGGATTTAGCCAACCGCAAAGACGCAATTGACGATTCCATGCGCAAAGTTATGATAGCTGCCGACGGTCTCGGCACGGAACTCAATCTGACCGGTAGTGCCTACGTTCCTTCGACAGAAAAAACCAAATTCGATAGATTGCAATTCCATCAGGGCGATTACGAACTATTTCTTGAAGCGGATTTACCTTTAGACCGTAAAGCAGAACGCAATGCATATCGTAAAACCCTGATCACATTGGAGCAACAAAAACGGACATATCAAAATGATGCCGATGGCGTTGAACTGGAAGTCCGCCAGGCCTATCGTCAACTGCGTACGGCTGCAGAACGATACGAAACTCAAAGAAACAGTTTAGAGCTGGCCAATACACGAGTGGAGAGTACAACATTTTTATTGCAAGCAGGCAGAGTGACGACTCGAGATTTGCTGGAGTCCCAGGACGCCTTACTGGCAGCGCAGAACGACTTAACTGCTGCGTTAGTGGATCATGCCATCGCAAAACTGAGTTTTTTTCGTGATATAGGCGTTTTACAGGTCAAGCCTGATGGAATGTGGGAGCAAAAAAACCTTAAAAGTCAATTTGACAATCATAATGTATCGGCTACATCCGGGGTGACATGGGATCAATTGAGTCCTTTGCGACAATACGATTCTTATGGTTTCAAGGAAAGCAAAATAGTATTGTCTTATCATAAATAATAGCCAATTAAAGAATATTAACAGATGTAATTTTAGGCAAGAACATGATAAAAGAAAAGAATATAAGAAAAGATGGCAAAAAAATTGGCGGTCGATCGGATTCGAATGCTAAACGACATTTTATGATTTTTCTTTTCATTGCCGTTATAGTCACTGTCGGCGCCTTTGGATTTTTGCACTTTAAGAAAAGCAGCTCGGGCAGTATAAACACAAAGACCGGATTATTTACGGCCAAGCGCGGCGACCTGACAATCAGCGTGACGGAAAGTGGTGACATCAAGGCAGTCAAATCGGAAATTATTAAGTCTGAAGTTGAAATGCGGACGACCATTGTCAACATCATCCCTGAAGGGACGATCATCACTGCCGAAGATGTCAATAATGGCAAGGTCCTGGTAGAATTGGATTCGTCGGAGATGACCGAGCAGTTGCCTCAAAGGGAAATTGAATTTGCCGCCGCTGAGGCAAGTTATGCCGAGGCAAAAGAAGCCTATGATATCCAGGTCAAACAAAACGAAAGTGATATTACCGCCGCTGAACTGAAGGTCAAGTTTTCCCTCATGGACCTTCAAAAATATCTCGGCGAAATAGCTGCACAAAAAGTCGTTTGGAAAGCGAACCATGATCCGAATTCAAGTATTGACATGGTTTCTCTACTCCAGGAAATTCAGGACCCCAATTCAGGATGCGAGGCATCCCAGAAGCTGCGAGAACTCACCGGTAATATAACCCTGGCCGAAGAGAACCTGGAAAAAGCAACTTATACATTATCGTGGACCGAAAAGCTTTTCGAAAGAGAATATGTAGCAGAAACCGAACTGAGAGAACATCGACTGCAGAAGACACGGCTTGTAATCGAAAAGGAAAAAGCTGGGATTGCCTTGAAGCTCTTTAAGCTTTATGAGTTTCCAAAGCAGGTCGAACAGCTCCTAAGCGATTATAATGAAGCCGGACTGGAATTGGAGAGAACCAGAGCCCGGGCTCGTTCTCAGCTTGCCCAGGCCAAGGCGAAACTTGCCAGTGCAGAAGCAGCCCTTGGATTGCGGAAGGAACGCCTGGAAAAGGTGAAAAAACAACTTGCTGCCTGTACGATTAAGGCTCCTTCACCGGGCCAAGTCGTATATTGGTCCAGTACACAAAGATGGGTGAGAGTAAAAATTGAGCAGGGAGCGGAGATACCCCGAGGTTATAGGATTATAGACATACCGGATACTTCTAAAATGAAGGTCGAGATCAAAGTTCACGAAACATGGATTGATAAGATTGAGCCGAATCAACCGGCCAAAATAACCATTGCTGCATTTCCGGATAAAGTCTTTACCGGCAAAGTGCTGAAAAAAGCACCATTAGCAGACCAAAAGGGTTCTTGGGAGCCGGACGTCAAAGTTTACACGACCGAAGTGAGCATTGATGGAACGCATGACTTTATCAAGACAGGTATGACAGGGAAGGTTGAAGTGACTATTGACGATCTAAATGATGTTCTCTATGTACCGATTCAATCGGTCGTCTCGACGGAAGAAAAGACTATATGCTATGTATCGACAAATAAAAAGTTAGAGGAGCGTGAAGTTGTGACAGGATTGTTTGACGACGACTTTGTTGAGATAAAAAGTGGTTTGAATGAGGGCGAGAAGGTCTTGCTGAATCCGCCACGCTGGGCTGTCCCGGAGCCGGCTAAAGAACAGACGGAAACTAAGCCGGAGCCGACGAAAGAACAGGCGGAAACTAAGCCAGAGCCGGCTAAAGAACAGGCGGAAACTAAGCCAGAGCCGGCTAAAGAACAGGCGGAAACTAAGCCAGAGCCGGCTAAAGAACAGACGGAAACTAAGCCAGAGCCGGCTAAAGAACAGGCGGAAACTAAGCCAGAGCCGGCTAAAGAACAGGCGGAAACTAAGCCAGAGCTGGCTAAAGAACAGACGGAAACTAAGCCAGAGCCGTCGAAATAACAGGCGGAGACGGCTACGTTGGTTGACAAGCCGCTCAGCAATTCTGATTAGGAAAGCGGTTCTGAAATTATGAACATTCTTGATAATTTGTTGAAGCGGGCCAGAACGTTGATTTTTGGAACAAAATAATGTTCGTCTTACCGAAAAGCTCAAAAGGCCCCCAAGTTTTGTTAATGGGCGTACGTAATGGCAGGCGAATAATAACAAGCACGAGTCACTCTCACAATGCGTTGGTATAGTATTCGAAGGACAATTAAATTAGGGCTAAAGAGCCTTTGGCTTCACCGGCTACGGTCGGCGCTGACGATGCTCGGTATCATATTTGGGGTTTGTTCGGTGATTGCTATGCTGGCAATCGGCGAAGGAGCCAGCCAGGCGGCGCAGGAAATCATTGCGCAACTCGGGAGCACAAATTTAATTATTGAAACGGTTGAGCCTCCTAAGGGGCGGGCCGATACGGAGGAGCAGGTCGTGAATCTCTACGGCCTGACTTATCGAGATGCTGAATCAATTCGTAACACAATCAATGATGTTGAAGTGATCGTACCAATACGCGAGATAGACTACGAAGCGCGATATCTCAGTCGTAAGGCGACTGTAAAAATCGTGGGGACGATCCCGTGGTACACACAAACATCGCCCCTTCATATAATTCGTGGACGGTTCTTGAGTAGTATTGACCTCAATATGCAACGGAATATGTGTGTTGTTGATGAGCAGGTCGTCGGAAGTCTCTTTGGATTTGATTATCCCATCGGCAAAGATATTCGAATACGGGATACTTATTATCGTGTTGTCGGTGTGGTGGGGGCGGCACCTCTGATGAATGAGAGCAGTAACTTTGAGGATATCACGCGGATGGCCACGGATTCGGACAGCGAGGCAATAGGTAATGTCTATATGCCTATCACAACCGCCAAATCCCGGTTCACCGAGTTGGAATGGAGCTCGAGTGGAGGCACTGATACGGCTCAAAAAGTCGAGCTGCAAAAAGTCACTGTGAAGGTTCCCTCCATTGATCAAGTCCTGCCAATGCGCGATGTGATCGATACACTCCTGAGGCGACTCCATGAAGATAAGAAGGACTACCGTATCGTTGTTCCACTGGAGCTGTTGCGCCAGGCGAAACGGACCCAGCGAATTTTCAGTATTGTCCTCGGCTCAATTGCGACAATCTCACTTATTGTCGGCGGCATCGGAATTATGAACATTATGCTGGCCACCGTCAGCGAGCGAACGCGTGAGATCGGCATTCGCCGTGCGCTCGGTGCCAAGAAACGCGATATTATCGTTCAATTCCTCTCAGAAACTCTGATCTTGACATTATCCGGGGGTCTCCTGGGGATAGTCTTAGGTTCCCTTCTGCCGATGTTAGTTACCCATTTCGGTCGGATGCCCACTATCATTACTGGAAGCTCGCTGCTATTGGCCTTTGGAATCAGTGGAGCAGTAGGGATAATCTTTGGTATGTTTCCAGCCTACCGAGCCGCCAATATGGACCCAATTGAGTCGCTACGACATGAATAGGTACTTATCTTGGGAATTTTTAGGGCAAGCCCCCCGTTAGTCTTCGCTGTAAGTTACGAAAATTTATAAACATAGCAGATTTTCAAAAAAATCATCATGATGATAATGTTGAACATGATTCTCACGAAATGGCTACAATTTATCTACAGTGACACATTCCTACAAGGGTAAAATCCAATCGATCCAAAGGATTCTTCATTTAGGATCCAACGTGGTCTTCCCGGTCAGCTTCTTTAATATCTCACTGGCCACAGGCGGACAGCCGGGCACAAAAAAATCGCCCTTCCTGCAACCGGCCGTACAATTCCCGATGCAGAGTGTCTTCTCCGGCAGCTCCTTATGTCCCTTGCCGATAGCAATTTCCAAAGAATCACGGTCCGGTAAATAATCAAAAATCCGGTCCGCATATTCTTTGAGAAACAACAGCAGCGTGGACTGACACGCGCTGCACGAATTGTTGTCCCTGACAATAATATTCGGAAATTCGATGGACAGATTCTGAGGCGGCCTGGCAAAGTTGCTGATCCAGTCCCGCCAGCACTCAGGTGTGATTTCTATTTTATCCAGATCAATCACACCCAATCCACGCTCGGCGCCAATGAGCAGGTGAGGGACATCCTCGGCACGAGTACCCATTAAACGGCAGGCCACCGCATCCGCCGCAAATCCATCGGTACCGACGACCACGCAGTCCAGGGTCTTAGGCTCTCCGGCACTGGGTCCTAATCCTTCCATACCGACCGTGCCGTCGATAATCGCCAGATGCGGACGCAATACCGAGGCCATATCTGCGATAGCTACATCGATCGGCTTGACGTCACTGCCCCGGATGGGTGCGAGCATGTGCAGTTGCACTTTGCTTCGCCGCCACAAGCAGCCTTTCATGTTCTTGATCGATAAGGTTACCGCCGTATGCATATGCATTTTCATCACGGGTATGGACACAATCAAGTCGAATTCCAAGACCTCCGGACAGACCTTTAACTGATACAATACGCGACCGTCGGGTATGTCCATTTCAACATACGGACGCCGGTCCATATCGATAAGCGGGCAGTCCCGTTTAGTCGCTTCGGCCGCTATGCCCGTGGCGTCGAAGGCCTCCATGGTCTTTACACCGGTAATCGGGCTCTCTCCGACAGCCACTTCAGCCCCGGCCCGGCGAAATGCATCTATAGCCGCTGCAACAACTTCCGCATGGGTAGTGATACCCTCTCCCGAATGTGCTATTCGTCCGGCGTTGGGCTTGAGTAACACACGCTTGCCACGAACAACCTGTAAAGGAACAGATTTTAAGGCTGTTAGTGTGTTCTGATATGGGCCGTTACCGTGTGCCACAACGACCTGACTTCGGGCTTGTATATTAAAGAAAGGATTATCCGTATTCATTCAAATCAGGTATATATAAAATAACTGCGTTTACGATTTTCTTTAGCTCTCTCCGACCTATAGTCCATAGTCACCCCATACCTCCCATATAAATCGCTCTGTTACATAGCAAAGCCTTTTAATGCCATGATCATAACAGAATCTTGCTCGAATTCCAATTAATTTACCTAAGATATTATATAATAAATACTTATAAATGCCATTAATTTAGGGCTTAGGATTTATAGTTTAGGATTTCCGGCCGCTCGTCACGGCGAAGGCCGTTGCCGGAGCAGGACAGGCCGGTAAATTGGCTTTGTTTGGGTTTGTTTTTACTAAGTGTCCAATCGCTCATTTCTGCGATAATCCCTTGTTAATAATGTACTTATTTCGATTTGACTTTTTTGAAATTGGGTTTGTTTTTCATTTTTTTCTTGTTCAGCCGTGGCCTTTATGGCCACGGCCAACCTCCAGAGTAAATCTGGGGGCTAAACATTGGATTTTTACGTTGTATTTTTGCTTTTTTAACTTTTAACTTTACACTTTGAACTCTTGACTTGCCCTCCGCGATTGATGTGATTTTATTTATATGCTAAATACCGAATACTACATACTAAATACTACTTTATACCCAAAATCGGCCTTAATACAATCAAAATCCCCCCTTTTTCGGCAAATTGTCCTTTACTCGCATCTCTTGGTTCGTGGTTAGTTGTTTGTGTATCGTAAATCCCGACTTTTCATCCATAATTCTTCTTTTTTCGCATTTTTGCATCAACATTTGCCCATTCATATACGCTTTAGATAATAAAAAGGAAGAATGTGTATGCTAACGGTCTTGTTGTCCTGATGATCTGAAATTAGTCGGTTTCATAACCTTTTAAAATGCCAATACTTATGTTATTTCAAATTAAAACAATGTAAAATATGTCTCCATTTAGGTACTATTTTGCTTGAATTCCTGCCTTCTTTTTCACTTGTTTTAGGCTCCTAAAATTACGATACATTATACTATTATGAGAAAGGTTTGGACATACAAAAGAAAAGGTGTCAAAGGCTTTTGGGTCGGTTGGTATGAAAGTGGCATACGCAAAGCTAAAGCTTTACCAACTAAAAAACTGGCTGAGCATTGTCGCCAGATAAAATATTCTCAGTTAAATTCTGATGTATTTACCGGCACTATCGCAGTAGACTGGCAGCAGATGAAAGATGAATATGAGCATAGCAAAAGAGTCAGTGGAGTTAAGGAAGAATCAATTTATGAAACAGTTCTAATATAAAAGATTTAAAGATGACGAAGATTACTATTCAATAAATATTGATAGGAAATTAAAGGAGAATGTTGGTATGAATAAAAAACTTTTAACCATCGTATTATTTGCATTTGTCCTTGTTAGCAGCATCAAAGCTCAAACTTATCAGAAAACTGATTTGGGCATAAAATCAACAATCAACTCTATTGAAGTTGAAATTCAGTTCTATAGCCCATCCATTGTGAGGGTGTTGAAATCACTTGAAGGCGAAACATTTACAAAAGAAAGCCTTTCAGTTATTAAGGTTCCGCAAAAAACTGCTTTTAATATAAAGCAGGCAGGATATGAACTTTCCATTAAAAGTGAAAACATTCAGGTGATTCTGAACCTCAAAGATGGCAAAATCTGCTTTTCAACTCCGACAGGTGAGTCGTTATTAAATGAGAAAGAAGCGGGTGTTGTGTTTACGGATTTCAATGATGTCGGCGTAAAAACATACAGTGTCTCGCAGTCATTTGTTTTGGATAAAAATGAGGCCATTTATGGTTTAGGCATACAGCAGCAGGGTAAAATGGTACAGCGTAATCTGAGACTGCGAATGGTACAGGGGAACACGGATGATTATATTCCATTTTTCCTGTCGGTAAAAGACTACGGGTTGTTTTGGGACAATTATTCCCCAACGATCTTCGAAGATAATCCTGAAAGAACATCGTTCAAATCAGATGTAGGCGATTGTGTCGATTATTATTTTATGTATGGCGGCGATGCCGATGGTGTGATTGCCCGTATGCGTGACCTCACAGGCCAGGTGCCGATGTTCCCGTTATGGACCTACGGTTACTGGCAAAGCAAGGAGCGTTATAAAAGCCAGGATGAAACAGTCGGCGTGGTTAAAAAATACCGCGAACTGGGAGTTCCTTTAGACGGTATTATTCAGGACTGGCAGTACTGGGGCAACAATTACCTGTGGAATGCCATGGAATTCCTCAATACCGAATTTTACGATCCTCAAAAGATGGTGGACGACGTGCACAGCCTGAATGCGCACATGATCATTTCTATCTGGAATTCATTTGGCCCTCAGACAAAACAATATAAAGAATTGGATAAAATTAACGCACTGATGGATTTTCAAACATGGCCCCAATCAGGTTCACAAAAATGGCCGCCCAGGATGGATTACCCTTCGGGTGTCCGGGTTTACGATCCTTACAATCCGGAAGCTCGCGATATTTACTGGAAGTATTTGAACGCAGGTATTTTCTCTCTCGGCATGGACGGCTGGTGGATGGATTCATCTGAACCGGATCATTTGAATTTCAAACCTTCCGATTTGGACAATCAAACTTGGATGGGTTCATTCCGAAAAGTACGAAATGCTTTTCCTTTAATGACCGTGGGCGGATTATACCAGCACCAGCGTGCCGTCACTTCCGACAAGCGAGTTTTTATCCTTACCCGTTCGGCATTTGCCGGTCAGCAGCGCTACGGCGCCAATACCTGGTCGGGCGACGTGGTGGCATCATGGGATGCATTAAGAAATCAGATATCGGCAGGGTTAAACTTTTCACTCTGCGGCATCCCTTACTTCAACAGCGATATTGGCGGATTCTTTCTTTGGAATTTTAAGAAAAAACTCGACGATGCAAATTATTGTGAGCTCTATGCCCGCTGGACCCAGTTCGGCGCATTCTGCCCGATGATGCGTTCGCACGGTGCCGACGCCCCACGTGAGATTTACCAATTCGGCAAAAAAGGCGACAAGATTTATGATGCCATTGAAAAATTCATAAACTTGCGTTACAGGTTGTTACCCTATATTTACGCTGCATCGTGGGACGTTACTGCAAATCAATCGACAATGATGCGCGCTTTGGTGATGGATTTTTCAAAGGATAAACAGGCACTGAACATTAATGATGAATACATGTTCGGCAAATCCATCCTTGTCTGCCCGGTGACTGAAGGTATGTATTCGAGCAATATGCAGGAGAATTTCAGTACTATCAAATCGAGGGAACTTTACCTGCCGGATGGTACCGACTGGTTCGATTTCTGGACCGGTGAAAAATACAGCGGCGGACAAAAGATAGTTAAAGAAACCCCAATTGACATCATGCCATTGTATGTAAAAGCAGGTTCCATTCTTCCTATCGGTCCTAAAGTGCAATATGCCACGGAGAAAAAATGGGATAATCTTGAAATACGAGTCTATCCCGGCGCCGATGGCGAATTTACATTATACGAAGACGAAAACGACAATTATGATTATGAGAAAGGAGCTTATTCTACCATTACTTTTAAGTGGGATAATGAAAAGAAAACTTTAACCATCAATGACAGGCAGGGTTCTTTCCCCGGAATGTTGACAGAGCGTAAATTTAATATTGTAAAGGTTGCCGCAGGCACAGGTACCGGGATGGATGCAGTTACAACGTATGATAAGGTAGTGACCTACAATGGGAAAAAAGTTGTGGTTAACTTGTAATGTTACAAGTTTCAAACTTCTAATAAATTAGGCACGTGTAATTTTGTTAATTTCTGAATCCTGTAATAAAAAGTCAGGTTAATGATATGAAAGAAATAAAGATTTTATTTTCAATTACAATTCTATTCTTTTTTAATTCTTTTATGATGGCTCAGGAGTTATACGTCGGCGCCAACTATCATCCTCACGATGATAAAAATCCTGAAAAGATACAACGTGATATTCAGCTCATGAAAGAAGCCGGACTTAATGTTGTCCGCATGGGTCATTTAGCCTGGGACAGTTACGAACCGTCTGAAGGAAAATTCGATTTTGATTGGTTCGACAAGGTCATGGACATGATGAACGAAGCCGGCATCAAAGTCATTTTAGATATTGCTATTCGACCTGCTCCAATCTGGCTGCATCACAAATATCCGTCGATAAGTATTACTGACGAAAATGGAGATGTACATTACCCGAACCATCGTTATATGGAAGACATCGGGGGGAAAAATAGGGACGTTTACCGAATGGCGGGACTTTAAGGTTATTAAGAAAAAAGGTCTCCAGCAACCGATATAGAAGTTAACGCTAACTTTAATCGGAAAGGAGACCATAATATGTTTAAGGACAGTATCGACATTTCCCTAAGGAATTCTAAAAAGATTTCACAAAAATTGGAACAAGTAACTTTTAACGCGGTAAGGGAAATTCTGCCGGACCAGTCCAATAATTCGCGATCATCAGTGAGCCTATCCAAGTAATATTTGACCTTAGTTTCGGAAAGACCTGTCGCCTGTACTAATGATGGAAAATAGCAACCATCTTCTCCGCTTTTTTCTACAGTCAATAGTATCTTTAATTCCATATCTTCAAGATTATTTTCTGTTGACATTAGTTATCTCCCTTATAATAAACCAGTGAATGTAATTTCATTTCATTACATAACATCTAAAGCATTAGATAATTATTACATATGTACAAAATTCACGGAGACGTTCGCTCAGAGTTGGATTTATCAATTTATATTTCGGAAAGATATTTTAGTGACTTTAGTGGGAATCTCATTTATTGTCCATTTCGGTAAGACACAGTGTGAACTAAAGCTGTCCGCTTGCCACTTAGGGGGCTTGTCTATAGGGAGTATTTTTTCTTCGGAGCAAATAAAAAGGCCGAGCC
>Ga0315551_10001655_pt1 | contig 16805 bp, 14 predicted proteins | sample SalMarSW160290MG_FD_203678 | JGI IMG/M metagenome (GOLD analysis project Ga0315551, IMG submission 203678) | Salt marsh sediment microbial communities from the Plum Island Ecosystem LTER, Massachusetts, United States - Salt Marsh Sediment SW1602-90 ...
AAAGATGCCGACTCTGCCCATATAACCGGTATAAGCACACGACTTGCAGCCGGTGCCATATACGAATTCAGTCCGCTTCTCCCCCATCTCTTTTTCGTAAGCCATCTGCTCTATCAGCGGCGCTTCAATAGGATGGCTGCAATCGGGACAAACGCGACGTACCATCCGTTGACCTATAACGCCAATAACCGCCGAGGCGATCAAGAAAGGCTCTACATCCAGGTCAATGAGACGGGAGAGCACACTGGAAGAATCGCTGGCATGCACCGAAGATAGCATAAGGTGACCGGTGAGGGCGGCTTGAACGGCTATGTTGGCCGTCTCGGCATCGCGTATCTCACCGACCATTATCACATCCGGGTCCAGACGAAGTATGCTCCGCAGTCCGCTGGCAAAGGTAATGCCAGCTTGATGATTGACCTGAATCTGATTGATATCCTTAAACCGATATTCGGCCGGGTCTTCAATGGTAATGATGTTTCTCTCCAGAGAGTCGAGGGAGTTGATTGAGGCATATAAAGTGGTGGTCTTGCCCGCCCCGGTAGGGCCGCTGGTTAAAATCATGCCGTAGGGAATTTTGAGCATGGCTTCATACTTGGCCTGACTTTCGGGCAACATGCCAAGCTCAGCTAGCCCTAAAGCCGCTACTGACTTATCTAACAGGCGCAGCACCGCCATCTCGCCGGTAACCGTAGGAGAAGTAGCTACACGAATGTCTATCTCCCGCCCTTTAGCACTGACCGAGAACTGGCCATCCTGAGCACGATGACGGTCGGCAATGTTTAAATCAGCCAGAATCTTTATCCGGGAAACGAGGGCTAAATGGATATTCAGCGGTAGCGACATCAGGTCCTGAAGGGTGCCGTCAATACGGTAGCGTACCCTTAACCTGTCCTCTTCCGGTTCAATGTGGATATCAGAGGAACGGGCTTTGACCGCCTCTTCGATAATAAGATTAAGCGCCTGAGCCAGAGGAGCGTCAGTATCAGTGCTGAAGGCCAGCCTCTCTGCAGATGCATCATCAGGCACGTTAACACGAGAAAGCTGTTTCTCAATCTCGCCATAGCCTTTGTAGTTGAAGTCGATGGCTTCCCTGACTGCATCGGGACTGGCGGCTACGGGTTTAATCCTCATCCGGCTCAACGCCGTAAAAGCCTCCAGGGCAAAGATGTCAGTGGGATCTGCCATGGCTACCTCTAAGGTATTGCCGGATATCGCCAGCGGAATGGCACCGTACCTTCTGGCCATTACCTCGGGAATTAACTGCAGTGCTTCCGGCTGAGGGGCATGCCTTAAGTGTTTCTGCTCAGGTTTAGCCGCCGGAGCTTCCACCTTTTCTTCTGGCGCCGGCTTCTCCTCCGGTGGGACCGGCTTCTCCTCCGGTGGAGTTGGTTTTTCTTCGGTGAGTACAGCCTGAGGAGCCGGCTTGTGATTTAACTCAAATATTTTTATCCGCTGGTGGTCAGCAAATTGCTTGGCTTCTGGGCTTAGCTGAGGCGAGACGACGATGGCTTTTTCATCGACACCTACCTCGTAGGCTTTGGTGTCAAATACGGATACCTCCTCCAGACCTACCTCTTCTTCCCCGTTGATAAAATCTATACCCAGGCTGTGGCTGACCTGGTCGGTATTGGTATAGGCTAATACATCAAAGTTATATTCCAGCCCGGAGCGACCCCGAATTTTGGCTTTTTCCTCAACGGTGTAGCCCCGACTAATCAGGGATTCCACCAGCTGCTCCTTGGTCTCAAATTTGAGAGGCTCCGGCGGTTGTACCGGCTGCTGCGGCTTCAGTTCTAACAATGATCCCATCTGCTCTACGCCAATGACCTTTATTCGCTGCTTCTGGGCTAACTGTTTCGCATCCTGGCTGAGCTCGGGTATCGCAATAAGAACCCTACTCTGGATACCGGTATCGTAGGCTTTATTGGCAAAACTGAAGATAGCGGCTACCTCCTCATCCCTGTCACCACCGGTGATAATGCAGATTGCAATTTTGTAAGTGGTGAAACCGTCATCCCTCTGAGCCAGCATGTCAAAGGTATGCTCAATCCCAGACTTGCCCGGAAGCTTGGCTCCCTCAGTTATTTCGTAGCCCTGCTTTTTCAGGTAGTCCCTAACCTGGGATTTCAGTCCCTCATCGACTTTCACCTGACTCATGTCACCTCCCCCATTATTAGCCACTCCCATCTCTTTACTGTTTCCACTCAAGATACCTTTTCCTTATCTTAACTGTTTGGAATTAACCTCACGTAAAACTGGCGTTTAAATCTGGTTAAAATCATGCTTTTACCTCAGCTGGAATCCAGCCGTTGCGCATAGCCAGGGCTACAGCATGAGCCCGGTCATTGGCATTAAGCTTGCGCAGGATAGAGCTAACATGATTTTTTATCGTCTGCTCGCTGATTTCCAGAATGTGGGCAATCTGCTTATTTGAGTTACCTTGGGCAATGTAGTTCAGAATCTGGGTCTCCCGGTAGGTGAGAGGGGCGGTTACTGTTTCCATGACTTTTCCCGCTGAGACTATGTCCCTAAATTGCCTTAAGACGTGCTCGGCGACCGCCGGCCTGGTGACAAGGCTGTCATTGATGGGATATTCACCATGAAAGGCCCGCTTTATTATGCTGACCAAATCTTCGGTAGTGGTGTTTTTATTAAGGTAAGCTACAGCACCGGTCTTAATAACCTCAAATAGCTCATCGTCATTGGAATTAGGGCTTAGTATAACTATTTTACTGTTGGGATAGCGACGAGCAACCTTACGACCCAGTTCCAGCCCGCTTAGGGCCGGAAAATTAATGTCCAGCAGGACAACATCCGGAGAATCAGCTTCAATTATATCTAATGCCTCATCATTGGGGGCACCCTCTAACACCCGGAACCCGGCCTGTTCCGACAGTGCCTGCCTTACGCCAGACCGGAAAAATGCCTGCTTGTCAATTATCATTACCGTAATCTCGTTCATCTGGATACACCCTCACCGGATTTGTTAAAAAGCTCGTCTCCACCATTGTCGTGCTGTTCAGCCAGGAAGATGGAAACATCCTCCTGCCGGAATCTCCGGTCACCCCGAGAACCGATGCGATACGCCTTTATTACCCCCTGATTACTCCAACGCCTTACCGTATTAATATGTACATTGAGAAGACGGGCTACATCGCTCGTAGTTAGCATAGGGTCAATATTGTTATGATTTCCATTTGCCATGGCTCACTCCCTCTCCTGAACTACCTAAACCTCACCACTTACTACTGTAAATTATCTTACTTCTCGTAACAATCACCCAAAAGGGCTACCTAAAGGTAGTAATTAGTAATAGTACTTTTGGACTAGGGGAAAGAGGGAAGCAAATAGGTGAGAGAAATGTACCGGTGGACAGGGGGTTAAGAGGACTAAGACCGGGTGAGGAGACTCGCTACCGGCTACGCCTTCTGTAGAACCAGAAGACGAGGCCAGCCAGCACCAGGCCGATGACGCCGTAAAGGATATACCAGACCCCACCGGACATGGCCGTGCGGGAAAAGCCAACGTAGAAAAGCCCCACTGTTGACCACCCGCCCTCATTGGAGGCACCGTCTACCGCCTTTACCCGCCAGTAGTAGGCTTTCTGACCGGCCGGCGCCAGCTTCTCGCCTTCGGTCAAAATATACTCCGAGAGGGGCAGGTTTTCCTTCTCCACCACTATGTTGTTGAAATCAACATCCGAGGCAACCTGAAGGGTATAGCTTACACCACTGGGGTCGGTGACATCCCCCCAATCAAAGCGTGCTTTTTCCTCGGCCGTGCCAGCGACCTCCGGCAGCTGCGGCACCGGCACCGGCGGCACCGCTGATTCCATAACAAAGGTCGCGGCTGCCGTGGTGGCCCCATCAGTGACCTTTATAACATGGCTTCCAGCAATACTGAGAGGTACAATAAAGAGGGTGGTGAAATTGCCGTTAGCATCGGCGGTGGCGGTAGCCTGAGATATAACTGCATCACCTTCATTATAAGTAATGTTAATCGTGGCCCCGCTGGCAAAGCCAACGCCGTAGATAGTAAGCTCCATGCCGGCATGGCCGGGGGAGGCGGGGGTGGTAGCCGGGCCTAAGCGGATGCCGCCCAGCACCGTTAGCTGGGCTTCCGCTTTATTGAATTTCCTGTCTGAGGCTTCCACCTTTATGGTGGTAGGGCTATCATACAGGGGGGCAGCGAAAACACAATTAAATCCACCCTGGAAATTGGTCTCTATATAATATGGGGTAGTATCAACTCTATCGCCGTCAAGGGTGAGGGTGATGGCATACTCCGCCATAAATCCAGCGCCGATAACCTCCACCTCTTTGCCCCCTTCCTGCTGGGGCGGAACCAGGGTTATCTTTGGCTCAACAGTGAAAACAGCCTCGGGCTGATCACCCGACTCGTCAGCCACGATTATGACATGCTCACCCATAAGGCCATCGGGAATAACAACGGTGCAGGTGAATTTACCTTCGCTATCGGTCACGGTATCACCGCTTATTATGTCAATCACCTCATCATCATATTCAACGGCTATTGCCTGTTCCCGGCGAAGACCTTCTCCGCTAATCTCGACCTCATCACCCACCGAGCCCTCTTCCGGCTCCAGCCAGATTTCGCCCCCAATTATGGTAAAGGTGGCAATGGCCACTATCTCCTTATTGACACGGACGGCATAAACATAATACTCCCCACCGTGCACATCTTCCTGACGGGTACCGTCTTCAAGCATGTCCGGCACTTTAAAAGTTTCGATGACTATAAGCATGTAGGCCCTGACCTGACTATCGATTTTATCACCGATATCGGCCTCATCACCGGAAAAGTAGAATCGCACCGGCTCACTACCCGAATACTCAATATCAACCCAGTCCCCGATTTCGCCCTCATCGGTGCTAAGCTTGACAGAAGCTGCTGCTGCCGGACTGACGGCAACGACTGATAACAGCAGGGCAATAGCAATACTTAATGACAGTAGACGACAAATCTTGCTGTATTTCATCCTACACTCCATAATAGGTTTCAATATGACTCCTGTCAATCACTCTTTATTCCTACTCCGTTGCCAATATCAGGGATTTATATCGGCTTTGGCTATGTGCTATACTGTGTCCAAGAGCAAAGGCGATGGGAAGACTGGTTACCTCTATCCAGCAGCAGGTGGAGCAGGCTGCCACCATCCTTAAACAGGGGGGTATCGTTGCCTACCCCACCGATACCGTCTACGGGGTGGGCGCTGCTATCAACATTGAGCCGGCAGTGGCCAGGGTCTACCAGATAAAGGGGCGGCCGCATAATAGAGCGCTGCCCATATTGCTAGCTGATAAATCCCAGATAGCTGATGTTGCTGAAGTAGTGCCGCTGCTTGCCTGGCGCTTGGCCGATAAATTCTGGCCCGGTGCCCTGACCATGGTGCTGCTCAAGTCTGAATCCGTCCCCAATATTGTCACCGGAGAGGGTAAAAGCGTTGCCGTACGCATTGCCGACCACCCCATACCTATTGCCCTTGTCCGGGGGCTGGGGGTTCCCATCGCCGGTACCAGCGCCAATCTTAGTGGAAGCCCGAGCGCCCTGACCGCCGAGGAAGCCCTTACCCAGCTGGGCGACCGGGTGGATATGATTATTGACGGCGGCCGGTGCCCCGGCGGCAGGGAATCGACCATCATTGATTTGACCAGGGACATACCGCTTATTCTCCGCCAAGGCCCTATATCACTAGAGGAACTGAAGGAAGTATGCCCCAGCCTGGCCCCGGCTTGAAGGAGGTAATTAATGCGTATTGCTATCGGCTCTGACCACAGGGGGGTAGAACTGAAAAAATCTATTATCAACCTGCTTGAGAAAACGGGGCATGAGTTTGAGGACCTCGGCACTTATAACCCCGAGTCGGTGGACTTTCCCGATTTTGCCTTGCATGTGGCCGAGGGGGTGGCCGGGGGCAATTACGAACGCGGCATCTTAATCTGCGATACCGGCATCGGCATGTGTATCGCCGCCAATAAGGTGAAGGGAATCAGGGCCGCCCTTTGCTACAATGCCTTCAACGCCCGCCGTGCCCGCCAGCACAACGATGCCAACATCCTGTGTCTGGGGGGAGGTGAAAAGCAGCTGCAGGACCCGGTATCGGAAATCCTTGACGCTTTCCTTACTACCGAGTTCGAGGGGGGGAGGCACCAGCGCCGCATTGACAAGATAAAGGCTATGGAGGGCTAAAAGAGACACCTCTAAGGAGAAGGAAGTTGACAATAAATAGGAACTGTGCTATCTTATCTTGTAATGAACGCGCTAAATGTCATTTTGGTACTTATTGTTATGAAACAAGGCCCGTGAGTGGGGCTTCGTCACAACATGCCGTCCCCACGGGACGGCTTTTTTTATATTAATATAATAGGAAGTAAAATATGAAAAGCGACGCTGTTAAACGAGGTATAGAGCGGGCTCCGCACCGGGCGCTGATGCACGCCGTGGGCTGGAGCCGGGCTGACATCGATAAGCCACTCATCGGGGTCATAAACAGCTTTACCGAGATTGTCCCCGGGCATATACACCTGCCCCAGATCGCCCAGGCGGTTAAGGCCGGGGTGCGGAGCGGTGGCGGCGTTCCCTTCGAGGTCAATACTATCGCCGTCTGCGACGGCATTGCCATGAACCACCCGGGCATGAAGTACAGCCTGCCCAGCCGGGAGCTAATCGCCGATTCGGTGGAGATAATGGCCGAGGCTCACGCCTTTGACGCCTTAGTTTTCATCCCCAACTGCGATAAGATAATCCCCGGGATGCTGATGGCAGCGGTGAGACTGAACCTGCCGGCCATCTTCGTCAGCGGCGGCCCCATGCTGGCCGGGCGCCGGGAGGTTAACGGTAAAGAGGAAAGGGTTGATGTTAACACTATCTTCGAGGCGGTGGGGCAGGTAGCCGCCGGCAAAATGAAGCCGGAGGAACTGGAGGAGTTGGAGGAGCTGGCCTGCCCCGGCTGCGGCAGTTGCTCGGGGATGTTCACCGCCAACACCATGAACTGCCTGACCGAAGCCCTGGGCATGGGTCTGGCCGGCAACGGCACCATCCCGGCGGTTGATGCCCGGCGGCTTGAATTAGCCCGAAAAGCCGGAGAGCAGGTGATGAGGCTGCTGACTGAGAACATACGCCCCCGGGATATTATTACCCGGGAGGCGGTTGATAACGCCTTTGCCGTCGATATGGCGCTGGGAGGGAGCACCAACTCCATCCTGCACCTCATGGCCATAGCCCATGAGGCCGGGATTGATTTCCCGCTGGCCAGGGTGAACGAGATAAGCCAGCGCACCCCTCACCTGGCCAAAATGAGGCCGGCCGGCGACTATCATCTTGAGGATTTAGACCGTGCCGGCGGCATACCAGCCGTGATGAAGGAACTAAAAACGCTATTAAACCTGAAGGTAAAAACGGTTTCGGGGAAAGCGCTGGCCGAGGTTATCGCCGAAAGCCGAAATAACAATCAAGAGGTTATCCGCCCGGTGGCTAAAGCCCATTCCGCTACCGGCGGCCTGGCTACCCTTTTCGGCAACCTGGCGCCGGAGGGAGGGGTGGTCAAGAGGGCGGCGGTCGCCCCGGAGATGATGGCGCACCGGGGAACCGCCCGCGTCTTTGACTCCGAGGAAGAGGCCACTAAAGCCATCATGGATAAGAAAATAAAGGCGGGAGAGGTAGTGGTCATCCGCTACGAGGGGCCCAAGGGAGGGCCGGGGATGAGGGAGATGCTCACCCCGACCTCGCTGCTCAGCGGCATGGGTATGGATAAAGAGGTTGCCCTGATTACCGACGGGCGTTTCTCGGGAGCTACGCGGGGGGCGGCTATCGGCCACGTCTCACCCGAAGCCGCCAGCCGGGGGCCTATCGCCGCCTTGAGGGACGGGGATATAATCAAAATCGATATTGAAAACTATAAGCTCGACGTTGAGCTTTCTGATAAAGAGATATCCGAGCGCTTGGGAAAACTGGTTGAGTTTGAACCCAGAGTTAAGACGGGCTACCTGAAGCGCTATGCCGAGAAGGTAACCTCGGCCAGCACCGGCGCCGTGTTTACTAGATAGGGGGCTATTATGAAGTTGACCGGGGCACAAATGATAGGCGAAAGTCTGGTGAAGGAAGGGGTGGAGGTTATATTTGGCATACTGGGCGGAGCCCTTCTGCCCCTGTATGATGCCCTCCCCCAGTACCCCCAGCTGCGCCATATACTGGTACGCCACGAGCAGGGAGCGGCCCACGCCGCCGACGGCTACGCCAGAGCTACCGGCAAGGTCGGCGTGTGCTTTGCCACCTCTGGACCGGGGGCGACCAACCTGGTGACCGGCATCGCCAATGCTTGTCTGGACTCGGTGCCCATAGTGGCTATAACCGGCCAGGTAGCCCGACCCTTTATCGGCAAGGACGCCTTCCAGGAGGTGGATATCACCGGCATCACCCTGCCTATCACCAAGCATAACTATCTGGTGATGGACGCCGCTTCACTGCCGGAGATAGTTAAAGAGGCCTTTCACCTGGCCAGGACGGGGCGGCCGGGGCCGGTGCTTATCGACCTGCCCAGGGATGTCCAGATAGAGCAGGCGGAGTTTAACTACCCAAGCCGGATTAACCGACCCAGCTATAAGCCGACCCTAAAAGGACACCCGGCCCAGATTAAGAAGGCGGCCAAGCTGATAAACGAGGCTAAGAAACCGGTTATTATCGCAGGGAGGGGAGTTATTATCTCCAAAGCCTTTGCTGAACTCAAAGAGCTGGTGGAGCAGGCCCAGATACCGTTGATTACCACGCTGCTTGGTATCAGCTGTTTCCCCGAGTCTCATGTTTTGAGCTACGGGATGCTGGGGATGCACGGCATGGCCTACGCCAATATGGCGGTTGATGCCGCCGACCTGATTATCGCCATCGGGATGAGGTTTGACGATAGGGCTACGGCCAAGGTAAGCGATTTCGCCCCCCACGCCCATATCATCCACATTGATATTGACCCGGCCGAAATCGGCAAAAACGTGCGCGTTGACGTGCCCATAGTCGGTGATGTTAAGACAGTCCTTAAGGAGTTAAATAAACAGGTTGACTCCGCCAAGCGTATTGACTGGGTTCGGCAGCTTGATGAATGGCGCCGGGAACACCCATCGACGACTATCCGGAACAGCCAGAGCATCCTGCCCCAGTATGTGGTGCGCCAGATTTATGAGGTAACCAAGGGTGAGGCGATTATCGTCACCGGGGTGGGGCAGCACCAGATGTGGGCGGCCCAGCACTACTGGTATGATAAACCCAACACCTTTATCTCGTCGGGCGGGCTGGGCACGATGGGCTTTGGCCTGCCGGCGGCTATCGGGGCTAAAGTGGGCTGCCCTGACAGCACCGTCTGGTGTATTGACGGTGACGGCAGCCTCCAGATGACGATACAGGAGCTGGCCACCGCCGTCCAGGAGAAGGTAGCGGTAAAGATAGCCGTTCTGCATAACACCTACCTGGGAATGGTGAGGCAGTGGCAGGAGATGTTCTACGGCAAGCGCTACGTAGCCACGCCGCTGAGCAGCCCCAACTTCGTTAAGATTGCTGAAGCCTACGGCCTACCCGGGTTGAGGGTGGAACGCCGAGAAGAGGTGACACCGGCTATCCAACAGGCAATGGCCGAGCCTGGACCGTTCCTGATAGATTTCGTCGTCGAACCTGAGGAGAATGTCTATCCCATGGTGCCGCCGGGGGCATCTCTAGCCGAAGTCCTTGAGGAACCAAAAAGGGGAGCCAAACCTAAAGCGGCTAAGGATTCGGCCAAGCTGCCGGTGAGCAATATCTAAGCCGGGAAGAGAGGTGCAATATGCCCAAACATACTATAGTCGCCCTGGTGGAGGACAGGCCGGGGGTGCTCGACCACATGGCCAGCCTTTTCCGTCGGCGAGGCTTCAATATTGAAAGCATCGCTGTGGGACATAGCGAAGTGCCCCACTTGTCGCGGATGACCCTGGTCGTCAACGGGGCCAACACCATGGTGGAACAGGTCAGGAAGCAGCTGGACAAGGTTGTGGATGTGGTAAAGGTCTCCGATATCACCGGCGATAAGGTGATTACCCGGGAACTGGCGCTGGTTAAGGTGAAAGCAACCTCATCGAGCCGCAGCGAGATTATGCAGGTCGTCGATATCTTCCGGGCTAAAATAGTTGATGTCGCCGCCGATTCGGTGACCGTCGAGGTCACCGGCGACGAGACTAAAATCGATTCCCTGTTAGACCTGCTGCGCGGTTTCGGCATAAAAGAATTGGCCCGGACGGGGCGAATCGCTCTGACCCGGGGCGAAATCAGTCCGTTACCGGTAAAAAAGCCGCCCAAGGCTAAAGGGCGGAAACCGACTAAATAGAAGGAGTTTAACGATGGCGAAGATATATTATGATAAAGATTGTAATTTGAAGCTGCTCGAGGGCAAGACAGTGGGTATTGTCGGCTACGGCAGTCAGGGGCATGCCCACGCCCAGAATCTGAGGGACAGCGGCTGCCAGGTGATAGTGGGCGAAGCCAAGGGAACACCGGGCTGGAAAAACGCCCAAAAGGTCGGCTTTAAGGTAATGACCGCCGCCGAGATGGCTAAAGAAGCCGATATCGTCGTGATGCTGGCCCCGGACAACCTGCACCGCGAAATATACTACGGGGCAATCGAAAAGGGGCTGGCCAAGGGCAAGATGCTGATGTTTGCCCACGGATTTAATATCCACTACGGGCAGGTGGTGCCCCCGACTAACATTGATGTTACCATGATAGCCCCCAAGTGCCCCGGCCATATACTAAGGCAGCTTTACACCGAGGGCGCCGGCTCGCCGGCGATTGTGGCCGTGCACCAGGACGCTTCGGGCAAGGCCCTGGCCACCGCATTAGCTTACGCCGAGGGCATCGGCTGCGGGAGGGCAGGGGTGATTGAGACCACCTTCGCCGAGGAGACCGAGACTGACCTGTTTGGTGAACAAACAGTGCTATGCGGGGGGATTTCATCGCTGATAAAGGCCGGCTTTGAGACCCTGGTGGAGGCGGGCTACCAGCCGGAGATAGCCTACTTTGAGGTCTGCAACGAGCTTAAGCTCATCATTGACCTTATTTACCAGGGGGGTCTGAGCTATATGCGCTACTCAATTAGCGATACCGCCGAGTACGGCGACTATACCCGCGGGCCGAGGGTTATCGACGAAATGGTCAAAGAGGAGATGATGGCCATCCTGGCCGAGATTCAGGACGGCAGCTTCGCCAAGGAGTGGATACTGGAAAACCAGGCGGGGCGGCCGGTCTATAACGCCCTTAAACGTATGGACGAGGAGCACCCGCTTGAGCTGGTGGGTAGAGAATTAAGGGAGATGATGCCCTGGCTCAAGAAGAAGTAGGGGGAAGGGTTGGAAAGAAAAGGTAGAACTTTAGTTAAATATTCCGCTGAATTTACCCTTGCTGGGAGGGATAAACTCGTCCTTATTAGCCCCTCTCCAATATAGGAGAGGGGTAAACACAGCCGGCGGGGAAAAGATTTTCCCTGTTAGCAAAATCCACTTATCAAGTTTTTTCTCCCAGGAGGATACTATGGATAAGGTAATAATATTTGATACCACACTGCGGGACGGAGAGCAGGCGGCGGGGGGTACGTTAAACGTCCAGGAGAAGCTGGAGATAGCCCGACAACTGGAACGGCTGGGCGTTGACGTCATCGAGGCCGGCTTTCCCATCAGCTCGCCGGGTGATTTTGAGGCGGTAAGCCTCATCGCCAAAGAGGTGCGCAAGCCGATAATCTGCGGGCTGGCCCGGGCTCATCCCGACGATATAGACCGGGCCTGGGAGGCCGTCAAAGGGGCGGCCCATCCCCGAATACATGTGTTCCTCTCTTCCTCGGATATACACCTGGGTTACCAGCTCAAAAAAAGCCGCCAGGAGGTGCTGAACACCGCCCGGGAGATGGTGGCACGGGCCAAGAACTACACCGACGACATCGAGTTTTCGCCGATGGACGCCAGCCGCACCGAGCCAGAATACCTCTACCAGATACTGGAAGCGGTGATTGAGGCCGGCGCCAACACGGTGAATATACCCGATACCGTAGGCTATGCCATCCCCGGTGAGTTCGGCAACCTGATTGAGGGCATTGTCAACAATGTGCCCAATATCAAGAAAGCCGTCATCAGCGTCCACTGCCACAATGACCTGGGACTGGCCGTGGCCAACAGCCTGGAAGCGGTGAGGCGGGGAGCCCGGCAGGTGGAGTGCACCGTTAACGGCATCGGAGAGAGGGCGGGCAATGCCTCTATGGAGGAAATCGTCATGGCTATCAAGACCCGCCAAGACTTTTTCCATCTGAGCACCAAGGTCAATACCAACCAGATATATAAAGCCAGCCGACTGGTAAGTGACCTGACCGGCTTTGTCGTTCAGCCCAATAAAGCCATCATCGGAGCCAATGCCTTCCGACATGAGTCTGGAATTCACCAAGACGGCGTCATCAAGATGCCGATAACCTACGAAATAATGGACCCTAAAACGGTAGGCATACCCTCCTCAAGCCTAGTGATGGGCAAGCTCAGCGGGCGGCATGCCTTTAAAGAGCACCTGGCCGAGCTGGGCTACAGCCTGAAAGAGGAGGACTTCAACCGCGCCTTTGCCGCCTTCAAGGAGCTTGCCGATAAAAAGAAGGGGGTCACCGACCGGGACATCGAGTCCCTGATTGCCGAGGAGCAACGCACCGTCTCCGAAGTCTACCACCTTGACCGGGTCCAGGTTTCCTGCGGCGACCGGGGTATTCCTACCGCTGCCGTCAGGCTTATCGGCCCCGAGGAGAAGGTGCTGGAGGATGCTGCCCTGGGCACCGGTCCCGTTGACGCCGTTTACAAGGCCATCAATAGAATAGTGGATGTGCCCAACCAGCTTACCGAATTTACCGTTAAATCGGTAACCGAGGGCATTGACGCCATCGGTGAGGTGCTGGTAAGGATAGAGAGCGAGGGCATAACCTACACCGGGCGGGGCGCCGATACCGATATTATCGTCGCCAGCGCCAAAGCCTACATGAACGCCCTTAACCGGCTGTTAGCCGCTAAGAAAGGTAGCTGACATTGACCCTAGTCGAGAAGATACTGGCTGAACACAGCGAGAACAAAGAGGTAAGCCCTGGAGAGTTCATCAACGTCAGGGTAGACCTGATATTATCTAACGATATCACCGCCCCTATCGCCATAAGGGAGTTCAAGCGGCTTGGTGTGAAACATGTCTTTGACCCCAATAAGGTGGTAATGGTGCCTGACCACTTCGTACCTAATAAGGACATCGCCTCCGCCGAGCAGGCCAAGCTGATGCGGGAGTTCGCCCACGAGCAGGGGATAATCTACTTTGAAGTGGGTGAGATGGGCATCGAGCATGTGCTTCTGCCCGAGCAAGGACTGGTGCTGCCGGGGGAGGTGGTCATCGGAGCTGATTCTCATACCTGCACCTACGGGGCTCTGGGCGCCTTTGCCACTGGCATGGGCTCGACCGACATCGCCGCCGCCATGGCCACCGGCGACATCTGGATGAAGGTACCCCCCACCATCAGGCTGATTTACCACGGCAGCCCGGGGGAGTGGGTGGGCGGTAAAGACCTCATCCTGCATACCATCGGCCAGATTGGCGTTGACGGCGCCCTGTATTCGGCCATGGAATTCGCCGGCGAAGCTATTGAAGCCCTGTCCATGGACGGCCGGTTTACCATGGCTAATATGGCCATTGAAGCCGGGGCTAAAGCCGGTATCTTCGGTGTGGATAACAAGACTCAGCTTTATGTAAAATCGAGGGCCGAGCGCCCCTACCTGGTATATGAGCCGGATAACGGCGCGGGATACTCAAACGTTATTGAGTATGATGTCTCCGATATGGAGCCGCAGGTCGCCCTGCCCCACTCCCCGGCCAATGTCAGGCCGGTAAGCCAGGTGGGTAACATCGAAATCAACCAGGCGGTAATCGGCAGCTGTACCAACGGCCGCATCGAGGACTTGAGAGTTGCCGCCCAGATTTTGAAAGGGAGAAAAATACATCCGGGGGTGCGCTGTATTATCATCCCCGGCTCACAGCAGGTATATCTTGACGCCCTGGTTGAGGGAATGCTGGGGGTATTTATCAGGGCCGGGGCGGTGGTCAGCACCCCAACCTGCGGCCCCTGCCTGGGCGGGCATATGGGAGTGCTGGCCGACGGCGAGAGATGCGTCTCCACCACTAACCGCAACTTCGTCGGCAGGATGGGCAGCACCAAGGCCGAGGTCTACCTGGCCAATCCGGCGATAGCCGCCGCCAGCGCCGTAGCCGGTAAAATCGCCGGCCCGGAAGAGGTTTTATAAGGGGGAGAGCTTGAAAGGGTTTATCTACCCACCCTGACCCGCCCTATAGAGGTTACACCTCTTTAACACTCTTTAAAAGGGGTGGTAAAAGGGGTGAAGCCCCTACCTTAAGGGCGGCGGGTGGGAAAAGATACAAAATGGGGAGAGGGGCAAAATGGCTAAACTGAAAAAATCCTGGCGGGAAAAGCTGGCCAAGAGACACGGTGCCAGCATCGGCTGCCCGATAACCACCGGCATCTTTGCCTGGATTGCCGCCAATGCCGCCGAGGAAGATGCCGCCGAGGGGAAGAAGGATATTACCCCCTACTGGCGGACACTGAAAGCCAAGGGGGAGCTGAACCCTAAATACCCCGGGGGGCTAGAAACCCAGGCCGAAAAGCTAAAAGCCGAGGGGCACACCATTCTGCCGGACAGAAAGGGCCAGCCCAAGAAGGTTAAAGATTACGAGGGTGCTTTGGTGGAGGAATAATGCTAAAAGGCAAAGTGCATAAATACGGGGCAAACGTAGACACCGACGCTATTATACCGGCACGCTATCTTAATGTTTCAGACCCGGCGGAGCTGGCCAAGCACTGCATGGAAGATATAGACGAAGACTTCGTTAAGAGGATCCAGGCAGGGGATATAATGATGGCCACCACCAACTTCGGCTGCGGCTCGTCAAGGGAACACGCCCCACTGGCTATCAAGGCGGCCGGGATTTCCTGTATAATAGCCAAAAGCTACGCCCGAATCTTCTTCCGCAACGCCATAAATATCGGCCTGCCCCTGCTGGAATGCGACCAGGCGGTGGATGAGACCGAGGCGGGTGATACTCTGGAAGTTGACCCGAATAAAGGTAAGATAAAGAACCTGACTAAAGGCACGGAGTTTGAAGCCAAAGCCTACCCCGATTTTATGGGGGAGCTTATCGCTGCCGGCGGGCTGGTTGAGTATACCAAAAAAAGACTGGAAAGCAGGAGAGTTTAGATGCAATTTGAACTGGTAGTCTTACCCGGTGACGGCGTCGGCCCCGATGTCACCACCGAAGGCGTCAAGGCGCTGGAGGCGGTAGGCAAGCGGTTTGGCCACCGCTTTAAGCTGCACTACGGGCTGGTGGGCGGTGTTGCCATTGACAAAGAGGGGGCAGCCCTATCCGAGGATACCCTAAGGATGTGCCAGGACGCCGATGCGGTGTTGCTGGGGGCGGTGGGTGGCCCAAAGTGGGACGACCCCCTGGCTAAAGTCCACCCCGAAGACGGGCTGCTGGACCTACGCAAGGGACTGGGACTTTTCGCCAATCTGCGCCCGGTCAAGGTCTCCCAAGTCCTGACTGATTCCACCAACCTGAAGCCGGATATCATCCGGGGGGTAGACCTTATCTTTGTCCGGGAGCTTACCGGCGGTCTCTACTTCGCCCGCCCTAAAAGGCGGTGGCAGACATCCCGGGGAAGGCGGGCTACCGACTCCATGACCTACTCCGAGCAGGAGATTGAGCGAATCGTCCGGGTAGGCTTTGAGCTGGCCAAGAGCCGGCGCCAGAAATTGACCTCGGTGGACAAAGCCAATGTGCTTGAGTCCTCCCGCCTGTGGCGACAGGTGACCATGGAGGTTGCCCCGCAATACCCCGATGTGGAGCTGGATCATATGCTGGTTGATGCCTGCTCCATGCGGCTGATTCAAAACCCGACCTATTTCGACGTGCTGGTTACCGAGAACATGTTCGGCGATATCCTCACCGACGAAGCCTCGATGCTGGCTGGCTCTATGGGCATGCTGCCCTCGGCCAGCCTGGCCGGGGTGCCCCAGGAGGGGGTCAAGATATTCGGTATGTACGAGCCGATCCACGGCAGTGCTCCCCGCCGCGCCGGACTGGATATGGCTAACCCAATCGCTATTATCTTAAGCGTGGCCATGATGTTGCGTTATTCCTTCGGCCTGGCGGTGGAGGCACAGACCATCGAGACCGCGGTTGACGAAGTGTTAAACCAAGGCTACCGTACCTATGATATAATGGACGAAGGTAAAACCAAGGTGGGGACAAGGCAGATGGGAGACTTAATCACTGAGAAGGTGGAAGGCTAGAGAAATTGTCTAAAGTGCAACTTTACGATACTACGCTGCGGGATGGCACGCAGAGAGAGGGCGTTTCTTTCTCCGTGGTTGATAAGCTGAATATTGCCCAGAAACTGGATGAGCTGGGTATCTATTTTATCGAAGGCGGCTACCCCGGCTCTAATCCCAAGGATGATGAGTTCTTCCAGAAGGCAAAAAGGCTAGCTCTGGCCAACTCGGTACTGGTTGCTTTTGGTAACACCAGGCGAGCTAAAGTTAAAGCGGAAGCAGATACCAACCTCCAAGCCCTGGTTAATGCCGGGGTGAAAGTGGTTACTATTGTCGGCAAGAGTTCCGATTTGCAGGTTACCCGGGTTCTGAAAACCACCCTGGAGGAAAACCTGAGCATGATTACCGACTCCGTAGTCTATC
>Ga0315551_10001658_pt1 | contig 16794 bp, 15 predicted proteins | sample SalMarSW160290MG_FD_203678 | JGI IMG/M metagenome (GOLD analysis project Ga0315551, IMG submission 203678) | Salt marsh sediment microbial communities from the Plum Island Ecosystem LTER, Massachusetts, United States - Salt Marsh Sediment SW1602-90 ...
TCTTTGTCGCCTTCTATGATTTTCACATGTATGCGTAGTGTATCACCCGAATTGAACTCCGGATAATCATCCCGCATGTAGCTTTTTTCAATCTGGGCTATACGTTTCATGGTCAGTTCCTTTCAGAAGATGTTGTCGGGTTTCTCATTCGTCCGCTTGAGGCGGATTCCATTCGGAACCCGACCTGCTTCCTTTCAAATTCAGTCAATATCAACAGTTGGGTCAAGTTGTTTTATCTGTTTTATCTCTTCCTCAGTCAAGTCCGCCGTTTTCAAGAGGACGGGTCGGTTTTTCAAGCATTTCTTGATCGCTTCCCAGCGCCGGTATTTCTCGATTGCCTTATGGTTACCCGACAGCAGTGTTGCCGGGACCTCTAATCCCTTATATGCGGCAGGCTTAGTATAACAAGGCGCACCAAGCATGGGTTCCATATACGAATCTTTCAGGGCCGACTCAAAATTGCCGAGTACCTTTGGAATCAACCTGACCACCGCGTCGACAATGACGGACGCTGCCGGTTCGCCACCGGTCAGAACATAGTCACCAATCGATAATTCGTCAATATCGTACAATTGAACAACCCTTTCATCCACTCCTAAGTAGTGACCGCAGATGATGGTCAACCGCTCGCAAAGCGAATACGAGATAGCCTTCTCCTGGTCAAATCTGAGACCTGATGCCGAGGTTAGGATAATCCTCTCTTTATCTTTGTCTCTCTGGTTGCCGTTTCGACAGCTATGACCGAGTTCTTGCAAACAGCGATCAATCGGCTCGACCTTCATAACCATACCGCCGCTGCCACCGAACGGGGTGTCGTCAACCGTATGATGCCGGTCAGTGGCAAAGTCACGAAGATTTATTATATCGATTTCAAAGAGCTTCTTTTCTAAGGCTTTTCCCAACAGAGACTGTTGCAGCGAAAGACTAAAGTAATCCGGGAAAAGCGTGACAATTTCGAATTTCATCGGCTACCGCCGGTTCAGGCCTCTTGATCTTCTAACCATCCGGTCGTGACAACAGTAATTTCTTGCTTTTTCACATCTACTTTCTTGACAAAATGTTTCACGACCGGACAACGAACCTCCTTCCCTGAGGTTGTGTCAATCACGTACACATCGTTCGCCGGATATCGTTCTACTTCCGTCACGTAGCCGATTAAGCGGTTCGAACCTTCCTCCATTACCCGGCATCCGATAAGGTCAAAAATAAAGTGGGTGCCTCTGGGCAAAGCCACAGTTTGGCTTTTTGGTACGGCCAATAGACGGTTGGTTAAACGTGCCGCCTCTTGCGACGTCGCTATTGCCTTAAAACGTATGACCGGTCGACCGGAAATCAACTGACCGGAGACAATATTGAACTTTTCCCAGCGTTGACGATCTCTTACATAAATCTCTTTTAGACCGACGAAACGCTCAGGAAAGTCCGTTTCTGGAGTGACGTAGATTTCTCCGTGCACACCCCGAGGTCGCCCTAATTTGCCCACAATCACATACGTCTCAGAGGACACAGGTCATTCAAGTATCTCAAGAACAGCTCGTTTACCCTGACGGGCTGACGCCGCCGACAGCAATGTCCGAATCGATTTGGCCGTTTGGCCGTTCTTTCCAATCACTTTACCTAAGTCACCCTGTGCAACGCGGAGTTCGTAAACTGTAGTGCGACTACCTAAAATTTCCTTCACGTCCACTTGGTCGGGGTTATCAACCAACGCCCTAACAATGTGCTCAACAAAGTCCTTCATATCAACATTCCTTTCTGTTTGTCGTTTTCGTTTCAGGAACTGCATCTTCGTTTACTTCTTCAAAACAGTCGTTCCAAGCGATGCTGTCTAGGACCAGACGTGGTGTCATTCAGCTTGGTCAGTAGGTTCAGCCGGTTCGGCGGGAGCTTCCTCTACAGTCGCAACTGCGGCTTTCCTCATTTTCCGTGTTTTTTTGCGACGCTCAGTTATGGTGGCTTTCAAAGCTATCTCTGATGTGTCTTCACCTTTTTTAGTTTTACCATATTTCTCCGTAAACCCGATCTGGGTCAACAGGGAACTGACAGTGTCGCTCGGTACCGCTCCCCGATCCAGCCATTTTGTTATTCTTTCCTCGAACACCTTCATCATGGCCGGTTTCGGAATCGGGTTGTAGGTGCCGAGAATCTCCAGGAAACGGCCGTCACGGGCACAGCGAGAGTCAGTTGCGACTATCCGATAAAAGGGGCGTTTCTTTGCTCCCATCCGTCGAAGTCTAATGTGTACCGCCAATAAACGAATCCTCCATTCTCAAAGGTTTCTAAAACGGCATTATCCCTTTCGGAATGCCTTTGAACTTCATCTTGTTCATATTCATATTTTGAAACATTTTTTGCATGGCAGAGAACTGCTTCAACAGTTGGTTCACCGCTTGCACTGAGTTGCCTGAGCCACTGGCGATCCTTCTCTTACGCGAACCGTCGATTATGCTTGGATGATGGCGTTCCTCGATGGTCATCGACTTGATGATAGCTACCATCCGCTCCATGTCTCTCTCATCTACAGTGAGGCCTTTGAGAGCTTTGCTCACTCCGGGTATCATTTTAACTAATGATTCCAGCGGCCCCATCTTCTTGATCTGGGCCATCTGGGTCAGGAAGTCTTCAAAATCGAACTGTGCTTTTAGCAGCTTTTGCTGCATCTTCTCGGCTTGTTTGACATCGATAGTTTCCTGGGCCTTTTCCACCAGCGAGACGATGTCGCCCATACCGAGAATGCGGGGAGCCATCCGATCCGGGTGAAACGGCTCAAGATCAGCTAGTTTCTCACCAACTGAGGCCAGCTTGATCGGGCAGCCGGTCACGGCGCGGATAGACAAGGCTGCCCCGCCCCGAGCGTCACCGTCCAGTTTGGACAAAGCGACTCCCGTTATAGCGAGCCTCTGGTGGAACTGGTCGGCAACATTTACAGCGTCCTGGCCGGTCATGCTGTCAGCAACCAGAAGGACCTCATCGGGATGTACCAGCGACTTTATCTCTTCCAGCTCGGTCATCATCTGATCGTCGATATGCAAACGGCCGGCGGTATCAAGAATAACCAGGTCGATAAAGTTCTTTTGGGCGTACTTGAGTGCTTCCCGGCAGATTTCCGGCGGCTTTTTCCCCTCCAGAGAAAAGTGCTCAACAGCGATTGAATCAGCCAGCACCTTGAGCTGTTTAACCGCTGCTGGCCGATAGATGTCGGCTGCTACCATAAGCGGTTTTTTGTTTTTCCGTTTAGTCATCAAGGCCAACTTGCCGCATAGAGTGGTCTTGCCGGAGCCTTGAAGACCGCAGACCATGTAGACGGTGGGTAATTTGTCTATGGGAGCCAGCGGTTCGGCTTTGCCGCCGAAAAGGTTTATCAGCTCGTCGTGGACTATCTTGACTACCTGCTGCCCCGGCTCAATCGACTGAAGCACCTTGGCGCCGATAGCTTTTTCCTGGACAACCTTGACAAAGTCACGAGCCACCTTGTAATTGACATCTGCTTCCAGCAGGGCCTGGCGGACCTCGCGCATGGAGTCCTTGATGTTCTTCTCGGTCAGCTTCCCAGCACCGCGAAGCTTTTTGAAAACCAGCTCAAGTTTGTCGGTCAGATTGCCAAACATTTTACACTATGTTCCGTTTCAATCAATACTTGGATCACAATCCTTCACAAGCCCTCAGGGAAAAGGCAGCTACACAATCTGCGCAAGTCACCATCCGGACAATACTCAAAACCTATCAATATAAAAAAATCCAATAATCTAGCAAGAAGTTTATGGGGATGTCGATTTTTCGAGACTATCAGCTATTTTTAACTAGCTGACACTCAATTCGGTGCGATTTGAGTCGTATAACAAAACACAGGATCATACTAATCCACAAATGATTATGATTAACCCTATCACTCACTCCGTCGAACTGACCACCAAATCAATCTCGGTATCGACGTCCAGTTCGGTGCCTTCCGGTTCCGACTGCTCCAACACCGTTTCCGGCAGATAATTTTCATTAGTGCGGTATGTGACAATACCAACTTTAAGCGACTTGTCCTCAATGCGCATCTTGGCAACATTGAGGGTCAGACCGAGGACTTTGGGCATGTAAGTGAAATGGGATGCTCGCCCGCGGTTGACCATCAGATTGACCGACGAGCCGAGCGGGATCTCCATGTCTGCAGCAGGATATGAAAAGACCACCACTCGCTCCGGCAACGTGTCGGAAAAGGCCCAAGCTATCTCACCCAGCACCAGGCCGGCCGTTTCCAGATCAAGCATCGCCTGACGTACCGACTTACCGCTGAGGTCAGGGATAGGAACCAGCTTCTGCCCCAGCGAAACGACAAACTTGATCGTTCGCCCAGCTTTCACCTTGGTGCCGGCGATAGGGAACTGGTTTATAATGATTCTCTTCTCCTTGCCGGGAGAATACTCATAAGAGGTCACTTCATGGTTCAAGCCCAGATCGTCCAGGGAAATCTGTGCCTCGACAATCGTCTGGCCACTGAAATCAGGTAAAGGGAACTCACTGCCGTGACGGGTCACAGCCATCATGATGATGTCATCGGTAAGCCAGTATATGAAAAAGAGAATTGCCAAAGGTACCACACCCCACAGGACGATTTTCCTTTGTACAGTGCCATACGGCAAGACACCGGCCAGGAATCCCTTGGGGCGTCTCAGTTTCTTCTGACTCAATCTTGACGCTCGTAGCTGCGACATACGTTCTACACCACCTTGTCACATTCTATGGGCAGAGCTAAACGTTCACCGAACGCCGCTGGCAGGTGTTTGGAAGCTATCCCACAAGTGGTGTGTAACGCACCAACAGCATTATCAGCAGTCATTGCGAGGAGTCCACCTCAGGCGGACGACGTGGCAATCTCTTGTAACGACACCGGTTACCTGATTGAGATCGCCACGCTCCCTCCAGTCGCTCGCGATGACGGGGGCTTTTGGGACAACCTCTTTGGGCGAGCCTGTTATTTCTGCCCACGTCTAATCCATTTGTATCGTAAAGAGTCAGTAAACGAGGGCATAAAATCAAGATAAAAGTGGTTCTGGGACAGAGTAAGAGGCCTGCTGTAAATACCTTTCATTCTTGAAAGGTAAAAGTGGCCAGAGAAAGAACGAACTCGCACAAAGTGGGGGAGGGGCTACGTACTATCCTGTCTCGCCTGACCGGGCTCAAACCGTTTCAGCAGCCAGAGCTTATGTTTGTAAATAAAGGTCAAGACAATCGGGCGGATGGTCTGAGCCGTGCTATCCATCACATAACAGTCTATACGCGCTTTATCGGAGGTATAGACAATATCGCAGTCGCCGAATCGTTCAAAAGCAAATTTGTCATCCGGGCCATAGACAAAACGGAGCAAGGAATTCGGCCCCTGCTTTAATGACCGAATCTCAGGTGCCATGAGCGAATCAATCGCCGGTCGGTTTCTTTCTTTTACAGCCTGTTGGAGTGAATATACTCTCTCCTTCAATACTGGAATGTGATCGCGCGATGGGGTTTCTTTACTGCAACTTACCGTGAGCAAAGCCAATGCGATAATAACCATAGAAATGTTAAACAATAACCTCATAGAACCTTCTGTTACTCTTAAAGGCCATCAATCTTGAACTGTCCGTTGCCTCGTCTTGTGACGACACCGTTATCCACTAATTTCTTAAGCGTTCGGGTGACAACCAGATTCCAGAACCAGTAGCGCTCGCCATACAAGAGCTTTCTATGCCCGTATTTGACAGCGACGTCTCTCAATTTGTAATAGGCGTTCACTAAGAGTGAGTCAGTCCCTTTGTCAAGTGCGTTCAGCGCCGGTTTGATCACCATCGTGTCCACCATAAAACTTTCCGGCTGAAACTCGTCTCCGTAACGCCAGTCGACACCTTGTCTGAGCCTTGACTTGAGGACGTAATCCTCTGCGCATTTGATAATCGGAATGGCGTCTCCATACAGAATCTGGTATTTTGGGTTGCCCAGAAACAACGCATAAAACTGGGTGCCGTTAAATGTGTCCCCACCCTGAACAGCATACATGTACTGCGGGATATGAGCTCTGCATAGATCGGTGCCGTCGTAAATCAGCAAAGGCGCCGATCGGGTAATAAACTTCCGACCGAGATCAAACCACAAAAGGAGCGCCGAAACCACTGGGTACGGACGGTAGAGGATAGAGCCGCCGTCCATAAAGGAGTTACTGTCTTTGTCTACCGCCCCTACTGAAACCAGGCTGTCGAGAGTCATTTTGTAGTGGCTCAGGTTGTTTTCAATCACAGTCGCTAAAGTGTCGGAAAGTTTGACAGCGAGCTTTTTGGCTTCTTCAGCCTCGCTGACTGTAATAATTGGGAAAGTAACCTCGTACGAGTTATCTTTTTTTCTCACATATGCTTTGTTCGTCATGTTTTGGACAACTTCTTGAACAAATGATGTATCGGTCATTGCGATGGAGGCGATTTCATCGACTGTATTACCCTCGTTCAGCAGAGTGAGCACAGCCCGGGCAAACTCGTTGTCAAAGTCGGGATGTCTTTCAACTCGCGGCGGTAGAGTAACTTTCTCGTTAAGGTAGGGAATTATTTTATCCGGAATGTGGAATGTGATCAAGAAAGGTTGTTCAAAGAACTTCTGGTCGGGAAGAAGGATGTCAAGGGTATCGACAACTTCGTAGAGGGAAAGCTTTATCTGAGACCTCCCGTAGTTACCGGGGATATAGATGGTGGGGGTGAGAACTCGGGATTCGACGGGTTGGAGTATGTAATGCGACCGTGTGCGGCGGTTAGGGTTAAGATATGAGCCGGAAAACTGCACTTCTATTTCAACCGTTATGAACTTGAGCTCATCGGTATTATTGGTGACCTCGAACGCCGTCGACTGTTGGCCCCATCGCAGAGATGATAAATCTATTTCTCCAACTAATATGTCGGTTAGATTCATAGTCGGAACCTTGAGTGAGAAAGTAGCCCGGTACATCCCGTCCCTTTTTTTAAGATGCTTCTTATCGATCATGTTCTGGACAACTTCCTTGACAAACGACGTATCAGTCTTGGCCATAGTGGCAATTTCCTTGATTGTTTTGCCTTCGTCCAACAAGATGAGCGCTAGACAAGCTAATTCGTTGTCAAGTTCAAGACTGTGACCAATCATCGGCGAGACCTTTGGCAGGAGAGCGACTTTCTGGGAAAGGTAGGGGAGCATCTCATCCGGTGCGATAAATTCGGTTGGAGACGACTTTTCAAAGAACTTCTGACCCGGCACAAGGGTATCTAGCGTGTCTACTACGTCACAGAAAGAGAATGTTACCTTAGCCTGGCCGTAATTGCCGGGTATGTAAACGGCGGTGGTGAGAGTTCGGGATTCAAGCGGTTCCAAGACGTAATGCGTTTGTTCGCAACGGTTGGGACTTAGGTATGAACCGGTGAACTGCACTTCCGTTTTAACCATAAGATACTTGACGTTGTTGACATTGTTGGTGACCTCGAACGAAGCCGTTTGCTCTCCCCATCGCTGAGGTGGAATGCTGATCTGACCTACAGAAAGCTCCTGCTGATGGGCATGTGAAAACTGGAAAAGAACAAGATAACTCAATGTGAATATAATTGATTTAATGGTACGCATTAGTTTCACCTCTTTTAAGCTGCTGGCCGGCCAGTTGCCCGCAGGCGGCATTAATATCCGTTCCTCGGCTTTTTCGCACTGTTACTGCCGGAACCCTCGGGTACAACTGATGAGCAAACCAGTCCACTCGCTCATCAGACGGGCGCTCGAACTCCAGCCCGTTGACGGGATTATAAGCCAGGAGGTTTATCTTGCAAGGGATTCCTTGGACAAGCGCACTGAGAGCTTTGATGTCGGCCATGCTGTCGTTCAAGTCTTTGAAAAGAATGTATTCAAAGGTAACCCGCATTTTGGTCTTTTGATTATGGTACTTAACGGCTTCCATCAGCTCATCGAGGCCGAACTTTTTAGCTACCGGCATAAGCTTGGCTCGTTTTTCCTGGGTGGCGGCATTCAGCGAAACGGCCAGCCGGGTTTTTAGTCCCAGGTCAGCTAGTTTTTTGATCTTTGGCGGAATTCCAACGGTGGAGACAGTAATTTTTTTGGCGCTGTGACACAACCCGATTTCATCGGTGATGATTTTGATTGCTTCGACCACGTTGTCAAAGTTGAGCAGTGGTTCCCCCATTCCCATCATAACAATGCTGCCAAAGACGTCATCGCCGAATTGGTCGCGAAGGTATACAAGCTGTCCAACAATCTCTCTGACAGTCAAATCCCTCAGCAGGCCCATCGTACCCGTTGCGCAGAACAGGCAGGCTAAAGCGCAACCTGACTGGACGGAGATACAGGCAGTTCTCCTCTTGTCTTCGTTGGGAATGAGCACTGTCTCTATCGGATGTCCGTCACTGAGGCGAAATAGGATTTTGCGCGTTCCGTCTGAAGATTCCGCGATATGTTCCGCCTGAAGGCTTTCGAAGGTATACTTTTCATCAAGGTGGTCTCGTAGATTCCTGGACAAGTCGGTCATCAAAGCAAAATCGTATTGACGTACCCGGTAGAGCCACTTAAATAACTGCCGTCCCTTATACGGTTTCTCGCCGAGGGAGACCATCAGGTTTTCCATTTGGCCAAGTGAATATCCGAGCAGATTCTCTTTTCGCATAGACTACAATTTAACCGAAAATCCTTGTTTGGCAAGAAACGGTTATCCTCGGTATTTCCGTTGGTGGTAGTGGGGCAAGTGTCTCTGACACCAGCCAATTGTATACAGGGATCAAGGACCTCTTTCCTACATCAGACTTAGAATTGTCAGACCGCTTGTTCAGACTTCAATAACTAATTAATTTGCCTTAACAGTGTGGAAAGGTGGCAGATGAGAGTAATATGCCCCCAGTGTGGAAAAGCTAATGATGACATAGCACAATGCTATGAGTGCGGTTTTCAGCTTACAGTCGAGGTGAATGAATTAGGGGGCTGGTTCGAAAAAGTGAGACGGATCCTTGAAAATGCCTACCTGTCAACGAATATTCCGTGGCAACAATCAGGACTGTCCGGCTCTTTTGAAGACTGGACCAGGCTTCGAATTCCCATCTCCGAATGTATTGAAACTTCCGGGACGTTTTTGGATGTCGGTTGCGCTAACGGGTTCTTGTTAGAATGCCTTATAGATTGGACGAGAAAGAAGGGTATCAAGATTGAACCGTATGGGCTGGATTATTCACAAAAACTAACCGAGTTGGCCAAGGAGCGGCTTTTAGATTTTCAAAACAATATTTTCATAGGAAATGCTTGGGATTGGGAGTTTCCCTGCAAGTTTGATTACATCCGCACCGAGGTTTGCTACGTTCCGGCGAATCTCTGCAAGGAGTATCTCTCCAGATTGCGTAACCGCTTCTTGGTTAAGAGCGGGAAATTGTTAGTCGCTCAATACCGCAGTCGTAGCGAAGACCTCTCAAGAGATTGGATCGACAACCACTTGAGCAAACTTGGATTCACTATCAAAGGTTACAAATCGGGTTTTAACGAAGAAGGGTTAGAATTGACACGGGTTGCCATCTTGGAAGGGTGAAATACAAGGGGAAAAGGAGCAGGGCAAGTGTCTCTGACACCAGACAATAGTATACAGGAATTTGGGAATTTTCCCCCACATCATAGGCAGAATAGTCAGGCTACACCGGCTTTACCCCAGCCGACAGAAAGAAAGTAACTGTGTACATAAAGCGCCCTGCTGCAATGGTCCTATCGAATAGGACCTCCCATCTGGTGGCGTCCTCCTCCGATATGTACCCGATTGATTGGGCGCTTCTCGCCCAGGTTCGCAGACCCATGACGTTGTCGACAGCCGTAGGGTCGCGCACTACAAGTGTCATTGCTTCTACCTGTATGTCAGACAATCCGAGGGCATTGAACATTCCCGGCATGCGGTGGGCGAGTGTCCCGTTGCGGAGTCCGCAGTCCGCTCTAAACCGAAAGACCCGAAGCGCCAGTTCCTGGTCAGGAAAGTCCATGGCCTGGGTGCCATAGTCTGGGTCAACCACCACGATTCGACCCGCAGGTTTGGCCACCCGGACAATCTCGCGCAAAGCCTGGTCCGGGTCCGCCAGGTGCTGAAAGGTTCGGTCAGCCCAACAGCCATCGAAAGTATTCTCAGCGAATGGTAGAGAGGCAGCGTCACCGACGATTGAGGTTTGGAGACCACGGCGTCGTGCCTCTGAAGTCATTGTTCGTGAAATATCCATCCCAACTACAGTCGCTCGAGCAGCTTTTGCTACCGCTCGTGCATCGTCCCCGGTACCGGTGCCGACTTCGAGGTACATGCCATCATGCTGCGGCTTGAGAAATTCGAAAATACGCGTCTTGTAGGCAACGTAGAAAGGTTCCTGGTGGAGTTTATCCAGGACCCTGACCCACGAACGGGGACTCTTATGAGAATCTACCGCTGTGAAGCCGTGAGCTGTCTGTTTTCTACTCATCGGATCGCCTTACGGTTTCAGGGCAAGTTAGAGATGCCTAACGACCCAGGTTTTGGACACGTATCTCCAACTCGTGCCAATTAAAGGAAGAAGCCGGAGACTCTTTTCCTACACCTGCTTTTCGTAGAATTGTAGGGCAGGAGTCTCCGACTCTTGCCTATTTCTGGCAGGTCTCGGAGAGACCTGCCCTACTTTTCTACAAGGTTTTGCTTCAGGAGAATCACTCAGTTATTGGCTTTATCGGTGTCCACTCGCCAAAATTTTCCACTACTATCTTGCATCTGCCTTTGGAGGTCCACTGTTCGTTAGCGTTATACCCCCATTCAAGATACTCCGAACCGCCGCCGCCAACTGTGGTAATCAGGAATCGATTGTCAAGATAACCAAAGGCATTGGCCTGCGCCGACGGCCACTTTGAATCGCCGCCGGAGGGATCCACCGGCAGCCAGCCGTAGTTCGGCAGATAGATTTCTACCCAGCGATGGAAGACATTGTCCCACGAGGCATCGTCACCACGAATGACAATCGAGCCTACATACCGGGCCGGCAGACCGGCGGCACGGCACATGGCGATGTACACAAAGCTGTACTCCGAGCAGGAGCCGTTGCCGCGCTCGAGAACGGTCGGGGCGATATTCCAGCCGCCGGACAATTCGTACTCCATGTGTGCAAGGACATAGTTAAATATCTTACGCCCTATCCAATAGGGATTGGTTTCATCTCCAACGGCCTCTTTCACCGCCTGCTGGATCACCGGACTTTCTAGCGAGAACTTGGTATCATCGACCAGATACTTGTCATGAATCTCCTTAGGGATGTCGTTAAGAGTCCCAACCCGGTCCGGGAAAACAAAATACTTCACCTGGTAAAGCTTTGCTGAAGCTTGCATAGTTACAGCGGTGAACTCGGTAGTCGCTAAATCGGTGAATTGAAAACGAGCAACTTTTTGACCCCATTTGTCACTGAGAATATCTTTTGGATCAGGGTCGAATCTGATAGGGTCAAGCAACTTCTGGCTGTTTCGGTTTTGGGGAATGGCTAGGTAAACATCAAGCGTCTTGACTGAATCGGGGCCGTAATTGCGGACTTGATGGATGAACTCAAGCTGCTCAGTCTTCTCCTCCAACTGGGTAAAAATCGTACCGTCGTTAATGACCAACTTGTAGATCAGATCAGTCTGATAGTCCACATTCCACAGGTATGTTCCATCCCAGGCTAACCCCCAGCTATGCGGACCTGGTGCCTTGAAATCAATAATGACATCGCCTTTATCGGGCGTGAGCATATAAATCCTGTCCTTGTACCGGTCGGCGACCCACAGGTAAGTGCCATCGAACGTTAAGCCGCCGGGGTATGACGACGGAGCGGGAATCGAAAGGATAGTGGTACCGTCTTCGCTGCTGATCTGATGGATCATATCATCGCCGTAATCAGCAATCCACAAATAATGGCCGTCCCAGGCCAGACCACCCGGGCGCGAGACAGGACAGTATATTGTCCTTTCTACTATTTGCGTGGTTGGGTTAATCGCATAGATCAATTGCTCTTCGGCGTCAATACACCATATCCGCTTGCCGTCCCAGGTTAATCCACACGGCACATAGCCGGGTGACGGGAGAGAATCGACCACCGACCCGTCCCTGGGATTCACTTTGTAAATCATGTCGCTTTTTCTGTCGACGTTCCAGAGATATTCGCCGTCATAGGTCAATCCCTGCGGGCAGCACGACGGAGTTGGAAATGATTTCACAGTGTCGCCGGGGACTGCCAGCACTGTTTGCGAGAGAAGCAAAATGAACAAAAATATGAGTCCTACACTGAATACTCTGCACATTTCAACCTCCTTTATTTGTAAGCTTTTCATATTTGCTTGGATTGTCGCTTTTGATCTGTTAACTGCTTCATAGGCAGATACATCTGAGCGCGCTTTGAATTTCAATCTAAATGAATGCGGCTACTCCTTACGTTTTCATAGTAGCAAAATAGCTAGGCGTGTCAAGTTAAAATAGACCCGTGACTGTGAGCTGAAATCAAAATGATCCGGGGTACGAGGGTTTGCTCATTTATATCGGCTTGACAGAAGCAACACACAGGGCTATAATTGATGTCAGTTAACGGGGTGTAGCGCAGCCTGGCAGCGCGCTTGCTTTGGGAGCAAGATGTCGGAGGTTCAAATCCTCTCACCCCGATAGTATTTGCAGGAGACCATCTGCCAAGACGCCGGTTTATGAAGCGATACGAATTTATAGAACATACTGCCGACATAGCCATAAAGGCTTACGGCGACAACTTAGAAGAGGCTTTTGCTATGGCTGCCGAAGCGATGTTTGATATTATTACGGACCAGTCACCTATAGAACGAAAACAGAAAGTGGAACTTGAAGTTGAGTCTATGGACGTAGAAGGTCTACTGGTCAATTTTCTCTCGAAACTAATCGTGATTCATGAGGTTGATCGGGTGGTGCTGAAAGATTTTACAGTGGCTTTTACCGGGAACAATTGTCTCAAAGCGGAGGCTTGGGGAGAGAAATTCATCGAAACCAAGCACGGCGGCGGCATGCATGTCAAGGGTGTCTCGTATCACATGATGGAGATAGCTGGGGGTAAGGGTAACAAGCCTAGTTATGTTCAAGTGCTCTTTGATGTGTGACAAAGTTTGTAGTATATTATAGGTTCGTGACAAAAGCTGTCAAAATTTGGCGGGCGGCAGATGTCCACATCTGCCCTGTCCTCGAGGGCAATGGTGCAAGGTGGCGTATGCCGAACACAAAAATGACCCTTAATGTAGATATTGAGGTGCTATGACCTGGACAGGACCCTTACAAAAGATCGATGACTGTCGATATGAGATACCTCAGTCATATCAGAGTGGGGTAATGAAACAGCACGGGCTTAAAATGCGTGTGCCGGGACTCATTTATGCCGACGAAGCTATGATTCACTTGATTAAACGAGATGAGTCTCCAGAGCAGGTGGTCAACGTGGCGACACTGCCCGGTATTGTAAGTAAGTCGATTGCCATGCCTGACATTCATCATGGGTATGGCTTCGCTATCGGCGGCGTGGCGGCTTTTGACGCGCATGAGGGTGTGATCTCACCGGGCGGAGTAGGTTACGATATCAATTGCGGAGTGCGTCTGCTCACTACAAAACTAGCCTTTGATGAGATACGTTCCAGGTTGGAGGCGCTGGTCGATAAGATGTTCACTAATGTTCCTTCCGGAGTTGGTTCTGAAGGGAAAATCCGCCTGTCACGGCCTGAGATCGATGTGGTCTTGGCAAACGGTGCTCGCTGGGCGGTCGAACACGGCTATGGCTGGCAGGAAGACCTCACAGCAATGGAGGAAGGAGGCTGTATTCAAGGGGCTGATCCGTCTCTGGTGAGCATGAGTGCAAAGAAACGGGGAGCTCCTCAACTTGGGAGCCTGGGCGCTGGGAACCACTTTTTGGAAATCCAGCGTGTGGATGAGATATTTGATGCAGAGGCAGCTCGTGCTTTTGGCGTCACTGAAGTTGGTCAGGTGACTGTGATGATTCATACCGGTTCCCGTGGCTGTGGCCATCAGATTTGTACTGACTACCTGGATGTCATGCGTCAGGCAAACAAGAAATATGGGATTCCCTTAGTCGACCGCGAGCTCTCCTGTGCTCCGGCGGACTCAGATGAAGCGCAGCAGTACTTTGCGGCGATGAAATGCGGCGCCAATTATGCCTGGGCCAATCGGCAGATGATTACCCACTGGGTGAGAGAGTCATTTGAGACAGTCCTCAGCAAGTCTGCTCAGGACTTGGGGCTGCGCCTGATATACGACCTTGCTCACAACATCGCCAAGCTGGAAGAGCACGAGGTCGACGGCCAGAAGCGGATGCTCTATGTTCACCGCAAGGGGGCTACGCGCGCCTTCGGCCCCGGCCATCCGGATGTCCCCGAGCAATATCGCACCATCGGCCAGCCCGTGCTGATTCCGGGAGATATGGGTACGGCGAGCTATTTGTTGGTTGGTACTGAACTGGCCATGAGGGAAGCTTTTGGTTCTTCATGCCATGGTGCCGGACGACAAATGTCACGCACAGCAGCAAGAAAACAACAAACGGCAGACAAAGTTGTAGCCGGATTGGAAAATCAGGGAATCTACCTGCGGGCTAAAAGTCGCCGGGTGATTGCCGAAGAAGCGCCGGAGGCATATAAGGATATTGATAAGGTGGTTGAAATCTCTCATAGGTCAGGAATCGTGAGAAGAGTAGCCCGCATGCGACCTGTCGGGGTGGTGAAAGGGTAAGGAGTCGTAGTCGTAGGGCAGGTCTCTTTGAGACCTGCCTATTCTTATACAGAAGCCACCGCAAGCGGTGGGGCACCCAGGCGTTTAAGAAATGGCTTTGTTTGGTATTTTTTAGTTTTCGTCGATAGGCAGCGTCTCAGGGGGCTGAGGGTTGGAAAGGCCACGGTGCTCTTGCAGGCTTCGCAACTGATTGATAGCCCGATTAAGCTGACGCTCGATGGCGTTTTGGTAGCGGACGATTTTGAGAGTGCCAGAAGAGGAAGGTAGTATACAAGACCGGCAGCAGGGCGCGACAGCTATTTTTCCCACCTGCGTACCTTCCGGGACGCCAAGCGGTTTGAGTTCGATGGTTTGCAAGCCGCAATCGGAGATTGCGGCCACACCATCAGTGGGCGTCCGGGGGGCGGTGGAGCGCTGTGCGTTGCGCCGATTGGCCTCGAGCTGCTTCGGGTTAGTGCCTGACATAATTGTGCCTTTCTCTGAGATAAGGGGAGGATCGGTTATTTGGTGAAAAGTTGTAGGGAAAGTGCCTGGGGAGAACAGCGATCAGAGATTGCGGCCACAGGGGCCTGCTATTTGGTTTCGGGTTCATCCGATAAGTCGTTATTGTGTCGCTGAATCGCCCTGTCGATCCCGGCGAAAAAAAGATCAAACGTTTCTTGATTATGCTCTTCGAGCTGCTTGTTGGAGTTTCGAATTACCTCAAGTCGTTCCCGAGCCGTCTTTAGGTCAAAAAGACCTGCAAGGTTCGTGAACCCAAATGCACGTTCCTTACGAATAGCGTATTCGCCGATGGTTTGACTTCTTTGGTCGTGCACGAATTTACCCAGGAACTCCACAAGTCGTTCATCCGATGACGTGTACTTTTCGATTGATTTCTTACACGCATCGTCTGTTGACCATTCCTTCCATCGATAAAGGATATACAAGAGCCGATTGTGATTGTAGAGCCTTCCTTGTTGCTCATATTCCCGGATTTTCTCCAAGCAAGCAGACTGGAGTTCACCGATGGAGTCATTTGGGACAGTGTAATATTCTTTGCGAGTATCAGGTCGCGGTGTCTCCAGTGATACAAATTCTACCACGCCACCAAGAGCTTTCGCAGCTTTTATCGCTGGAAGAACAATATACTTAAACTTTGCACCGTCGCCAATCCGCTTACCAAGTTGATGCAAGATGCGCATAACGTCCATTGAAGCGCCGAAGTCTGAAAACGATCGCTCTTCGGTAGGAAGGTCGTCTGCTATATTGAACAAGCTGAGAATCACCGTACCGATGTGCTCTTCAGGAATAGCCTCTTCCCCTGAAGTATAGTCATGAAGCCGTTCAAGGACCGTGCGGATCGTTCCGCGCTCGATATGTTCGCGCAGCAGTTCCTCAAACCGCGACAAGTTTCCGGCTGCATCAAGCAACTGCACGAGATCGTATTGTGAGAGTGCCCCCTCATCGCCTCCTGGGGTAAGGGAGAAGTAAACATCAAAGTACTCGGGTGAACGAGCCATGAGGCCCTTATTCCAACTGGATATCCAAGTACCACCGTAAATGGTGTTGTCGAGGGGACCGGGGAATGTCCACTTTACTATCTCGCTTACACTTTCCCTTTTGGACTCTGGAATCAACGACAGGCCTTCCTTTAGAAGTTTTAGACGTTCCTCGCGTTGTCTGTGTCCGTAATCGCTCATGGAGTCGGAATCGATGTACGCAAAGAGTTCCTTATTCTGTCTCATGAAGTGATAGAATTCTGGGCAGAACACTCGGATACATTCAATGGCCATGAAGTCAATGGGGTTTGCTTCGAGCACGCCATGTTTCTCGATCATCGAGAGGTGGAACGCGAGACTGTTAACGTACCGCTTGATACTCCGAATTGTGGGAAAGAAATCCTTAAAGCCCGAGTGATAGAGATTTGCCCATCGATTTGAGTCGAAGTACTTCTGCCATCCTTGCGGAAGTCGCTCAAGTGATTCATCGAGCTGGCTGAACAGATACTTTTCAATCCTCCATCGGCGCGTTTGCGGTAAATCGAAATTGACCTGAATGATTTTCTCTAGATACTCCCG